>SAMEA104404106__coassemble_11017_pt1 | contig 3071 bp, 4 predicted proteins | sample SAMEA104404106__metabat2_low_PE_012 | metagenome-assembled genome bin SAMEA104404106 (sample SAMEA104404106) | Balaenoptera acutorostrata | reverse complement strand
ACCTGTGACCTGCCGGTTAACAGCCGGATGCTCTACCAACTGAGCTATTCAGGCATTTCTTACTGCTCGTATATATTATCATGATATATAGGTCTTGTCAAAATAAAAATTAAAATATTTTCATTTCTAAAATGTAATCGCATACATCGCATAAATCATGATAATACAGATTGTTGGGATGGTTGTCAAAGGGTATGCTTAAAAAAATTAGTTGACACTAACATATAGTAAGACTATACTAACACTAGTTATAGGAGACTAACATTAGGAGGTTATTATGCCATTATCATTTGGAGAAATAGGAAAAAAGTATCAGATTAAAAGAGTTACGGGAAACGATACGGTGCGAACACATTTGCGCAATATAGGAATTGTAGAAAACTCATATATTCAGATTGTTCAGTCTATTCAAGGAAATATGATAGTGGAGGTAAAGGGTTCACGAATTGCTCTTGACTCTTCGTTAGTTCGCCGAATTATTGTTTAGGAGGGAAAGTATGAAGACACTAAAGGAATGTAACCCGACAGAAACCGTTCATGTCGTAAAAATTCATGGTACAGGAGCTGTAAAACGCCGAATCATGGATATGGGACTTACAAAAGGTGTAGAAGTGTATGTACGCAAAGTCGCACCTTTAGGAGATCCAATTGAGTTGCGAGTTCGTGGATATGAGCTTTCAATTCGTAAGATGGATGCAGAAATGGTTGAAGTATTATAAGGAAGAAGGGGAATGTATGACAATTCATGTTGCTTTGGCTGGAAACCCGAATAGCGGGAAAACCACATTGTTTAACTATTTGACAGGAACGCACCAGCGTGTAGGAAACTGGCCGGGAGTTACTGTTGAAAAAAAAGAAGGAGTTTATAAAAAGAATAAAGAGATTACGATTCAGGACTTGCCTGGGATTTATTCTTTATCACCATATACTCTAGAGGAAGTTGTTTCTAGGGAGTATTTAGTGAATGACAAGCCGGATGTAATATTAAATATCGTAGATGGTACGAACTTAGAAAGAAACTTGTATTTGACGACGCAATTGATGGACTTAAATGTTCCGATGGTTGTAGCTGTTAATATGATTGACTTAGTTCGTGCAAATAAAGGTTCGATCGATTTGGCTGCGTTGTCTAAACTTTTGAAATGTCCTGTTGTCGAGATCAGTGCTTTAAAAGGAATGGGAATTGACTCGTTGATGAGTGAGATTGAAAGAGTGACTGGTACATCGTATGAAAATCCAATTCGTTATGATGCAAAAGTAGAAGATGCAATTTCGTATATTGAAGATCATCTTTCTTTATCACGTTGGTATGCGATTAAAGTGTTTGAACGAGATGAAAAGATTGTTGAAGAAATCAATCCCTCTAATGATGTAGAAGATGTAATTCAATCGGTTGAAAAATTTTTGGATGACGATGCAGAAAGTATTGTTACGTCACAAAGATATGAGTGGATTGAAAAGAATACAAAGAAAATTATTAAGCATGGGCATTCTACAGATGAATTGACAATTTCAGATAAGATTGACCGTATTGTTACGAATCGTGTGCTTGCTCTTCCTATTTTTATTTTAGTAATGTATGTTGTATATACGATTGCGATGGGAGGTACTTCGATTTCCATTGGTACGATGGGAACGGACTGGGCCAATGATGTATTGTTTGGTGAGATGGTTCCAGGATTTATGGAAGGAATTTTGGCTTCTTTAGGTACGGGTGAAATTCTTACTTCATTAATTATGGATGGAATCGTTGCTGGTGTTGGTGCTGTTTTAGGATTCGTTCCTCAAATTTTGGTATTGTTTGTATTCTTGTCCATTTTAGAAGATTGTGGATATATGGCTCGTATTGCATTTATTATGGACCGTATTTTCCGTCGTTTCGGATTGTCTGGAAAGAGTTTTATTCCAATGCTTGTTGCGACAGGTTGTGGAGTGCCTGGAATTATGGCAAGTCGTACGATTGAACAAGATCGGGACCGTAAGATGACAATTATTACGACTGGATTTATTCCATGTGGTGCAAAACTTCCTATTATTGGTTTGATTGCAGGGGCCATTTTCAACAATAGTTCATTTGTTGCTACGTCGGCTTTTGTGATTGGGATTGCGGCAGTTATTATTTCAGGAATTATTTTAAAGAAGTTTAAAGAATTTGCGGGGGAGCCTGCACCATTTGTTATGGAACTTCCTGCATACCATATGCCTACGCTTTCTAATGTATGGCGTTCTACTTGGGAACGAGGATGGTCTTTTATTAAACGTGCTGGTACATTAATTTTATTAAGTTCGATTATTATTTGGTTCTTACAATCGTTTGGATTTGTTAATGGTGCGTTTGTGATGGTAGAAGACAACAATATGTCTTTATTGGCTGCTTTAGGTCGTTCATTGGCTTGGATTTTCTATCCTTTAGGATGGACTGGAAACATGGCTTGGAAGGCGACTGTGGCTTCTATTACTGGTTTGGTTGCTAAAGAAGAAGTGGTAAATACGTTTGCGGTTCTTTACAACTATGCTGGAGAATTGTCAGAGGCTGGAGACGAAATTTGGACGTTAGTGGCTCAAGACTTTACGGTTATTTCTGCTTATAGTTTTATGATTTTCAACTTGTTGTGTGCTCCTTGTTTTGCGGCAATGGGTGCAATCAAACGTGAAATGAACAACTGGAAGTGGACAACGTTTGCGATTGCTTACATGTGTGTGTTTGCTTACATTTGTGCGTTGATCTTCTATCAATTGGGTGGATTGATGACAGGAGAAATCGGATTCTCGTTCTTTACGATTGTTGCGATTGTATTGTTAGTCGGTATGTTGTACTTATTGTTTAGAAAAGGATATCAACCAGAAGAGAATAAACAAAAATAGAAGAGAGGAGGAACTTTCATGGGTGATATTATTGTTATTGGAATAGTAGGAATTGTTATTTATTTTGCGATAAAGTCATTGAAGAAAGATTCCTCTTGTTCTGGTAATTGTTCTTCTTGTATGAGTGGTTCAGACTCTTGTCATATAGATTGGCAAGAAGTTCGAAAGAAAGTAAAAGAAGATAATAAAGAGAGTGAATAAAAAAA
>SAMEA104404106__coassemble_10654_pt1 | contig 3155 bp, 2 predicted proteins | sample SAMEA104404106__metabat2_low_PE_012 | metagenome-assembled genome bin SAMEA104404106 (sample SAMEA104404106) | Balaenoptera acutorostrata | reverse complement strand
ATTGAACTTTTAAAGGAAAGTAAGCAACTGGATAGCAATAATCCAATTTGGCTAAAAAATTTTTGTGAACAATTGATTGATGTGTATGATGGTTCGGGAATGAAGGAAGAATATAAACAAGAATTAATTTTTTATACAAATTTAGTGGAAGATTTGGATTTGAATTATGTGTTCAAGCTGAAGGGAATTTGTTCTAAAGAGGAATGGGAGTCTTATTTGGATGTGATTTTAAAACGTTTAGATAACATAAGTTTAAAATTAGAACTTTTAAATCATGAACGATTGTATGAAGACATGCTAGATTTAATTTTAGATTCTAAGGATGTTATGTATATGGATCAATACGAAAGTGTTTTAAAAGGGTTGTTTCCTGAAAGAGTGTTAGAATTTTATATTCATTTTTTAAAGCAGGAGGTTGAATTTGTTCGAGATCGAAAGAAATATCGTCGTATGATTATCTACCTTAAAAAGATTTCTAGTATTGAAGGTGGGTATGAAGAAGCTTGTCATTTAGCGAATGAATGGCGGCATGTATATTATCGTCGTAAAGCAATGATTGAAGAGTTAAAACAAGCAGGTTTTTAAGGCTTGTTTGTGTTGTGGTTGGATATTTTGATTGTGGAGGTATGAAGATGGATGTATTAAGAAAACAAACAATTGAAATTTTTAATGAAATGAATCGGATTTACAAGAATGTTGTTCAAACTACGGCTTCGGAAGATTATACTTTTGAAGATTTGAACACTTTGAAAAACGTATTTGAGTATGAAATGTTGCGGTTTGTCCTTTATTTGTTGTTGGCAGATGGAGATATTGAGGATGCTGAAATTGAATGGGTCTATGATTTGATAGGGTTAAAATTTACTCCCGATATGCTTGAGGAATTTGTTGAAAAGGGTATGGATTTAGAATCGTTTGAAGATTCTACACCATTTTGTTTACAATATACGGTTCAGTTTGATAATGCAATAGTAGAACGTTTGTCTAAGCTAGATGAGGATCATGTATATGTTAGTGAAACGATTGTTGAAACATTTAAAAAAGTGGGAGACTTCTTGCTTATAGTGGATGGAAATGCAGATGAAGAAGAGGTCAATAAATTTACAAAGTATATAAAAATGTTGTATACCTTTTTAGATGAAAATTTGAACAGGGCAGATGGTAGTGATGAGGATTGTGTAGAAGAAGATTACATTTTAGAAGATGTTTGTGATTATTCTTCTTCCATTCGTGAGTTGAATGATTTGGTAGGTTTAAAAAGAGTGAAAGAGGAGGTTGTTTCTTTAGTACATTTACAAGAAGTGCAAAAGATGCGTCGGGATCGTGGTTTTAAAGAAATTCCAATTTCCAATCATTTGGTATTTTATGGAAATCCTGGTACGGGAAAGACGTCGGTTGCTCGTTTGATTGCTAAAATTTATCATGAGATTGGTATTTTATCACAGGGTCAATTGATTGAGGTGGATCGTTCTGGATTGGTGGCTGGATATGTTGGACAGACGGCTATGAAAGTTAAAGAAGTGGTGGAGAGTGCTTTGGGTGGTGTTTTATTCATTGATGAAGCGTATACACTTTCTAGTAGTGATGGAGAGCAAGACTATGGCCAAGAGGCGATTGATACGTTGTTAAAAGAGATGGAAGATCATCGGGATGATTTTGTGGTGATTGTAGCTGGATATCCAAAATTGATGGAGGAGTTTGTGAATTCGAATCCGGGATTGCGTTCTCGTTTTAATAAATATATTAATTTTGAAGATTATACGAATGAAGAGTTGGTAGAAATTTTTAAGGTAATGGTGGAAAAGTATGAGTATGAATTGGATGAGGGTGTCATTGAACGAGTTGGTGAAATTTTTGAGGAACGGTTTTCACATCGGTTAGATAATTTTGCCAATGCAAGAGAGGTACGTAACTTTTTTGAGGATGTGATTCGAAATCAGGCGAATCGTTTAGTTATGGATTTAAGCGTTACCGATGATGAATTATTGACAATTTCGGTAGAAGATTTGGAGAGATAAAACATGAAGGATTGGAAAAGTCAATTTACAGATGTGATTTTAGAACGTGGGAAAAAATATTATGATCAAGGGGCTGTAAAAAGTCTTGTCCATTCTTCTTTGGGATATGCTGCAAGTGTACAGGGAACAGAATTGTATGATGTTGAAATTCGAATGGAAGCTCATGAAGTTGTAGATATGTATTGTACATGTCCATATGCTGAAAATGGATTTGCTTGTAAACATATGGTGGCTACTTTGTATGCAATTGAAAATGAAGGAAGTTTGATTCAGTGTAATGAATTGGTTGATTGTCTTACAGAAATTCAGTTAAATGAATTTTTAAAGCAAATTTTAAAAGAGCATGCCAACTTGAGAGAAGATTTATTAAAAATGTACGATCTTGATACATATAAAAAGAATCTGTACCTTCTTGCTCAACCTCAGGGTGCACGTTTATCTTCAGATTCAATAAAATCGATATCTGATTCTTTAAAAGTTTACTCGGATCGTTTATTTTCTGGTTCACGGTTTTACGAGGCGTTTGACATGGCATTGTATGTATGTGATTGTTTGAATCGGTTAGACAAAGAAAAAATAATAAAAAAAACGCACAAGCTTTTTACTCAATGTTTTCAAATTTGGCAAAGGGCGTATGAGTTGGCTGGTTCCTCACAAAAACGTGATATATATTGTCATGCATCTCAAACAAGAGAGAAGTCGGAAAATTCAATCTATATTTCTTGGTTGGATGAATTTTTAATGTATGTTTGTAAAGATCAGACGTTGTTAAAAATGGAATTGGAAAAGGTAGATCGAGTATTGGAAAATTCACAAAATATTTCTGAGCCATATAAACGGTATGCGCTATATTCTATGCATCCTGTTATATTGCGTTTAACAATTATGGATTTGTTAGATTATCCGCTAGAGGAGATACATAATTTTCAAGGAAAATATAGTTATATTCCAAGAGTAAAAAATTGGAAGGTTAAAAAAAAGAATCCATATAAAGATTTAGAAAAAACGTATAAAAAGTGTAAAGATCTGATAAATCGAATGGAGCATAAATAAAGCAGGAATTCTTCCTGCTTTTTTCTATTTTTGTTTTTGTAAGGCTTGGGCGAGTGCAACACTGACAGCCACGCTCATTCCGAC
>SAMEA104404106__coassemble_8805_pt1 | contig 3674 bp, 2 predicted proteins | sample SAMEA104404106__metabat2_low_PE_012 | metagenome-assembled genome bin SAMEA104404106 (sample SAMEA104404106) | Balaenoptera acutorostrata | reverse complement strand
AGAAGGAGTAGTTCAATTTTCAATGGTAGAGAGGTCCTGGTTGGTGAAAAGGATTGTTGAGATTGTTCGAAGGTAGTCTGGGAGCTAAATTTCTGAAACTAAGTAAGTTATTTCGTGTGGCTGCGTTATCGGCTTTAAAGGCATATGTTTAATATGTAAAATAAGGTGGTACCACGTTTAGCTCGCGTCCTTTGGATGGGAGCTTTTTTATTTATTATTTAATTAATTATTTTAATTATTTATTGGAAAGGAAAAAAGAATATGACACTAGATGCAAAATATGACCACTTAAAAGTGGAAGATGGTAAGTATCAAAAATGGATTGAAGAAGGGTATTATACGGCTGGAGATTTAACAAAGTCTCCTTATTGTATTGTAATTCCACCTCCAAACGTTACTGGAAAGTTACACTTAGGACATGCTTGGGATACCACATTACAAGATATTTTATGCCGTTATAAACGTCTTCAAGGATATGATGTATTATGGGTTCCAGGAATGGACCATGCGGGTATCGCAACACAGGCAAAAGTGGATGCTCGTATTAAAGAAGAAGGATTGTCTCGTTACGATTTAGGGCGTGAAAAATTCTTAGATCGTGCTTGGGAATGGAAAGAAGAATATGCTTCTACCATTCGTGCACAATGGGCAAAGATGGGTCTTTCATTAGACTACACGCGTGAACGTTTTACAATGGATGATGGTTTGTCTGAAGCGGTAAAACACGTGTTTGTTGACTTATACAACGATGGTTTGATTTACCAAGGGGAACGTATTATTAACTGGGATCCTCAAGCAAAAACAGCTCTTTCTAATATTGAAGTAGAACACAAAGAAATTATGGGTCATATGTACTACTTTAAATATAAAGTGGTAGAAAATGGTCGTGAGTTAATTATTGCGACGACTCGTCCTGAAACTATGTTTGCTGACCAGGCTATTTTCGTTCATCCTGATGATTCTCGTTACCAAGATATTATTGGAATGCATGCGATTAACCCGGCTAATGGGGATGAACTTCCTATTATGGCGGATGACTATATTGATTTAGATTTTGGGACTGCGGTAATGAAGTGTACGCCTGCACATGACCCTAATGACTACGCTTTGGCTAAAAAATATGGTTTAGATATGCCTATTTGTATGAACCAAGATGGTACGATGAACGAAATGTGTGGAAAATACAATGGTATGGATCGTTTCGAATGTCGTGAAGCGTTAGTAAAAGATTTTGAAGCAGCAGGTGTTGTTGATCACATTGAAGAACACTTGCACCAAGTAGGACACTCTCAACGTACGGGAGTGATTGTTGAACCTTACTTATCAAAACAATGGTTTGTTAAGATGAAACCTTTGGCTGAAGAAGTGTTGAAAAACCAAAAGATAGAAGATGAAAAGATCAACTTTGTTCCTCCTCGTTTTAACCACACGTTTGAACAATGGTTAGAGAATATTGAAGACTGGTGTATTTCTCGTCAGTTATGGTGGGGTCATCGTATTCCTGCTTGGTTCCACAAAGAGACTGGTGAAATTTATGTGGGTCATGATGCTCCAGAAGATATTGAAAACTGGAATCAAGATGAGGACGTATTGGACACTTGGTTCTCGAGTGCTTTATGGCCTTTCTCTACGTTAGGTTGGCCTGAAGAGACGGAAGATTTCAAGCGTTACTATCCTAATGATGTATTAGTTACTGGATATGATATTATTTTCTTCTGGGTGGCTCGTATGGCTTTCCAAGCTCGTTACTTTACTAACCACCGTCCTTTTAAAGAAGTGTTGATTCATGGTTTGATTCGTGATAACCAAGGTCGTAAGATGTCTAAATCTTTAGGTAATGGTATCGACCCTATGGATGTTATCGCAGATAAAGGGGCAGACGCTTTACGTTTCTTCTTAACGACTAACTCAGCTCCAGGATTAGACTTACGTTATGATGAAACAAAGGTAGATGCTTCTTGGAACTTCATTAACAAAATTTGGAATGCTTCTCGTTATGTTATGATGCAAATTGGAGATGAAATTCCAACGATGGATTTGGAATATTTGGCTCCTAGTTCGAAATGGATTTTGTCTCGTTTGAATAAGACGATTGAAAATATTACGATGAATATGGATCGTTATGAGTTGGCTATGGTTGGAAATGAATTGTACAACTTTGTATGGAATGATTTCTGTAGTTGGTATATTGAACTTTCTAAGACTTTACTTCATTCAGATGATGAAAAATTAGTAGAGACTACGAAGGCTGTTTTATACACTGTATTAAAGGATATTTTAGTTTTATTAAATCCTTTTATGCCTTTTGTGACGGATGAAATTTATAATGCTCTTCCTACTGAAAAGGATTCGATTCACCATGAGGATTGGCCTGCTAAGGTAGAGTTTGATTTTAATAATCATGAAGAAGCGGAAATGAATATGGTAATTTCTGTAATTCAGGCAGTACGTGAGATTAAGGCGGACTACAAATTAAAACCTAGTTCTGAATTAGTTATTTCATTGCATGATGAAGATGGTAAGTTTATTGAATTGAGCGATAGTGTTGCTTCTATTTTGAATGGTATGGCGCATGCGATTGTTAAAGAGGATTTGAATACGGAGGATGTACTTTCTCGTACGATTGAAAAGTCAGTTTTAACGGTTGCGATGGATGCGTTGATTGATGTTCAAGAAGAAAAAGAAAAGCTTGAAAAAGAGATCGTTCGTTTAGAAAAAGAAATTAAGCGTGGTGAGGGTATGCTTTCGAATCCTCGTTTTGTTGAAAAGGCACCAGAAAAGAAAGTGAATGAAGAAAAGGCTAAGCTTCAAAATTATAAGGATCAATTAGAGCTTACAAAAGCTCAGTTTGATAAGATTTTGGCGAAGTTGAATGGTTAAGAATAGAGCAGAGGCTGTGGCTTCTGCTTTTTTTATGTTTTTTTTGGCTCAATTTTATACATTTTTTTGTTAATTTTATCCAATGCGGGGGGGGGGTCTTGTTTTTCGTTTTTTGGGTTGGTAACATTTATCTTGGCTATTTATCGGATGGTCGTTTTATTGAGTTAGCTGAATGGGGTAATCATTGTCGGAGTGCATGTTGCTTAGTTTGGCTTTTCATATTTTATAGTTTTTATGGGGTAGGGGGAACTTTACCTTTTTTTTGGAGATTATATATGAATTATTATGTTCTTTTTGTAAAGGGGAAGGAAGAGGTGCGTGTTTGTGAGTTTTTGAATGCGTACTGTTCGGATTGGGATGTTTCTTTTCCTTTGATGGAGAAGTTTTATAGGAGGAAGGGCTTGGATGAAATTGTTCGTTGTCCTTTGTTTCCTTGTTATGTGTTTGTTCGTACGAAAATGGATGCGTTTGAATTTCATCGGGTTTTATTTTCTTTGAGGGGCCAATTTTCAGGTTTGATTAGAGAGTTGGAGTATGAGAATGATGAGATTCCTGCTCTATTGGATGATGAGGTTTTGTTTTTGGAGCGTATTTTAAATGATGATGGTGTGATGGAAATGAGTAGGGGTGTTATTTGTGATGGTGTTCTTACTGTGCTTTCGGGTCCTTTGATGGGGTTGGAGAGTCTTGTTTCTTTTGTAGATCGTCATAAGCGTTTGGCTTTTGTGGATTGGATTTTCCAAGGGCGTAAGGTTTGTTTGAAGTTTGGTTTGGAAGTTATGGATAAGTTTTAG
>SAMEA104404106__coassemble_8563_pt1 | contig 3756 bp, 3 predicted proteins | sample SAMEA104404106__metabat2_low_PE_012 | metagenome-assembled genome bin SAMEA104404106 (sample SAMEA104404106) | Balaenoptera acutorostrata | reverse complement strand
GTCTATGGAAACTATGCAAGTTTTATTTATTACTCCATTCATCTGTACCTTTTTACATGATGCATTTTCATCTCTATGGATTGGTATCCATAACCATAGGAAAACCGATTATTGTGCATTTCGTAGTTGTTTAAAAACAAGCAATGCTAAATTTGTAAGTGTTGCAGCCATTATAGGAGGTCCCATCGGCATGAGTGGTTATATGATGACCATCCACTATCTAGGAGCGAGTATAGGTGCCGTTGTCAGTGCCATCTTTCCAGCTGTTGGAGCTGTATTAGCCACTATTTTCTTAAAGGAAAAGATGAAATGGTATCAATGGATTTTCTTATTTTTCACATTACTTGGCGTATATGGAATCAATTATTCATCCGATATCAATGTTGTGAATCTATGGTTAGGAATGATGGGAGCCATCCTTTGTTCATTTGGTTGGGGAATGGAAGCAGTCATTCTAGCTAAATGTTTAAAAGAGGATGGTTTAAAAGATGAGCATGCTTTACAAATTCGTCAAACAACATCGGCTATCGTATATGGGATTTTTCTCATTCCATGCATCTACTTAATGGACATTCCACTCCATTTTTTACAAGGAAAGATATTGTTGTTGATTGCGACAGCCGCACTTTTTGCTACACTATCCTACTTATTCTACTACAAGGCCATCTATAAAATTGGAGCTACTAAAGCTATGGCACTTAACATCACTTATGTAGCATGGTCTATGATTTTGGTAGGAACAGGCCTAACGCCTATGACTATCTTTTGTTCTGTTCTTGTCTTTGTATGTGGAATCTTATCGACAATCGATTTCAAAAAATTAAATGTCTAGTATAATGTATGTAAGAGATTACATACATTTTTTATATAGGAGGCACTATGGAAAAATATATATTAGCCATCGATCAAGGGACAACAAGTACTAGAGCTATCATTTTTGATCATGATTGTAACGTCATTGGCATGGCTCAAAAAGAAGTGGATGTATACTATCCACATCCAGGATGGGTTGAACAAGATGCAACGAATATTTGGCTAACGACGCAAGCTGTTATGGCTGATGTACTCATGAAAACACACATTGAACCATCTCAAATTCAAGCGATTGGAATATCCAACCAAAGAGAAACATCATTGTTGTGGGATAAGAAAACAGGACTTCCTGTCTATTCTGCGATTGTTTGGCAATCGAGACAAACGGCATCCATCTGTGACGATTGGAAAGAAAAAGGATATGAAGACATCGTTCGCTCTAAAACAGGACTTCGAATTGACCCTTATTTTTCGGCTTCTAAAATTGCATGGATTTTAGAAAATGTTCCAGGCGTTCGTAAAAAAGCGATGGATGGAGATTTATTATTTGGAACGATCGATTCATGGCTAGTATGGAAGTTGAGTGGAAATACAACGCACATTACCGATGTATCCAATGCATCGAGAACCTTATTATGCAATATTCATACATGCACATGGGATGAAGAATTATTATCGATGTTTAACATTCCATCTTGTATTCTTCCAACTATTATGCCGACATCGTATGAATATACTTGTACATCTCCTCACACTTTCTTTAACTGTGAAGTTCCGATTTGTAGTGTAGTAGGAGACCAACAAGCCGCACTATTTGGACAAGGTTGTCATGAAAAAGGAATGGTAAAAAATACATATGGTACAGGTGGGTTCATGCTTATGAATACAGGAAAAGATGTTGTCCATTCTAATGGTGGACTTCTTTCTACGGTAGCATGGAAAATTGGCAATGAAGTGACATATGCTTTAGAAGGAAGTATTTTTGTATCGGGATCTTTAATGAAATGGTTACGAGATTCGATTGAATTGTATGAAAATACTTCCGTTACAGAAAAGATGGCTATTGAAGCCAAAACAACCAATGGTGTCTATATCGTACCGGCCTTTGTAGGTTTAGGAGCTCCGTATTGGGATGAAAAAGCGCGAGCAAGTATTGTTGGATTGACGTTTGGAACGACGAAAAATCAATTGGTACGGGCTGCATTGGAATCCATGGCCTTTCAAAGTCGAGATGTTTTAGAAGTGATGGAACAAGATTCTAAAGTAAAAATCAATGCGTTAAAAGTCGATGGAGGAGCCACTGCCAATAATTTCTTACTCCAATTTCAAGCTGACTTATTAGGATGCGATGTACAACGTTTTAAAGTGAATGAATTAACAGCAATGGGAGCTGCATTTTTAGCAGGTATTGCTTGTGGATATTGGAATCGTTCGGATTTACGAATTGCATTGGACAAAACGTTTGTTCCTGCTCGTTCTCAAGTGGAAATGGATGGAATATATGCCAATTGGAAACGGGCTGTACAATCTTGTATTGCATTTAAACCATCCGAAAATTAAAAAGTTATGGTAATATAAACGTATGAAAAATTATGATTTAACAATATATACAAAAAATGATTTTAAATATTTATTTAAACAAGTGGGTGTATCGAAAGGAATGGTCGTCTATTTACAAGCCAATCTTTCTCATTTGGGTACGATTGTAGGAGGAGTACAAGCTATGATTGAAGCCTTACAAGAGTTGATTGGAGAAGAGGGGTGTATTATTATGCCTTCTTTTTCCATGTCGACACTTGATCCTTCTTGCCAAGCTCAAATTCCATATGCGTTTGAAAGTTGGGACGTGGTTCGAAAACATATGCTAGGTTTTCAAAAGGATACGACACCTTGTGATATGAATTCGAGAACGGCCAATCAATTATTACGAAATGAAGGGGTTGTTCGCAGTCAACATCCTGTATATAGCTTTGCTTTTTGGGGAAAGTATGAAGAGGATTGGGTACAACAAAAGTTAGATTATCCGTATGATTTTGAAAGTGTTTTAAAACCTTTTGCCAATCAAAAAGCTTGTAATGTGTTAGTGGGCGTTCCTTTTGAACAGAGTGTTCTTTTACAAGGGTTGGCTCATAAAGTAGGCTGGGAAATAACTCGTATTGAAAGAGCGTATGAGAAAAAAGGAAAAAGGAATGTTGTAAAAACATTCCTTGTAAGTGATATTCAATCGGAAAAGATTTCAAATTTGAAATCGGTTTGTCACATTCAATCGCGTGAATGTATGAGTGAATGGATCCATTCGTTGTCTTTGATGAGTAGTTTAGATAGTTCGATTGAAATGTTAGAAAGCATTTCATAATCTTCTTGACTAAATCGATTACGTTGATCAGAATCGATGTCTAAAATGGCATAAAGTTCGGTATCGGACTGAAGCGGGAAGACGACTTCGCTTTGGCTTGCACAATCGCAAGCGATATGTCCTGGAAATTCATGAACGTTTTTTACAAGAATACTTTTTTGTGTGGCTGCACATGTTCCTACAACTCCTTTTTTGTAGGGGATTAGAGTGCATGCTACTTTGCCTTGAAAAGGGCCTAAAATGCATTCTTGTTTTTTTGTATCACATAGGTAAAGTCCTGCCCAATTGATATGGTCCATTTCGTGATAGAGTAGGGCCAATATGTTGGATATATTGGTAAGGGATGGTAGATTCTTGTCGATGATACTTTCGACTTGCTGTTGTAAAATTGTTTTCATGAAAATATTGTAACATAGTCTTGAAATTTTTCATAAAAATGATATTATGAGTATGCAAAGTTTTTTCCAAGGAAATCACAAAATATGAATAAATTTAACAAATTGTGTTGACATTGTGTGATTTCCATTGTATTATAACTGAGCTGTCACAGAGAGTGACAGGCGACGATCTTTGAAAACTGAATAGGA
>SAMEA104404106__coassemble_7396_pt1 | contig 4263 bp, 2 predicted proteins | sample SAMEA104404106__metabat2_low_PE_012 | metagenome-assembled genome bin SAMEA104404106 (sample SAMEA104404106) | Balaenoptera acutorostrata | reverse complement strand
TTGTTGGCGATGTAGCTTGCTTTTTGAGCGCCTTCTTCTAAGATTTTGTCGACCATTCCACTTTGGATGATTTCATTGTATTTGGCTTGAAGGTTGGTTAAGAAATCGAATACGGTTTGTCCGATTTCTTTTTTCAAGTCTCCATATCCTTTTCCTTCGAAGCGTTTTACGATGTCTTCGATGGGTTCGTTGGCCAATACGGATTGGATTGTCAATAGGTTGGCAAGTCCTGGTTGATTTTCTGGATCGTATTGAATGATGCCTAGAGAATCCGTTACGGCTGACATAATTTTTTTACGAGCTTGTGCTGGATCGTCCAATAGGTCGATGGTTCCTTTTGGATTGTCTTCAGATTTTGACATTTTCTTTGTAGGATCTTGTAATGAGTAGACTTTTTGTCCGACTTTTAAAGAGACCGGTTCTGGCACTTTGAATGTGTCTGAATAGCGGTGGTTGAATCGTTCGGCTAATGTACGTGTTAGTTCGACGTGTTGTTTTTGGTCGACTCCTACTGGTACATAGTCGGCATCGTATAATAGGATGTCGGCGGCCATTAAAGGAGGGTAGGTAAACAATCCGGCTGTGATTCCGGTTTCTCCTTTGGCTGTTTTATCTTTATATTGTGTCATTCGTTGTAATTCACCCATGTAAGACATGCATGTCATGACCCATCCTAATTGAGCGTGGGCTACGACATCGCTTTGCAAGAATAGGGTCACTTTTTCTGGGTCCAATCCGCAAGCTAAATATAGGGCGATCAAGTCTTTTGTGTTTTGTCTTAATTCTTTGGCTTCGATGGGGATGGTGATGGCGTGTTCGTTAGCGATAAATACGAACATTTCATATTCGTCTTGATATTTTACAAATTGAGAAATCGCTCCAATGTAGTTTCCTAAATGTAAACGTCCAGTTGGTTTGATTCCACTTAACATTCTTTTCATAGTTGAGTCCTCCATAATAGAATTATTGTAACATAAATCATAAAAAATACATGCCCAATTTTATGAAAGCATGGTATAATTCGGGTTAGGAGGATGGGATTATGGTTATTCTTTATACGTCTCCTGGTTGTACAAGTTGTCGTAAGGCGAAGCAATGGCTGAAGGACAATCAGATTGAATTTATTGAAAAGAATATTTTTTCTAGTTTATTAAAGGAAGATGAAATAAAATATTTACTTTCTCGTTGTGAAAATGGAACGGAGGATATTATTTCGGTTCGTTCAAAAGTGTTTCAAACGTTGAAAAAGGGAATTGATGAGTTTTCTACAAAGGAATTGATTGCATTGATTCAAGAAAATCCATCGATTTTAAAGCGTCCAATCATGTTGTCAAAAAAGAGTCTTGTGATTGGATACGATGATGATGAGATTACGACGATGATGCCACCGGCTATGCGTAAAGTGGTGGATGAGGCTTGTAATTGCGGGTGTGCAAACTATGAGGTTTGTGGAAAGATTCGTAAGGGCGAATCGATATAAATCATTTGAAAGAGAATGTCAGACGATGTCTGGCATTTTTTTGTAGTCATCCTCAAAAAAATATGGTATTATAACAAATGTAAACGGTTACTTAAAACTGAAAACAGTATCATAGGAGGAATAATATGGAAAACAAATATGTTTACCTTTTCAAAGAAGGTGACGCTAATATGCGTGAACTCCTTGGTGGAAAAGGTGCAAACTTAGCGGAAATGAGCAAGCTAGGGATGCCAGTGCCTAATGGTTTTACAATCACTACAGAAGCTTGTAACAAGTACTATGATGATGGTGAAAAGATTAGTGATGAGATCAAGGCTCAAATTTTAGAATACCTTGATAAATTGGAAGGAGAAACTGGTAAAAAATTTGGAGATGCCGAAAATCCATTGTTAGTGTCGGTTCGTTCTGGAGCTAGAGCGAGTATGCCGGGTATGATGGATACGATTTTAAACTTAGGTATCAATGATGTGGTTGTGGAAACCATTGCTAAAAAATCGGGTAATGAACGTTTTGCGTATGACTCATATCGTCGTTTTATTCAAATGTTTGCGGATGTTGTTAAAGGGTTGTCTAAAAAACGTTTTGAAGAAATTATTGATGAGGTCAAGGCAGCTCGTGGTATTAAAGATGACTTAGAATTGAATGCGGATGACATGAAACAATTGGTTGTTCGTTTTAAAGAATTTTATTTAGAAGAATTGGGAACTTCTTTCCCTACAAATCCTGTGGACCAAATGATGGAAGCAATTGAGGCGGTATTTAGATCTTGGAATAATGAACGTGCGATTTACTACCGTCGAATGAATGACATTCCTGGTGATTGGGGTACGGCTGTTAACGTACAGATGATGGTTTTTGGTAATATGGGTGAAGATTGTGGTACGGGTGTTGCTTTTACTCGTAATCCGGCTACTGGTGAAAAAGGTGTGTTTGGTGAATTCTTGATGAATGCCCAAGGAGAAGATGTTGTTGCGGGTGTTCGTACACCTCAAACGATTGATCAATTAAAAGAAGTGTCTCCACATGCATATGATCAATTTATTGATATTTGTTCTCGTTTGGAAAACCACTACAAGAACATGCAAGATATGGAGTTTACAATTGAAAATGGTAACTTATTCATGTTACAAACTCGTAATGGAAAACGTACGGCACAAGCGGCTTTGAAGATTGCTTGTGATATGGTAGAAGAAGGTTTAATCAATACGGATGAAGCGTTGATGATGGTTGAACCTCAACAATTGGATGCTTTATTACACCCTATGTTTGATCCGGCTTCATTAAAGGCGGCAACTCCTATTACTTCTGCTCTTCCTGCATCTCCGGGTGCGGCTTCTGGTCAGATTGTATTCTCGGCTGAAGAAGCTAAAGAACAAGCGGATATGGGTAAAAAAGTTATTTTAGTTCGTTTGGAAACATCTCCAGAAGATATTGAGGGTATGGCTGTTTCACAAGGTATCTTAACTGTACGTGGTGGTATGACTTCTCATGCTGCAGTCGTTGCTCGTGGTATGGGTGCTTGTTGTGTATCGGGTGCTGGTGATATTGAAATGCATGCTGAAGAAGGTTACTTTATCGTTGGTGGTAAAGAATACCGTCGTGGAGATTGGATTTCATTGGATGGTTCTACTGGTAATGTATATGGAGAGGCTATTCAAACAGTTCCTGCTAAGATTTCAGGAGATTTTGAAACATTTATGGGTTGGGCTGATGCAGCTCGTACTTTGAAGATTCGTACAAATGCAGATACTCCTCGTGATGCTCGTCAGGCTGTACAATTTGGTGCAGAGGGTATTGGACTTGTTCGTACAGAACATATGTTCTTTGAAGGAAATAAAATTAAGGCCATTCGTGAGATGATTGTGGCTAAAAATGAAGACCAAATGAAGGTTGCTTTGCATGAATTAGAACCTATGCAACAAGCTGACTTTGAAGGAATTTATGAAGCGATGGAAGGACGTCCAGTGACAGTTCGTTACTTAGACCCACCTTTACATGAATTCGTTCCAACAAAAGATAATGAAATTAAAGAGTTGGCTGAAGATTTACATATTACAGAGGCTGAATTACGCCAAGTGATTGACAACTTACATGAAGTAAACCCTATGATGGGTCATCGTGGTTGTCGTTTGGCTGTTTCGAATCCTTTGATTGCAAAAATGCAAACGGCTGCATTGATTAAGGCGGCTTTAGCAGTGCAAGAACGTCATCCAGAATGGACAATTGAACCAGAAATCATGATTCCTCTTGTTGGGGATGTGGCAGAACTTCGTTATGTTAAAAATGTAGTGGTTGAAACTGCAGATGCTATTATTGAACATTCAGATATTGATATGAAATATCATGTGGGTACAATGATTGAAATTCCTCGTGCTGCTTTATTGGCAGATGAAATTGCACAAGAGGCGGAATTCTTCTCATTTGGTACAAATGACTTGACTCAAATGACTTTTGGATTCTCTCGTGATGATGCGGCTAAATTCTTGCCTAAATATTATGAAGCTAAGATTTATGAAAATGATCCATTTGCTCGTTTAGACCAAAATGGTGTAGGTAAATTAGTGAAGATTGCGGCTAAATTAGGTCGTGAAACTCGTCCTGAATTGAAACTTGGAATTTGTGGAGAACATGGTGGAGATCCTGCTAGTATTGAATTCTGTCACAATGCTGGTTTGAACTATGTTTCTTGTTCACCATATCGTGTTCCTATCGCACGTTTGGCTGCTGCGCAGGCTGCTATACGTCAAAGAGAGGAATAATTCCTTTTCTGAAATACAAGCTTT
>SAMEA104404106__coassemble_6909_pt1 | contig 4527 bp, 2 predicted proteins | sample SAMEA104404106__metabat2_low_PE_012 | metagenome-assembled genome bin SAMEA104404106 (sample SAMEA104404106) | Balaenoptera acutorostrata | reverse complement strand
ATTATTTACCATGACGGCAACCGGACGTTTTCCAATCGCTTCTTTCGTTAAAGTGTTTTCTCCCGTTAATAAGTTTTGGTTAGTAGAAACCTTTTTTTCTACTTTCTTTTCAGGTTCTTTATCAGTAACCTCACCTTTGTCACCACCACAACCAGATAAAATCATCGCACCAGCCATAGCAGCAACCGCAAATTTCTTAAAAAACTTCATTATAAATACCTCTCTCTATGAGCCTATTATATACCATTCTCACCCATACAAAAAGGCTAGAATTCCTCTAGCCTTTTCTCTTATTTATAATTATCCACGCAATGTTGCGTTACAATCTTTTTCAATCGCCTTCATAATGTTTTCGAAAACCGAATTGATTTCATCTTCTTTTAACGTATGAGAATCGGATTGGAATACAATAGAAAGAGCTACAGATTTTTCATCTTCTTTCACATGTTCTCCTTGGTATACGTCAAATACTTCTACATCACGAATAATCATTTCTTTATTTAAACGACCTTGACGAGAAATTGTTTCTTTAATTTTTTGAACTGGCATATCTCTAGCAACAACAAACGCTAAGTCACGAGTTACACTAGGAAATTTAGAAACAGGAACAAATTTGATTTTTGATTTTTTAACACCTAAAATCGCATCTAAATCCAATTCTGCCATCACAACATCTTTTTGACTTCCATAAGCAGGGTGAATTTGTCCTACAAAACCAACACAATCTTTACCAATCATAATTTGAGCAGAACGATAAGGATGGAAATGTTTTACATCTTCTTTATTTTCTTTAAAAGAAATACGAGCTGCATTGACCCCAACACGATCCAATAAAGATTCAATCAAACCTTTAATCGTATAGAAATCACTTGGAAGTTCATACCCTGCCCAACGAGTTGATTGTAAAGAACCACTCATAGCAATTGCTAAATGAGTTGTTGTCTTTTGTTTACTAGCCACATCACTAATTTCAAACACATTCACATCTTTGATACTACGAGCTTTATTGTATGAAATCACATCCAATAAGCTAGGAAGTACACTTGTTCGAATCCAACGACGTTCTTCACTCATTGGAGACGCCAATTCAATCGCATCACCACAACCTAAAATGGCAGCATCCTTCTTTTCTGTACTAATCAAAGTATATGTTAAACAATCTTGTAACCCTTGTTCACAAAGCATAGAACGAGTCAAACGAATAAAACGTTGTTTATCTGTCAATTTACCTTCTGTCATAGGCATAACTGGAAGAGTACTAGGAAGACGATCATATCCTAAAAGACGAATGACTTCTTCACTTAAGTCAGCCTTACCTTCCATGTCTGTACGATGACTTGGCATAGTTACCGTATATACTCCCTCTTCATATTTAGGAGCAAAGTTTAAACGAACAAACACATTGAACACTTCATCTTCAGAAAAATCAGTACCCAAACGTCCATTAATATCTTCTAAAGTACAAGTTAAAACAACAGGCTCATAATTTTCATTTCCATATTTAACAGTTTCTTCCATTTCAGAAGCATCTGCATATTCTACTAACAATTGAACCGCACGATCTAACGCTTTTTTAGCCGCCAAAGGTTCAACCCCTTTAGCAAAACGAGAACTAGATTCTGTATTTAAGTTTAAACGACGAGCCGTATTACGAATAGTCACATGATCAAAAGCAGCACATTCAATAATCAAACCTTTTGTCGTATCTAAAATTTTAGAATCATCTCCACCCATGATACCCGCAATACCAATTGGCTTCCCACCATTCGTAATTACAATATCACTTGGTTTTAATGCATATTTTTCACCATCTAAAGCCGTATATTCTTCATCGAATCCATCTTTAACTGTAATCTCTAAACCTTTAATCGCATCTTTATCATAAAAATGCATAGGCTGTCCTGTTTCCAACATAACAATATTCGAAATGTCGACAACATTATTGATAGAATGCATACCACTCGCACGAAGCAATTCCTTCATCCATTTTGGAGACTCTTTAATCGTAATATTACCAATTACTTTTCCATAAAATAATGGACATTTTTCCGTATCACTCGAAACAGAAAGTTTTGTCTCACTTCCACAATCACTACAACCAGCAAATTCTGGAAGCGTTACATCCTTGCCTAAAATAGCTCCAGCCTCTTGTGCCATATTAAAAGAAGCTAAACAATCATTACGATTTGGAGTCAATCCAATATCTAAAATTTCATCATCCCATCCTAAGTAAGCCAAAGGATTTGCATGACCTACAGGCGCATTGGCATCCAATACTTCAATACCACTCTTTTGTTCATCTGTAAGAAGAGAAGCATCTACACCCAATTCTAACAAAGAACAAAGCATACCATTACTTTCTTGTCCACGAATGCTTCCAGCCTTAATGTCACCATCTTTTAAGTGCGCTCCCACCTTGGCAACAATCACCTTTTGTCCTGCCGCAACATTTGGAGCCCCACAAACGATGTTCAACACTTCATCACCAACATTAACAGTCGTACAGTGTAAGTGATCAGAATCCGGATGTTCTACACAAGTTAAAACTTCTCCAATCACTAAATTTGTCCCTTGAGATTGAAGTTCAATCCCTTCAACTTCAAGACCAGCAGAAGTAATTTTATCTGCCATTTCTTGGATGTTTAAATCCGAAACATCCATATATTGTGATAACCATTTTCTTGATGTTCTCATAAAATCCTCCTACTCAAAACGTTTGAACGTTTCACTAAAACGTTTGTCGTTTGTATAGAAATGACGAATATCATCAATTCCATATTTCAACATAGCAACACGCTCGATACCTACACCAAACGCAAAACCACTACATTTTTCTGGATCATAACCAGCCATACGAAGTACGTTCGGATGTACTTCTCCAGCCCCTAAAATTTCAATCCATCCTGTTCCCTTACAAGTAGGACAACCTTTACCATCACAAATATGACAACTTACATCCACTTCAACACTCGGCTCCGTAAATGGGAAATAACTAGGACGGAAACGAATTTGACGATCATCACCAAACAATTTACGAGCCATAAATTCCAAAGTACCCTTCAAATCTGAAAGAGTTACCTTTTCAGAAACAACCAACCCTTCCATTTGAATAAATTGGTGAGAGTGTGTCGCATCATCATCATCACGACGATATACCTTACCCGGACAAACAACCTTAATCGGAAGTTTAGGAGCCGATTGTTCTAACACTTCCATTTGAATCGCTGTCGTATGCGTACGAAGCAACCATTCAGGATTTACATATAAAGAATCCTGCATATCACGAGCCGGGTGATCCTTAGGCAAGTTCGCCCTTTCAAAACAATATTCATCATTTACAATATCGTTTCCCTCAATAACTTGGTAACCCAAACCAATAAATAAATCTGTCAATTCTTCCCAAACCATATTTAGAGGATGCTTATTACCAATCGTAGGAACACGTCCCGGAAGAGTCACATCAATTTTTTCAGACTCAATCTTAGCCAACATTTCAGCCTCAGCCAATTCTTCCTTACGCTTTTCAATACAAGAAGACACCTCTTGTTTTAAAGCATTCACAGATGCACCAAACTTAGGCTTCTCTTCATTTGGCAAATCTTTCATCAATTTCATCAAACCTTGAATAGGTCCTTTTTTACCTAAGTAAAGAACACGCAAATCATTCAATTCAACAAGACTCGATGACTTTTCAATTTTTTCTACCGCCTCATCATGCAGCAATTCAATTTGATTCATAAAATATCCTTTCTTTTCTGTCTTTTTTTACAATAAAAAAAGACGATACAGGAACGAGAAAATCCCGTGGTACCATCCTGCTTCGTCTAAACGCACTCTATTATCATGATAACCGTATGAAACGGAAGAGGTTTTAACTCTTACTCCCAGGTGAATTCTTTAAGCCTTCTTGTAAAAACCTTTCAGCCAAGGGTTTCTTCTCTTTCCAAGGATTACTTAAATACTATGCCCGATCTTCGTTTTAAAAATACATTAAAATTATACAAAACAATATACTCCTTATCAAGAGTAAAAAATAAAACCTACTATTTCATTCCATTACTGCAAAACAAAAAATACACTCAAAGGATCATTTGGATACAATCTATCTCCTTTAGCCGTAGACTTTTGCTCGAATAATTTAGATAAAGGATACCAAATACGATTGCTAGGATTTAAAGGATCCTCTACAAACACATTCCCCTTACCATCATAACTATGTAATAAAATTTGATGTGTATATCCTGCAGGACAGAATCTACCAGGATTTACAGCCATCGTAACCAAATGTCCCTTTAACAATTCATTTTTAACTTCGTTCAAATTCATACTCGTCTTCAAAGGTAAGTTATTAAGTTTTGCAATATATCTCCAAGACTCTGCCGTACTTCCCAAACCTTCTTTACCATTAAAGTGTCCAGCCCAGTATAGAAGATCACCATAATATGTAGGCAATCTATTTTCATTATAAATATGATTCATCATCATAGTCATTACCGTAGGTAAACAACCTGTTCCAGAAAAATAATA
>SAMEA104404106__coassemble_5530_pt1 | contig 5510 bp, 4 predicted proteins | sample SAMEA104404106__metabat2_low_PE_012 | metagenome-assembled genome bin SAMEA104404106 (sample SAMEA104404106) | Balaenoptera acutorostrata | reverse complement strand
AATTATTCTTTTTGTTTTTTATTTTTTGCTTTTTACTTTTTTATCTTTACTTTTTTATCTTTTATTATTTTTTAAGCAAAAAAAATCAGCATACGCTGATTACAATTTCAAATGGCGCCTGAAACAGGACTCGAACCTGTGACCTGCCGGTTAACAGCCGGATGCTCTACCAACTGAGCTATTCAGGCAATTCGTGATTGCTTAATTATATTATCACAATGTATAGTATGTGTCAAACGTTTTTTAAAAAATATATGAATTGTGTTAAAATAAAAACATGAAAGCAATTATTATGGATATGGATGGTACATTGTTGAATGCAAAGAATGAAATCAGCAGTGTGACTTTAAAAACGTTAATCGAATTAGAAAAACAAGGGGTAACGCTCATTTTAGCTTCGGGAAGGTCGTATACTCGACTTCTTCCTTATGCAAAACAACTGAAAATGGATGTATATGGAGGGTTCTTATTGGAAGTAGATGGGATTGCCATTTATGATATGAAAGCAGACAAACGAACTGTATTAAGACAAATGGAATATGAAGAAATTAAAGATTTGTTTGCGATGCTGATGCAATTAGACTGTGAAAGTATGGCTTGCTTTGACGATGGAATGTTTGATTATTTTCCTGCATCCATTCGTACTATTAAAGAAAAGTTACGAAAAGAACGCCAATTGCCAGAAAGTTATCCATGGACGGCAGGTCCTTGGGATTGGTTAGCGGATATGCGACAAGGATATCCGAACATTCATTATATTCAATCGGTTGATGAAATTTTTGGCCCAATCAATAAAATTCAAATCATGCAAGATGAAGATGTGATTGCCAATTTGTATGAAAGCTTAAAAGAAAAAGTACAAGGTTCGTTTGAAATATTCAGGACGTGTCCTCGTCAATTGGAGATTCTTCCTTTAGGATATTCGAAAGGTAAGACGCTTTTAAAATTGATGCATCATTTTGGCTGGAAGCCAAACGATGTATTGGCCTTTGGAGATGGAGAAAATGATGTGAGCATGTTTGAAGTGGTTGAACATTCTTTTGCGATGGCCAATGCAAAAGAATTTGTTAAAGAAAAAGCAAAACACGTTACAAGTTCAAACAATGAAGATGGAATTGTAGCGGGTATAGAAAGTGTGGAGGGAAAAGTAAAATGTCTTACATATTATTAATCGTAGGAATGTTGTTGTTGGTAAAAGGAGCAGACTGGTTTGTAGATGGTAGTGCATCCATCGCATATATGTTTAAAATTCCAACGGTTGTTGTTGGATTGACGATTGTAGCTTTAGGAACATCGTTGCCAGAATTGAGTGTAAGCTTAACAGCTAGTTTAGCAGGTAGCAATGAGCTTGCAATATCAAATGTAGTAGGATCCAATATTTTTAATACATTAATGGTTGTGGGAACGTCAGTCTTGATTCGTCCATTCATTATGGATCGAGAAATTGTACGTAGAGATTTATTGATTAATATTTTAGTTTCGGTTTTACTCTTTGGTTTTGCTTTGACTGGAAAATTATCTAAGATTTCAGGAATCATCTTTATTGGGATGCTAGTATGTTATTTGTCTATGTTGGTTCATTCCACATATAAAAGTCAAAAATCAGGGCAAGAGGAAGAAAAGACAATTTTACCATTGTGGAAAAGTTTGATTTTTATCGTTATCGGAGTAAGCTGTATTATCTTTGGAGGAAACCTAGTGGTCAATCATGCAACTTTATTAGCTCATGCGTGGGGTTGGTCAGAAACATTGATTGGATTGACAATTGTTTCAGTAGGAACTTCACTTCCAGAATTGGTTACGAGTGTGGTAGCTGCCAATAAAGGAGAGAGTGGATTGTCTTTAGGAAATGCATTAGGATCCAATATAATGAATATTTTATTTATTTTAGGAGTTTCTTCTGTTCTTGGAGATTTGACAGTCTTACATGAAAACATTGTAGATATTGTTGTTTTGATGTCGATTAGTATTTTGGTGTTTGTTTTAGCTAAAAAATCAGATCAAATGACAAGAAGTAGAGGAATCTTATTTGTGAGTCTATATGTTGTATATGCATTGTATATTTTGATTCGCTAGTAGAGCACATTTAATAATGTGCTCTTTTTTACATTCGTTCACGTTTTGTGAACAAAATCACAAAAATGTAAATTTGTTTGAAAAGGCTATCAAAAAAGCGTGGATGTTAGTTGACACTCATAATTAAAGGCTATATATTATTAGTTGTGTGAACACGAAAAACGATAAAAAAATATAAAAATCATCTCAATTGACATTGAGTCTTACTATCAATTATGATAGGGGTGTCAAGACGAGAATGAGTCTTAGTGTTCAGGGAGGAATAATACAATGAGAGAACAATGGACAGGATTTTCTGGTACTAAATGGCAAGATGAAGTCAACGTTCGTCAATTTATTCAAGACAACTACAAACCATATGACGGTGACGAATCTTTCTTAGCAGAACCTACAGAAGCTACTAACAAATTATGGGATGCTTTACAAAAACTTCAAAAAGAAGAAAGAGCTAAAGGTGGAGTATTAGACATGGAAACAGAAGTTGTTTCTGGTTTAACTGCTTACGGTCCAGGATACATTTCTGAAGAATTAAAAGATTTAGAAACAGTTGTTGGTTTACAAACTGACAAACCTTTAAAACGTGCATTCATGCCTTATGGTGGAATTCGTATGGCTGAACAAGCTTGTGAAACATATGGATACAAACCAAGTGAAAAATTACACGAAATTTTCACTCAATACCACAAAACTCACAACGATGCAGTATTTGGAGCTTACGCACCAGAAATGATGCTAGCACGTCGTAACAAAATCGTTACAGGATTACCTGACACTTACGGACGTGGACGTATCGTTGGTGACTACCGTCGTGTAGCATTATACGGTATTGACTTCTTAATTAAAGAAAAACAAAAAGACTTCGCTAACTGCGGTGATGGAACAATGACTGATGATGTAATCCGTCAACGTGAAGAATTATGCGAACAAATCAAAGCCTTAAAAGGAATGAAAGAAATGGCTGCCGCTTATGGTTATGACATTTCTCAACCAGCTAAAGACTCAAGAGAAGCTGTACAATGGTTATACTTCGGTTACTTAGCTGCTATCAAAACTCAAAACGGAGCTGCAATGTCTGTAGGACGTGTATCATCATTCTTAGACATCTACTTCGAACGTGACTTAGCAAACGGAACAATCACTGAATCTGAAGTTCAAGAATTAATTGACCACATCACAATGAAATTCCGTATGGTTAAATTCGCTCGTATCCCTAGCTACAACCAATTATTCTCTGGAGACCCAGTATGGGCAACAGTAGACGTAGCAGGTATCGGTTTAGACGGACGTTCATTAGTTACTAAAACATGTTTCCGTTTCTTACACACATTGGAAAACATGGGACCAAGTCCAGAACCAAACTTAACAGTTCTTTACTCTTCTCGTTTACCAGAAGCATTCAAAAAATATGCTGCTAAAATTTCAGTATTAACAAGTTCTGTTCAATACGAAAACGACGATGTTATGCGTGTTGAATGGGGAGATGACTATGCAGTATGTTGCTGTGTAAGTGCTACTCAAACTGGTAAAGAAATGCAATTCTTCGGAGCACGTGCTAACTTAGCTAAATGTTTATTATATGCTATTAACGGTGGTATCGATGAAAAGACAAAAACTCAAGTTGGACCTGAATACGCTCCAATTACAAGTGAATACTTAGATTACGATGAAGTAATGCACAAATATGACTTAATGATGGAATGGTTAGCAGACTTATATGTTAACATCTTGAACTTAATTCAATACTTCCACGACAAATACTACTATGAAGCTAGCCAAATGGCTTTGATCGACACTGACGTTCGTCGTACATTCGCTACTGGTATTGCTGGATTCTCTCACGTAGTAGACTCATTAAGTGCTATTAAATATGCAAAAGTTAAAGTAATTCGTGACGAAGACGGATTGGCTGTTGACTACGAAGTAGAGGGTGACTTCCCTCGCTACGGTAACGACGATGACCGTGCAGACGATATCGCAGTATGGTTGTTAAAAGAATTTATGCACAAAATTGAAAAACACCACACATACCGTAACTCTGAACCAACAACTTCAATCTTAACAATTACTTCTAACGTTGTTTACGGTAAAGCAACTGGAGCATTACCTGATGGACGTCCTGCTGGAGAACCATTATCACCAGGTGCTAACCCTGCATACGGAGCAGAACAAAGCGGATTATTAGCTTCATTGAACTCTGTAGCAAAACTTCCATACGAATACGCATTAGACGGTATTTCAAACACTCAAACAATGAACCCAAGTGCATTAGGTCACTCTGATGAAGAACGTGCTGAAAACTTAGTAAACGTATTAGACGGATACTTTGATCAAGGAGCTCACCACTTGAACGTTAACGTGTTCGGTACTGAAAAATTAATTGACGCTATGGAACACCCAGAAAAAGAAGAATACGCAAACTTTACAATTCGTGTATCTGGATACGCTGTTAAATTCATCGACTTAACTCGTGAACAACAATTAGACGTTATCTCAAGAACTTGCCACGAAACTCTATAAGATTTCGTATTAAACATTTGAATACTAAAAAAAGTCTGATTCGTCAGACTTTTTTAGAAAGAAGGAACAACTTATGTCAAATTTAGCTGCTGTCCATTCTATTGAAACTTTTGGATCTGTGGATGGACCTGGCGTTCGCTACATTGTCTTTTTACAAGGATGTAGAATGCGTTGTAAGTTCTGTCACAATGCAGATACATGGAGCATTAAAGAACCAACACAAACAGCGCAGGACGTCTTTAATAAAGCGTACCGCTATCGTTCATATTGGAAAAATGGTGGAGGAATTACAGTCAGTGGAGGAGAACCTCTACTTCAAATTGACTTTTTGATTGAACTATTCACTCTTGCTAAACAAAAAGGAGTACACACGACTTTAGACACATGTGGACAACCATTTACATATGAAGAACCATTCAAAAGTAAATTGGACCAATTGATGAAAGTTACAGACTTAGTCTTATTGGATATTAAACACATTGATGAAGAAGTACATAAAGATTTAACAGGATGGACCAATTCCAATATTTTAGAATTTGCAAAATATTTAGATTCGATTCATAAACCAGTATGGATTCGTCACGTACTCGTTCCAACTATTAGCGATAAAGATGAATATCTAAAACGCCTAGACACATTTGTTCAAGGATTGAACAATGTGGAACGAATTGAAGTGTTACCATATCACACGATGGGATCGTACAAATGGAAAGAATTAGGGATGGAATATCCATTAGAAGGGATTGAACCTCCTACAAAAGAACGCATAGAAAATGCCAATCAATTATTACACACAGGCGCATAGCCCTGTGTGTTTTTTTCGTTCTTTTAATGAAAAAGAAAAGACATCTTTCGATGTCTTATTTGATTATTGCACTTGAGGTTGTGGTTGAGGATCTGGCTGCGGATCCGGCTGT
>SAMEA104404106__coassemble_3971_pt1 | contig 7446 bp, 5 predicted proteins | sample SAMEA104404106__metabat2_low_PE_012 | metagenome-assembled genome bin SAMEA104404106 (sample SAMEA104404106) | Balaenoptera acutorostrata | reverse complement strand
AAGATAGATTCGGAGTTCATTTTTTGAACTCCTTTTTTTTATGGGATATGTAGAGGAGAGTGTATAATGGGAGTATGTATACATTTTTAGAAAAAGATTGGAAATTATTAAAAAAAAGACTGCCTGGTTGGCAAGAAAGATATATGGAACAGCTGGTAGAAGATTACAAAGAAATTTTGAATGGAGATCATATTGCTTCTGAAAAATTTTGGACTTTAAATGAACGTATGAGTCAAGATCAAAGAAAGGGTGGCGTAATGGTGGAAGGATTGTCTCGGTCGAATATGGTCTATTATATGATTGAATTGTATGAGGATGGGGCAATCGAAATGAAAGATCTTACTGGATTTTCTGATGGTTTGATTGAATTTATTCAAACTGATGGAAAATAGTATGTATTCTTGATAGGAAAGGTATTTTTAAATTTAGTTATAAATTTGTACAAGATGATCCGATTGTTTGAATATACAATAAGAAAGAGAGTGTTCTATGGAAGAGTCAATCGAAAGATATTTTGTTTGGGGAAGTGTTAGTGTATGAAACCACAAAAAGAATGGTTTACTGGCATTGATTATTATGACAATACAAAAGAAAAAGAAATTTTTGTGGAAGAATGTATTTTAACGCGCCCAATTTCTTTGCATGCGCATGTACAAGTTGAATTGTGGTATGTATTGTCTGGATCTGCCATTATGGAAATTAATGGACAAACGTATTCAATCGGGCCGGATTCTTGTTTATGTTTGTATTCGCATCATTTGTATCAAGTGCATTCGATTGGTTCTCCTTTACATGTGATTGTTGTTAAATTCTTTGTTGGTTTGTTCATGCACATGATGTGGGAAAAGCATAGTGCAGGAAAGAATGCTCAATTGGTATATGAAACCCATCCTTTAATTGATGGATCGATTGATTCTCGTTTGGCTTCTTTGTTTCAGTCGGTACTGTATGAATCGAATCATAGTCAATTTGGATCTGAAAATATGATTTTGTATCAGGTTTTGGAATTGCATATGTTGCATTGTCGCTATGCTTTACAGACGACTGAAAAAAGGGATGGAGATTTGGTTTGGAATTTGATTCAAAATATTATTGTATCGCCTTCTTCTGAATTTTCTTTAAAAGCGTGTGCAAACCAATTAGAATATCATCCGAATTATTTAAATCAAAAGATTAAACAAATGACTGGCATGAGTTTTTTTGAATTGTGTCAATTTTCTAAAATTTTAAATGCTTGTGCTCTTTTGCATTTTGAAGAGTTGGATATTTCTTATATTGTTGAGCAATTGGGATGTACGTCGACAGCTTCGTTCTATCGGATTTTTGAAAAATATACGGGCATGTCCCCGTTGGAATATCGGCAGAAAAAGATTTTAGATTCGGATCATTATTTTTGTGGACAAGAAGATTTTTTAAAAATTCTTCAATATGTTTTTTTGAATTTTTCGAGTTCGATTTCGGCGGATTCTTGTGCTTCGTACTTGCATATGAAGGCATATACGATAGATTCCATTTTAAAATCTTATGGATATACGTTTTTTAAATTGGTCGAAGATGTGCGCTATTTGTATGCTTGTGTCTTGTTGCGGGCTACATCTATGTCGGTTACTCAAATTGCGTTGGATTGTGGTTTTTCAAGCGCGTCTAATTTTCTTCGTATGTTTTCTAAACGATCACAGTTGAGTCCGAGTGAATTTCGAAATCTTATAAAATGAGAATTTTACTTTTGTTTATGCATATTCGTGAAAGAATAAACAAGCTATAATGAGCATATAAACAGGAGGTACGGAACATGTCGAACAAATTGTTTACTCCCTTACAAATTGGGAGTATGACTGTAAAAAATCGTACATTTATGGCACCAATGTCTTTAGGATATGAAAGTCAAGATGGTACGGTGAATGAACGTATGCAGGAATATTGGTTGGAAAGAGCTCGTGGAGGAATTGGATGTATTATTCTAGATGCACTTTCTGTAGATCCGAACATGCCATATTTGGGAAATACGTTGTGTTTTAGAAGTGATGAGAGTGTAAAGAAATATCATGAATTTACAGATCGGGTGCATGCATTGGGAGCAAAAATCATTCCGCAAATTACGCATCCAGGGCCTGAGAGTGTCATTGCATTTCGCGGTGTGAAGCCATTGGCTTCGAGTGCGTATATAAATGCGATGGGTCAAATGACTCGTCCAGTCACTTTAGAGGAAATTCCTGGTATTATTGCTCAATATGCGAATGCTTCTTATCAGGCTAAAATGGCTGGTTTTGATGGGATTGAATTGCACTGTGCACATGGGTATATGTTGTTAGGTTCTTTCTTATCACCTATGCGTAATAAGCGTTGTGACCAATATGGAGGTGGATTATGGAATCGTGCTCGCCTTTTATTTGAGGTCATTGATGCGATTAAGGAAAAGTGTGGGAAAGATTTTCCAATCGTATTGCGTATGAGCGGAGATGAAAAAGATCCTCAAGGAAACAGCGTAGATGATATTTGTGAATTGATTCCTGCTTTGATTGAACATGGAATTGATGCGTTTGAAATTAGTGGGGGAGTTCAATATGAACATCCAAACTTCATTATTCCTTCTCATGGAGAAAAAGAAGGGGTCAATGTAGACCAGGCTAAAAAGATTAAAGCGGTTAGTAGTGTTCCTGTCATTGTGGTTGGTAAGATTTTAGATGCTCATATGGCGATGGATGTTGTAGATAAAGAATATGCAGACGGTATTGTGTTAGGACGTTCTTTATTGGCAGATCCTGATTTTGTAAAGAAGGCTGAGGCTGGAAACTTTGATGATATTGCACCTTGTACAGGTTGTGTGATTGGATGTGTTGGAGAACAGACAAAACGTCATCCGGCAAGTTGTGTAATCAACCCGTTCTGTGGACGAGAAATTGAGTGGAAAATTGAACCTGCCAAAGATATCAAACATATTGGTATCGTTGGTGGAGGTCCTGCTGGAATGGCCGCTGCTAGAATATTAGCGATGAGAGGACATAAAGTCACTCTGATGGAAAAAACAGATATTTTGGGTGGACAATTGTTGATGGCTTGTGTGCCACCACACAAACAATCGATTAGTAAATGGGTTGTATATTTGTTACACGAACTTCATAAATACAATGTAGAAATTAAATACAATTTTGAAGCTACTGTAGAAAACATTAAAGAATTTGAATTTGATCATGTTGTAGTTGCGACAGGAGCAAAAGAAGCATTGCCACCAATTCCTGGAATTGACGAAAATGCTTTAACAGCTTGGCAGCTTTTAAAACAAGAAAAAACTATTCTTGGCGGAAATGTTTTAGTTGTTGGTGGAGGTATGGTAGGATGCGAAGTTGCTGAATACTTAAATCACATTAAACGAGGACCATTGTATGTAACGATGATTGAAATGGCCGATACAATCGCCAAAGAAATGGTTGTCAATGAACGTATTTTGATGATGCAACGTCTTGAACAAGACCGTGTGCAAATGTTGACGAATACAAAACTTTGCCAAATCAAAGATGGAGAAGTTGTTTTGAACGTTCGTGGACAAGAAGTGGTTCGTAAAGACTTTACTCATGTTGTTTTTGCTTGTGGAGCAAGAAGTGAAAATGTATTGTATGAAGAAATCAAAGATGTTCTTCCTTGTACGTTGATTGGAGATGCTCATATAGTAGGGCAAGCATTAGAAGCTGTACGGGATGCAACAGAATTTGCATTAAAATATAATTAATGGATTTGGAATCTATTGGAAAGGGATTGGAAGTTCGTTGAATTTCCAATCTTTTTTATGGTTATTTTTAATATTTTTTGATTTTTTTAAACGATTTTCCAATTTGGTTCGTATATTGGTTTGTATAGGTATATAGATGGAAAGGAGGATACATACGTGAATGATGTAGAACGTATCCAAAGATGGTTGTCAACTTTTTTTAGGATATAGAATTTGTACAAATAACAAAAATTGAAAGTTTATGGAGTAAAAAAAATTCACCTGAAAGTATGGAAAAATTAAATTCAACCTTTTTGTTTAGGTATATATTTTGTATACTTATTTATATATGGAATTAAAGAATAAGAAACGTAAAATGAATCGTAAAACACTAGGCAGAATTTGTTTTTCAGCCTTTTTACTATGTGTTTTTGTAGGAATGCTTTCTCGTACATGGTTTTCTGGATATTCGATTCGAAAAGATCAAACATCAGATCCTTATTGGCATACCCAGTGGGTTTTAGAATCGGAAGAAGGACTTGTAAATGATGAAATTACAACTCCGTATTTTACAAAATTAAAAGCAAATACATTATATACAATGACTTCTGTTATTGAATATGATGGGATTCATCAAGACTCTCCTTATGGTTTTATTCATATGGATCATGCGTATATTCAAGTACGAGTGGGGGATGAAGTTGTATTGAGTTATATGCCAGACGATGTAGATAAATGGGAACATTCTAAATCGCCAGGATTTGTATATAAAGAATTTCCTTTACCGCACGATTGTTTAGGAAAAACGATTGAAGTGGATATTTTACCAATGATCAATTCGAATTTGGAATATAAGCTACCTGAAGTGGTCTATGGGGATTTTGTCTCTATGTTACAGTTTGCATTTCGCCAAGATATTTCACAAAATATTATTATCGTTTTATGTATGGTGATTGGATTGCTTTCTATTATTTTTTCAACAAAATTACTTTCCGGAAGTGAATATTTAGAAGGTGTTATGATTGGTGTATTTTCCTTGTTGTTTGGATTGTATTTAATGAGTGAAACGACAGTGAATGCCTACTATATGGGAAATCCATATTATTTATATTTGATCAACTATATAACATTTTCTTTACTACCGATTGCGATGACAGGATTTTTAAAAGAACGAATTCCCAATCGATATAAAAAAGTATGTAATATTCTGATTTTTTTAGAAATTATTTTATTCGGTTTAGAAATGTTCTTGCATTTTTGTGGAATACAAGACTTAAGAGAAATGTTACCTATTATTCATTTTGTTTATTTTTTTCAAATTCTGCTTTGTATTTATTTTATTGCAGCTATGAAAGACATAAAAAAACGACGACAGTTTATTTTTCAATTGATTCCCATCTTAACGGGAATGAGCTTAGACGCCATCATTTATTGGATGCATTTAAACATCGGACATAACGATGCGACATTCACGATTATTGGAGTCATTGCCTTTTTGATCATTGAACTTCTTCATGTCGGACAAAAAGGAAGTCGGATGTATACGGATTCTATTCGATCGAGTGTATATCGACAAATGGCATATACCGATGAAATGACCGGAACGAAAAATCGTCGAAGTTTTGAAAAAGAAGTTTCCAATCTTTTAAAAAAGGACACAAAACATCCACCTATGCTTCTAGTAAGCATGGACTTAAATAATCTAAAATATATGAATGACCATTTTGGACATGGAGCCGGAGATTTACTCATCATGAGTGCAGCATATATCATGATGGACATCATTCAAGATAAAGGGTCTGTCTATCGAATCGGTGGCGATGAATTCTTTGCATTCCTTTACAATGTTTCTACAGAAGAATTCCAAAAAATGAAACAGGAAGCCAAGCAACAAATTGAAAGTTTCAATGCTAACAACGATATTCAAATTAGTATCGCGTTAGGATGTGTCGAACTGAAAGATCAAGACATTTTAGAAGCCATCAAAGAATCGGATTCAAAAATGTATCAAAGAAAAATTGAAATGAAAAAGAATATGGATACGGACAAAGTATAGACTTTGTCCGTATTTTGTTGTTTTGCCTTCTTATTTCTTCTAGAATGAAGAGAGAAAGAAGGTTTTTTTGTGAAGAAAATCTATTATAATGGAACTCTTATAACAATGAACGATGCGCAAAAATTAGCGCAAGCCATCTGTATTGAAGATGGAAAAATAGTATATGTAGGAAGCAATGAACAAGCTCTATCCTATCAAGATGCCACAAGTCAAGTGATTGATTTACAAGGCCAAGTCATGATGCCAGCCTTCATTGATCCTCACTCTCATTTTTTTGGCGTAGCCAATGCTTTAAACGAATGTGATTTAACCGAAGCCACATGCTTCGATGACATTGTTAACATGCTTCAAAAATTTATGAAGGAAAAACAAATCCCTAAAGGCGAATGGATCTTAGGAAGAAATTATGATCAAAACTTTTTAAAAGAAAAAGCGCATCCGACTAAAGATGTACTCGACCAAGTATCTAAGGAACATAAAGTTTGTATTACACACGTATCCAACCATATGGGATGTGCCAATACACTCGCCCTACAAGCTAAACAAGTTACGGCCGATATGCCAGATCCTGCAGGAGGAAAGATTGGAAGAATGCCAAACAGCAATGAACCTTCTGGATATTTAGAAGAAAATGCCTTTTTAAATCTGATGCACAGCGCAGCCAATCCAAGTGCAGAATCAATCGTGAAAAATGTACAAGAAGCACAAAAAATCTATGCTTCGTATGGAATTACGACAGTACAAGATGGAATGGTGGCTCAACCTTTATTTGATATTTTATCGTCAGTAGCAAAAAATAATCTATTATATTTAGATGTAGTCGGATATGCAGATGTAGTCTCATGCCAGCATTTGATCACACCTCAAAATTGTAGCTATCATAACCACTTTCGATTGGGCGGATACAAAATCTTTTTAGACGGATCGCCACAAGGATGTACAGCCTGGATGTCAAAACCATATGAAAATCAAGGTGATTATTGCGGATATCCCATCTATACCGACGAACAATTAGAAGAGTATGCACGTGTAGCCATTCGAGATCACCAACAATTATTGGCCCATGCCAATGGAGATCAAGCCAGTGAACAATTTATTTCAGCTTACGAACGGATTCATGCCCAAAACCCAGACAGTTCACTTTACCATCCGGTTTTGGTCCATTGTCAATTGACGCGCCAAGACCAACTTGAACGGATGCCAGCTTTAGGAATGATTCCGACATTCTTTGTTGCACATACATATTATTGGGGAGACATTCACATTCAAAACTTTGGACAAGAAAGAGGTTCATTGATTTCTAGTGTAAAAACTGCGTTCGATTTAGGATTGCCTTATACATTCCATCAAGATTCACCGGTCGTACCTTGTGACATGATGAAAAGTGTATGGTGTGCTGTCAATCGAATTTCAAGAGGCGGACATGAAATTGGCCCAAGCCAAAGAATGGATGTCTACAATGCTTTAAAAGCTATTACCATTCATGGGGCCATTCAATATGGAGAAGAAAAAGAAAAAGGAAGTTTAGAAGTAGGAAAACAAGCCAACCTCGTTCTTCTTTCCGACAATCCATTGACAATGGATTCTATGAAACTTGATCAAATCCAAGTGATGGAAACCATTCATCAAGGAAATACAGTCTTTAAACGTTAAAAAAAGGGATTGGAAATATAACTTCCAATCC
>SAMEA104404106__coassemble_3917_pt1 | contig 7528 bp, 10 predicted proteins | sample SAMEA104404106__metabat2_low_PE_012 | metagenome-assembled genome bin SAMEA104404106 (sample SAMEA104404106) | Balaenoptera acutorostrata | reverse complement strand
CAATGATCAACGACGTAACTCCAATTCCTCACAACGGATGCCGTCCACCAAAACGCCCTCGTGGTTAATTTGACACTATAAGGAGGTGCCTTAATGACGAAGTATCAAATTCAAACAATGGAAGAAACACAAACACATGGTAAATTTGTTTTCTCGCCATTACCAGATTTATTTGGGACAACTTTAGGAAACTCATTACGTCGAGTTTTATTATCTTCGATTCCTGGAGGTGCCGTTTTTTCAATTCGAATTGATGGCGTATACCATGAATTTACAGGTATGGAAGGTGTAACAGAAGATGTTGCATCCATTATTTTGAATATTAAACAATTAATTTTAAAAATTGACATTCATGACAATGAAGTATATACACTTCGCATCAACAAAGAAGGTCCTTGTGAAATTCTTGCTGGTGATATTGAATGTCCAGAAGGGGTTACTGTATTAAACCCAGAATTACCTATTTGTACTTTGTCTCAAGGTGGTTCAATCAATATGGAACTATCTGCACGTTTAGGTAGACATTATGTACGTTCTGAAACGAACAAACATATGTACCAAAACGAAGCACAACCTTTAGGTATTATTTATACAGATGCTTTATATTCTCCAGTAAAACAAGTAGGATACGTGAGTACTCCTAAATTTACTGAAGATGGAAAAATGTATGATGAATTAAGTATGGATATCGAAACAGATGGTACTTTGAAACCTTCTGAAGCTTTATCTATCGCATCTAAGATTTTAAGAGATCACTTGGCAATTTTACAAGATATCGATGAAGCATCTTTAGATGAAACAGAAGAAGAACAAGTACAAGAAGAAGACAACACAGTTCAACTTCAAAACAAGATGATTGAAGAATTAGAATTGTCTGTTCGTTCTTACAACTGTTTGAAACGTGCTGGAATCACAACTGTGGATGAATTAATTCAAAAAACAGAAGATGAAATGATGCATGTTCGTAACTTAGGTAAAAAATCTTTAAAAGAAGTAAAAGATAAAATTTACTCACTTGGATTATCATTCAAGTCAAATAACTAGTAAACTTAGGAGGAGCCCTTATGTGGAATCGTAGATTAGGACGTACTGCGGATCACCGTAAAGCAATGTTAAGAAACATGGCTACATCTTTGATCCAATATGGACAAATCGAAACTACAGAAATGAAAGCGAAAGAAATTAGCGCTGTCATGGATAGCTTGGTAACTCTTGCGAAAAAAGGTGACTTACACGCAAGACGTCAAGCTGCAGCTTATGTACGTAATGTTGAAGTGGACGAACAAGGAACAACCGCTTTACAAAAATTATTTAATGAAATTGGACCTGCATACGCAGACCGTAACGGTGGATACACTCGTGTTGTAAAAACTCGTATTCGTCGTGGGGATGCTGCTCCAATGGCAATCGTACAATTCGTGAAGTAGTCTATACTACTTCACTTTTTTAATAGAGGTGAGATCATGCTGTTAAAAGATAAAATGAATGAATATGCGAAAGAAAATCATGTTCCAGTGATGAAAGATGGTGGGGTTGAATTATTGATTCAAACCATTTTAGACAACGATTGTCACTCTTTTTTAGAGTTAGGTACAGCCATTGCTCGTACGACTATTTTAGTTGCTTCTTTGCGTGAAGATATGAGAGTGGTTACGATTGAAAGAAATCCGGAAATGATTGAACAAGCTAAATTAAACATTGCTCAAAGTGGTATGGCCAATCGTATTCAATTGATTGAGGGGGATGCTTTAGAGGTGGAAAATCCTCAAGGTCCTTTTGATTGTATTTTTATTGATGCGGCTAAAGCTCAATACCAACGCTTTTTTTCAAAGTATGCACCACTTTTAAGTTCGGATGGTATAATAGTATCAGATAACATGAATTTTCATGGGTTAGTACAACATCCAGAACGAACAAACAATCGAAATACGAAACAGTTGGTTCGTAAAATTCAAAAATATCATGATTTTTTAAGTGCATTGCCAGAATATGATACGGAATTTTATGATGTCGGAGATGGTGTTGCGATTACTAGGAGGAAAGGCAAATGAGTGCAAAATGGCTAAAATGGACGGTTGCGATTGCTTCGGTTGCAGCAGGGGCGGCGGCTGTCATTGGAAAGGTTGCTTCGGATAAAAAAAGAGAAGAAGAATTGGATGAATTTTTACTTTCCAAAGAGGAATTGAGTGAATATGAATCGGTTCCTTCTTTAACAAAAGATATTCAAAGTTGGCAAGATTTGGATGGAGATTCGTTCCATGTCAAATTGTCATTTGGGTTTGAGCTTGAAGAGAATGCAGAACAATTCCAAGCTGTTTTAGCTAAGGAAGGTTTGTCGAGTGAGTTTAATTTTGATGAATGTATTGTGGATATCTTCTATAGTGAAGATACGTCGATGGAGGGGTTAAACTTATTGGCAGCTACACTTGAAGATGCTTGTGTAGAATATTTAGGAAACTATTTAGGATTTTGCTTTTTATAAATAGAAAAGGTAGGCTGAAGATTCGTTCTTTAGCTTTTCTTTTTGTCAAAAAATATGCTATTGTAGAAAACGTATTAGAAATGAGGTTAGTATATGGATGCAGTAAAAGTTGTAAATCTTACCTTTTCATATGATGGTGTGGAAGATATTATAAAAAATGTTTCTTTTACAATTCCAAAAGGAAGTTATACTACCATTATTGGACATAATGGTTCGGGAAAGAGTACGATCGCAAAATTATTAATTGGACTTCTTCAACAAAAGTCAGGAAGTATATATATATTAGGTCAAGAATTGTCGCAAAAGTCTGTGTATGAAATTCGCGAACATGTGGGGATTGTTTTTCAAAATCCTGACAATCAATTTATTGGTTCGACAGTAGCGGACGATATTGCTTTTGGTCTAGAAAATCATTGTGTGCCTCAAGCTCAAATGCAAGCGTTGATTGAAGATGCTGCAAAACGAGTGGGGATGACAGAATTTTTAGATTCTGAACCTACGAAGCTTTCAGGAGGACAAAAACAACGTGTTGCGATTGCTGGAATTTTAGCGATTTCTCCAGATATTATTATTTTTGATGAGTCGACGAGTATGTTAGATCCACAAGGGAAAAAGAGTATCAATGAGCAGATTCGAAAACTACATGATGAAAAGAATATCACGATTTTATCGATTACGCATGATATGGAAGAAGTGGCACAAAGCGAGAATGTGATTGTATTAAAGGATGGTTGTGTAAAAATGTGTGGAACGCCAGAAGATATTTTCAAGCAAGAAAAAACATTGATGGAAATGAAGTTGGATATTCCTTTCGCATTAAAGATATCGAAACAATTCGTACGGGAAGGAGTTATGAAAAATCCGGTTTGTACGTTAGAAGAGGTGGTGGATGCATTATGTCAATTGAAGCAAAACATGTAGGGCATGTATACAATTTGAATTCACCTTTTGAATATGAAGCGTTAAAAGACGTGTCTGTACAAATTCCAGAAGGGAAAGTGACGGCCATCATAGGTCAGACTGGTTCTGGAAAGAGTACGTTTGTACAACATTTGAATGGGCTTTTAATTCCGACGAGCGGCGAGTTGGAAGTGGCAGGATTTCATATTCAGCCTTTATTAAAGATTAAAGACGTGAAGCAGCTGAGAAAGGAAGTTGGGTTAGTTTTTCAATTTCCAGAGTATCAATTGTTTGAGGAGACGATTGGAAAAGATGTGGCGTTTGGTCCAAAAAACTTTGGAGCTAGTGAAGAAGATGCATTGGATATGGTCAAAAGAGTGCTTCCAGTCGTTGGATTGGATGAAAGTTATTTGGAGCGTTCTCCGTTTGATTTGAGTGGAGGACAAAAGCGAAGAGTGGCGATTGCGGGGATTTTAGTTTTGGATCCACAAGTGCTCGTGTTGGATGAGCCTACGGCAGGTTTAGATCCGCAAGGGGCAAAAGAGATGATGTCTTTGTTTATGCGTTTAAATCGGGAAAAAAATAAAACGGTATTGCTTGTAACTCATGATATGGAGCATGTGATGAATTATTGCGATCATGTGATTGTGATGGATCATGGACGAGTGAAGAAGGAAGCGGATGTGAAGGCATTTTTTGAACATCCAGAATGGATGGAAGAGATTGGAATTAATCCGCCGAGTATTATTCGTTTAAAAAAGGTGCTGCAAGAAAAAGGGTTTGTTATTCCGCAAGATGTTTTGGATGCAGATTCTCTTGTACAATGTGTTAAAGGGCAGGTGAACGTTTGTGAATAATGTTGCGTTGGGGCGTTATTTGCCTTTGAATTCGGTTGTGAACCGGATGGATCCGCGTTCGAAGATTTTGATCATGTTGCTGATTATGATTGCGGTATTTATTCCGGCGGGTGTATTTGGTTATGTGATATTAGGTGTTTTTATTGGTTTGGCTTTAATTTTTTCGAAGTTAAGTTTGGGATATGCTTTGAAGTCGATGAAGCCGATGCTTTTTATGATGTGTTTTTTATTGGTTATTAATGTGTTGGTCATTAAGACTGGGACGCCTTTGGTTACTTTTGGTTGGTTTTCCATATATTCGGATGCGATTTCTCAAACGTTATATATTGTGGTTCGTTTGATGTTGATGATTATTGTGACGACAATTTTAACGGCGACAACGAAGCCTTTGGATTTAACGTTGGGGATTGAAAAATTGTTGCATCCGTTTGAAAAGGTGGGGGTGCCTGCACATATTATTGCGATGATGATTAGTATTGCACTTCGTTTTATTCCAACTTTGATTGAGGAGACGCAACGGATTATGAATGCACAAGCTTCCCGTGGTGTCGATTTAGAAAATGGGAGTATGAAGGAGAAGATTATGGCGATTTTAGCTTTAATTGTTCCTTTGTTTGTTTCGGCTTTTGATCGGGCTGAACAGTTGGCGAATGCGATGGAGGCTAGAGGGTATGATCCTCAAAGAGAGAGAACGCGCTATAAGATGTTAAAGATGCAGATGGTGGATTATGTTGGTTTGTCGTTTGCGTTGGCTGCTTTTTTGGCTTGTGTCGTGATAGCATGTTGATGAAGGTTGTTGTAGCTTATGATGGTTATAATTATGCGGGGTGGCAACGGCAGAAGAATGCGCTTGGGATTCAAGAAGTGATTGAGTCTATTCTTGAAAAGATTCATAAGTGTCCGACTGAGATTGTAGCGAGTGGAAGAACGGATGCGAAGGTGCATGCGTTGGGGCAAGTGTTTCATTTTAAGCCGAAAGAGAATATGAGTTGTGAAGGGTATTTTCAGGCGTTGAATACATTGTTACCTAAAGATATTCGGATTGTTTCTTGTGAATGGGTGGATGATGATTTTCATGCTCGATTTTCTGCAAAGAAGAAAAGGTATGAGTATGTGAATACGTACGATGCTGAGAATCCGTTTGTATATAAGTATAAGAATGTTTTAAGACGACGTTTGGATGTTAGTTTGATGAAAGAGGCTTGTGTCTATTTGTTGGGGGAACACGATTTTACGAGTTTTTCTTCTTGTAAGATTGATGCAAGAAAGCCAAGGGTCAAATGTATTGATTCGATTGATATTGTCGAAGAAGGTTTGGATGTTCGTTTTGTGTTTGTGGGGTCTGGTTTTTTAAGGTATCAGGTGCGTATGATGAGTGCAACTTTGATTGCGGTTGGCGAAGGTAAGATTTTGCCGAAGGATGTTCAGACTATGTTGGATGCCAAAGATAAGCATGCGTGTCGGTTTAATGCTTCGGCGCAAGGTTTATATTTGATGGAGGTCTATTATGAGTCATAAGATGACGAATTTTCATATGCATACGTCTAGGTGCCATCATGCGATTGGTTCGGATGAAGAGTTTGTTTTAACTTCGATTAAAAATGGGTTTGTGAAGGTTGGTTTTTCAGATCATTCTTGTTGGAAGTATCGTTCGGATTTTGTGTCTCATATGCGGATGGAGTTAAAAGATTTTCCTGAGTATAAAAAGAGTGTTCTGGCTTTAAGAGAAAAGTATAAAGGACAGGTTGAGATTCTTTTGGGTTTGGAGGCGGAATACTTTCCTGAGTTGCAGGATTGGTTACTTCAATTTTGCGTCGATGAACAGATTGATTATTTGATTTTTGGGAATCATTATTATTTAAATGATGAGTTGCATATTTATTTTGGAAATGTGGATTCGAAATATGTGCAGGCTTATTTTGATATGTGTGTGGAAGGGTTGAAGACGGGTATGTATTCGTATTTGGCTCATCCGGAGTTGATTTTAAGAAATACATATTTGGAATGGAATTCGGAATTAAAGGCACAGTTTGCTCGGGTTTGTAAGGTGTGTAAAATGATGGATATTCCGTTGGAGTATAATGTGTTGGGCATGCAGATGAATGATCGTTTGGGATTTGTTTCGTATCCACATCCTCAATTTTGGCGTTTGGCGGCTAAGATGGGCTGTAAGGCGATTATTGGGATGGATGCACATCGTATGAGTGACTTGGATGAAGCTTTATATCATAGAGCTTATGAGGAGTTACTGTCGTATGGGATTGAAATTGTAGATGATATTAAGCGTGTGGATTTTAAGAAATTGCTGAATAAAAAAATAAACGAGTAAATTGTCATTTATTCATTGACAAATAGGGGCTTTTTGGTATCATAAACATTGGCTAAACTCTGGCCTTTTGAGCCCCGGTAAACGCTCAAATCACTAGGAGGAAAACAAAATGCGTCAAACAACTATGGCAAAGCCAGCTGAAGTAGTTCGTACATGGTATGTTGTTGATGGAGAAGGACAAACTTTAGGTCGTCTTGCAACAACTTGTGCTCATGTATTGAGAGGAAAACACAAACCTACATACACACCTAACGTTGACTGTGGTGACTATGTAATCGTTATTAATGCAGACAAGGTCGTAATGACTGGTAACAAGTTAGAAACTGAAAAATACTATAACCACTCTGGTTTCTTTGGAGGTTTAAGAACTCGTACTGCAAAAGAAATGAAAGAAAAATACCCTGTTGAATGGGTAGAAAAATCTATCAAAGGTATGTTGCCTCATACTAAGCTTGGTGACAAAATGCGTGGACACTTATTTGTATACACAGGAAGTGAACATCCACATGCAGCTCAAAAACCTGTTGAGCTTAAGGTGAAAGGATAGGAGGAATAGAGAATGAAAAAGACTAATCTTGTTCAATACCACGGCGTAGGACGTCGTAAAAAATCTGTTGCTCGTGTATTCTTACGTCCAGGAACAGGTAACATCCAAATTAACGGAAAACCATTGGAACAATACTTGCCAAATTCAATTTTGCAACAAGTAGTTAAATCACCTTTAGAATTGACTAACACTGTTGATCAATTCGACGTTTTAGTAAACGTTAATGGTGGTGGGTACACTGGTCAATCAGGAGCAATCCGTCACGGTATTACTCGTGCGTTAATGGAAGCTAGTGCTGACTACCGTCCAGTATTAAAAGCTGCTGGATTCGTAACACGTGACCCTCGTGCTAAAGAACGTAAAAAATACGGTCTTAAAGCCGCTCGTCGTAGTCCACAATTTTCAAAACGTTA
>SAMEA104404106__coassemble_3736_pt1 | contig 7924 bp, 6 predicted proteins | sample SAMEA104404106__metabat2_low_PE_012 | metagenome-assembled genome bin SAMEA104404106 (sample SAMEA104404106) | Balaenoptera acutorostrata | reverse complement strand
GTTTACTGATCAAAAGATGTAAACAATAAATCATTGTAGTCTGGCATAGGCCATTCACTTCGAGGCATGCATGATTCGATTTCATCTACATACTTACGAATCGTTTCCATCGTTGGAATTAATGTATCAGCCGTAAAACGGGCTGTTTGTGTGCTAGGATCTAGCATCGTTTCAAATTGTTCTACGATAGGTTCTAATTTTTCTAATGCATTTTCAATCGTGTGAATCGTTTTTGTTTCAAAACGAGGTTGAATATCTAGTTTTTGTTTTGCACGAATAGCTTTGGCCAATTTTGTTTCATATTGAATAATTGCCGGTAGAATTTGCTTGTTTAACATATATAGCATCGTCTTGGCTTCGATCATTACATTTTGACAATACATCGTTGTTAAGATGTTTTCACGCGCATGCAATTCATGTGGTTGATAGACGTTGTGTTTTAAGAACAATGCGATATTTTTAGGGTCGGTATAGTGAGGTAAGGCATCAGCTGTTGTTTTTAAATTGCATAAACCACGACGTTTGGCTTCTTCTTCCCACTCCTTCGAATATCCGTTTCCAGAGAAGATGATCCGTTTGTGTTCTTTTAATGTTTTTTGAATCAAATGGATGCACGCATGTGTGATATCTTCGTTTGGATGACATTCTAACTCGCTAGCAAATTGATCCAATTCTTCGGCTACGATCGTATTTAAAATCGTATTTGGACAACAAATATTTAAGTTGGAACCTAACATACGGAATTCGAATTTATTTCCTGTAAAGGCAAATGGGGAAGTCCGGTTGCGGTCGGTCGAATCTTTTGCGATAGGAGGAAGGGCATGGACACCCAACTCCAATTTTTCATCGGTATTTTTAATATATGGATTGCCGGATTCAATCGCATCCAAAATGGCTGACAACTCATCACCTAAATAAATGGAAATAATAGCCGGAGGGGCTTCGTGTGCACCTAAACGATGGTCATTTCCAGCACTTGCGACCGAAATACGCAATAAGTCTTGGTATTCGTCTACTCCTTTGATGATGGCAGCAAGCACCGTTAAAAAGCGTAAGTTATCTTGAGGATTGTCACCTGGTTCTAATATATTTTCTCCCGTATCGGTTGAAAAAGACCAGTTGTTGTGTTTTCCTGAACCGTTGATGCCTTTAAAAGGTTTTTCATGCAGTAGACAAACAAGACCATGGTGACTTGCGCAATGTTGTAAGATTTCCATTGTTAATTGGTTTTGATCACAGGCCATATTTGTATTGGTAAAAATCGGTGCCAATTCAAATTGACAAGGGGCTGCTTCTTTGTGTTCTGTTTTGGCATATACGCCCAATTTCCAAAGTTCTTCATTGACTTCTTCCATAAATTCTTTGGCTTTTTCGTTGATATTTCCAAAATAGTGATCGTCTAGTTCTTGGCCTTTGACAGGAGTTGCTCCAAACAATGTACGTCCTGTCACGAGCAAGTCCATACGCTGATCGACCAATTCTTTATCCAATAAGAAATACTCTTGTTCAGCACCGACAGTCGTTGTGATTTTTTTGATGTCATAGCCCATCAATTTAAACAAGCGAACGGTCGCATTGTTTAATGTTTCAATGGAACGAAGCAAGGGTGTTTTCTTATCTAAAGAACTACCATCGTATGAACAAAACAAAGTAGGAATGTATAAAGTTTTATTTTTTACGAACGCAAAGCTTGTTGGATCCCATGCCGTATATCCACGAGCTTCAAATGTAGCTCGTAAACCACCGCTAGGAAAACTAGAAGCGTCGGGTTCTCCTTTGACCAATTCTTTTCCTTTAAAGTCACTGATGACCGAATTGGATCCGGTCGGATTGATGAAAGAATCGTGCTTTTCAGCGGTGATTCCTGTCATCGGTTGAAACCAATGTGTGTAATGAGTAGCTCCTTTATCAATGGCCCAGTCTTTCATTGAGTTGGCTACAATATTTGCAATGTCGCTCGGTAATTCTTTGCCATTCTCAATCACATCGAGCATTTGCTTATAGACCGAATGTGGCAAATAATGCTGCATGGCCGAAAGCGAAAATACATTGCACCCGAAAAATTCATCCACAGTTTTCATGTATTGTTGTTCCTCCTATTTGGATGGTTTTATTCTATCATAATTTGGTCAAATTTTTGTGATTTGAAAGTGAAACTTTATTCATGTAAAATATAAGGGATATAGTATAGAAAGAGTGATGGAAATGAATCGGACAGCCTTATGCATTCAGATGTTAAATTTGTTAAAAGCCAGGGGAAAAATGAATACGAACGAATTGGCAGAAGCATTAGAAACCAATCCAAGAAACATTCGTGAATTTAAAAAGGAATTGATTACTGCTGGCTATGATATTGATTTTCTTCGAGGAAAATACGGAGGGTATCAATTGAATGAACAGATAGTACCTGTGCGTAAGCTGAAAGAATCAGAAATTGGTGCTTTAAAAGAAGCACGACTTTTACTTAATAGTCATCCTGAGTTCGAATCACTTAAAGATTTTAATGTGGCCATGGACCTGATCATTTCGGATGCTGAAAATCATGAAACGATTTCAAGTTTATATTTGCCTCAAGCGTATGCGCCTATGGCTGAGGATGAAAAAGTTTGGTTAGAAACGACTCGGACAGCTATTCAAGAAAATCGAATGCTGATGATTTCCTATCAAAATAAACAAGAAGATCGGCCAGTTTCTTTTGAAATCGATCCGTATTGTATTTTGCATTCGGAACAAGCGTATTATGTTGTAGCCTATTCACATCGGCGCAATGATTTTCGTACGTACCGGTTTAGCAATCAACGGATGAAAGATTGTCAATTGAGTTCGCATCGATTTGTACGAGATGCCGATTTTGATTTAAACCAGTGGAATCATAAGACCAATGCGTTTAGTGGAGAATGGGTCGAATATGAAGTACGTATTGAAAAGAAATTGGAACGGATCTTTAAAGAAAACTTTTGGGGAATGGATACACAATTTATTCGCCAAGATGGAGATTATGTATACTATCGCTTTAGTAGCGATAATAAATATGTTTTATTTAGAAATTTATTTGTGTTTGGTAAGGGCATTCGGTTGATGGCTCCGAATGACGTTGCGCTAGAATTCCAACAGCAACTACAAGCCATTTTGAATCAATATATAGAAGGGTGATTGAATGATACACGTCAGTGATCTATTGCATGGAAAGAAATGTTCTCGCTTTGCATGGAATAAAAAAAATAATGCACTTCCATACGAAAGTTTCTATCATTTAGAACAACCGTTTAGTGATTTGTGGACGCAATATTTACATATTGAAAACAGCGCAAAAGGAAGTGTCGGGGATGCAAACGAGGATACGTTAAAGTTGCTTGAAGACAATGAAATCGTTCGCTATGCTCGTTTTGAATATTTAGAATGTCGGACTAAAATTCCAGTCTTAAAAAAAGTCGACGATGGATATGAAGCTATATACCCGTATTTGAGTGCGTATCCAAAAGAGAGCGAAGCTTTGTTGATGAAGATCAATCAAGAAATTGCTAAGCAGTGTGGCGTTAGAGTTGTATCCAATCGAATTGTGTATTTAAATAAAGAATATATTCGACAAGAGACTTTAGATTTGGACGCGTTGTTTGGACAAAGCGATTGTTTGTTCAATCGGCGTAACAATATGGGAAAACCAATTTGTGAATTGTTAGAAAAAATCGATTTACATTTAGAGGAATGGATCGAACAAACGAAGAAGATAGTTTCGTCTCATTGTCCAGAGGCTTGTCGTAGTAAAGCGTGTACGACTGGAAGACGGTGTGTATATTATGATACTTGTTTTGATGAATCCCAATTAGAAGATGATTCGGTCTTGTTTTTGACGACGTCTCGTAAGAAAATCGATGCGTTTGAAAGTGGTGTTCAGCATATGTGTGATATGGATCCGGAAGAAATTGAAGGATTTCCTTTACAGTATGCGCAAGTGATGGCTTCAAAGTTGGGCGGCGTCTTTTGTGATCATATCGCATTGAATGAATGGATGGATACGATTCAATTTCCAATTTCGTATTTGGATTTTGAATGGGATACGTTTGCGATTCCACCATATAAAGGGATGAAGCCGTTTGATGTATTGTGTTTTCAATACTCATTGCATATTGAATCGGAATCGAAAGAATTGACCCATTTTGATTTTTTTGGTTCGAGTGATTGTCGTGTGGATTTTATTGAATCACTCATTGCTAATGTACCTAAAGAAGGGTCGATTTTAGTTTATAATATGGAAGGAGCGGAAAAACTTCGCTTGATCCAATTGTCGGAACAATTTCCTCAATATGCAGAAGAGCTAGAGCAAATTTATTCGAGAATGATCGATTTGTCTAAGCCTTTTGAACATGGGATTTTTTATGATTCAAAAATGCGTGGCCATTACTCTTTGAAGAATGTGCTTCCGGTTTTTTCGGATACGTATTCGTACCAGGATTTAGAAATCCAAGATGGAATGTGTGCGGTACATGCGTATCGTACGTATGATATGGTGGATGCAGAACAACGAGAACAAATTTGCGAAAACATTCGTACATATTGTGCGATGGATACATTTGCTGAATATGTTGTGTTTCACGGTTTAAAAAAATATAGGAAATTAGAATTTTAAGGAGGTTTCTTATGCCAAATTTAATTACGCATACTTTATTTGCAGAAGAACTATTGCCTACGTTGCCGAGTGATGTGCAATCGTGGTTAGAGCCACGAGCTCACTTATTTGAGATTGGAAGCAATGGGCCGGACTTTTTATTCTTTCATGGACGTAGTAAAGTCAATCCGATGAAAAGCTCTGTGTTACAGTCGTATGGAAATCAATTGCATGCAGGGCATGTGAATGATTTTTATGCAAGTTGTATAGCTTCGATTCGTAAGGAAAAGGATGCGACGATCAAAACGGATATGACTGCGTATGTATGTGGTCATTTGTGTCATTGGGCTTTGGATTCGACGGTACATCCGTATGTGTTCTATCGTACGGGTTCGTGTAAGGGAAAAGAAGCTTGGTACCATCATCGGATGGAGTCGATTTTGGATGCGATTGTTTTGAAAATCAAGCGGGAAGAAACGATTGAGACGTTTCATACGCCAGATATTGCGGCTTGTAGTTTGAATGAAGCAAGAGCCGTGGCAAGAGTGTATGTACCGGCGATTGAAGATGTGTTTCATGATTCAATCAAGCCACATTTGATTTTGGATAGTTTAAATGATTGGCATAGTATTCAGGAATTGGAATACGATCCTTCGGGTAAAAAATTAGCGTTGATGCAAGGGTTGGAAAAGTCGGTGCAAAAGCAGAATTTCCTTTCGGGATTGATTGTGCCGAATGTTCCAGAAGATGATTATGATGTTTGTAATTTGTTGCATACGACATGGTTGCATCCGAGTACGGGAGAGGCCTTTACGGATAGTTTTTTAGATTTGTATGAGTTGGCTTTAGTCAGAGCTCGTACGGTGATCGCTTTATTTTTAGAAGCATTGTATCGTCCGGCAAAAGAAGAAAACTTTTTCGCTTTTGTAGATGATAAAAATTATAATTTAGGAATCAATGAAGATTTGCCAATGGAGCATTTTGACATTTGTACATTTGATTTTTAGAAATAGAAAGGGTTGCGGAGTATGTATAAAATTTTACGAAAAGATGTGTTGAATCCGACAGTCACTCGCATGGTGATTGATGCGCCTTTTGTGGCGAAAAGAGCCAAGGCGGGACAATTTATTATTTTGCGTGTCGATGAACAAGGAGAACGTATTCCTTTAACGATTGCAAATAGTTGTCCTGAAACGGGAGAAGTAACGATTATTTTTCAAGTGGTAGGAAAGACGACGATGCTTTTGAATGCATTACAAGAAGGAGATTCTTTAGTCGATTTTGTAGGGCCTTTAGGAAATCCTACAGAAATTGAAGGAAAGAAAGTGTGTATCATTGGCGGAGGTGTAGGTTGTGCGATTGCGTATCCGACGGCTAAAGCTTTCCATGAAGCGGGTGCGGATGTAACGACGATTGTTGGATTCCGCAATGAAGATTTAGTGATTTTAGAGGATGAATTTAAAGAAGTTTCAAATTCGTATCATTTAATGAGCGATGATGGAAGTGTTGGTGAAAAAGGGCTGGTTACAAATAAATTGGAAGATTTGATTGTGGCTGGTGAAAAGTTTGATCGTGTGTTTGCGATTGGACCTTTGATTATGATGAAATTTGTTTGCTTGCTGACTAAAAAATATGATATTCCTACAACGGTTTCGATGAATCCGATCATGATTGATGGTACGGGTATGTGCGGTGGTTGTCGTTTGAAAGTAGGAAATGAAATTAAATTTGCTTGTGTGGATGGGCCAGATTTTGATGGACATCTTGTCGATTTTGATGAAGCGATGTCTAGAAACCGGGCATATACAGATTTTGAACGGCATGAGAGAGAAGAAACTTGTAATTTATTGAAGAAAGAGGTGCAGGAATAATGAATAGACCGAATATGTCACCGAACAAAGTGGCGATGCCTACGCAAGATCCTGAAGTTCGAATTACGAATTTTGATGAGGTAACGATGGGATATACGGCAGAAATGGCGATTGAAGAAGCGACTCGTTGTTTGCATTGTAAAAATATGCCTTGTGTTCAAGGGTGTCCTGTTAATGTTCATATTCCTGATTTTATTGAAAAGGTAAAAGAAGGCGATTTTGAAGAAGCTTACCATATTATTTCTTTAACGTCAGCGTTACCGGCGGTTTGTGGGCGTGTTTGTCCACAAGAAGCACAGTGTGAAAAATATTGTGTTCGTGGTATTAAAACAGAAGCGGTTGCGATTGGTCGTTTGGAACGTTTTGTGGCGGATTACCATCGTAAAAATCACGATGTTCCTCTAGAAAAGCCAGAGAGCAATGGTCATAAAGTGGCGATTGTGGGAGCTGGTCCGGCTGGTTTGACTGCGGCTGGTGACTTGGCAAAATTAGGCTATGAGGTAACGGTTTTTGAAGCGTTACACGTGGCAGGTGGAGTTTTAATGTATGGTATTCCTGAGTTTCGTTTGCCTAAAGAAATCGTGCAGTCTGAAATTAAACATTTAAAAGAGTTGGGTGTCAATCTTGTGACTAACTTTGTGGTGGGTCGTTCGGATACAATCGATGCTTTGATGGAAGATGGGTTTGAGGCCATTTTCATTGGTTCGGGGGCAGGACTTCCTAACTTTATGAATTTGCCTGGAGAAAACTTAAAGGGTGTATATTCGGCGAATGAATTTTTAACACGTATTAACTTGATGAAAGCTTACCAAGATGGTTCGCATACGACAGTGCAACGACCTGAAAAATGTGTTGTTGTTGGTGGTGGTAATGTGGCTATGGATGCGGCTCGTTGTGCGCGTCGATTGGGTAGTGAAGTGCATATTGTATATCGTCGTAGTTTAGAAGAACTTCCGGCTCGTAAAGAAGAAGTGGAACATGCGATGGAGGAAGGTATCATTTTTGATTTGTTGTGCAATCCTGTAGAGGTGCATGGAGATGAAGATGGTTGGACTCGTCAAGTGGAGTGTGTTCGTATGGAGTTGGGTGAACCGGATGCGAGTGGAAGACGTCGTCCGATTGAAGTGAAAGATTCTAACTTTATGATTGATGCCGATTGTATGATTATGGCGATTGGAACATCTCCAAATCCATTGATTCGTACGACAACAGAAGGGTTAGAAGTTAATCGTAAAGGATGTTTGATTGTCGATGATAAAGAACAAACATCACGTGAAGGTGTTTATGCTGGAGGAGATGCGGTTACAGGAGCGGCTACGGTAATCAGTGCGATGGGTGCTGGTAAAAAAGCAGCGGCAAGCATTCATGAATATTTATCGAATAAGTAACGAATAAGTAAAAAAGAACAGCGATGGCTGTTCTTTTTTGAATCTTTTTATTTTATTTT
>SAMEA104404106__coassemble_3507_pt1 | contig 8402 bp, 7 predicted proteins | sample SAMEA104404106__metabat2_low_PE_012 | metagenome-assembled genome bin SAMEA104404106 (sample SAMEA104404106) | Balaenoptera acutorostrata | reverse complement strand
AAGTGAATGAAAATCCAGTCAGTCCAAATATTATGAAAAATACAGTTTTAGGATTGTTGTTAGGATTTGTCTTAGCTTGTGCTCGCATTGTCTTGATTGTATTGACGGATAAAGCTATTAAAAATAAAGCAGAAGCTGAACGATTCTTTGGGTATCCAGTATATGTAGAATTACCAAATTTAAAATAGGAGGGAAGGAAATATGGCAAAAGTAACGAAAAAAGTAAAAGCGAAAAATAAACAATTTTCATTGGATGAACAATTCCGTCAATTGCGTTCAAATATTGAATTCTCTCAAATGGATGATAACTTAAGTGTCATCAACGTAGTTTCGACACTTCCTAATGAAGGAAAAACGACTGTTGCGGTCAACTTAGCCCGTGTGTATTCAGCTCGGTATAAAAATGTATTGTTGATTGATTGTGACTTACGAAATGCAAATTGTCATAAACAATTAAAAGTGAGCAACAGCCAAGGATTAACTAATTTATTATCAGAATTTCAAAAAGGAATGCCAATTTATTCAATGCCACAAATGCGTAAACTAGCATTCCAAGATTTAAATACAAACTTGTACTTTTTATCAACAGGAACAAAAGTACCAAATCCTTCAGAGTTATTGAGCTCAAAACGGTTTCAAAACTTTTTGAGTCAAGCTAAAGAAGAATTTGATGTTGTCATCATCGACTGTCCACCATTAGCACCAGTCAGTGATGGAATTTCTATTTCAAGCATTAGTGATGGAACTCTATATGTCGTTTCAGCTTCTGAAACAGACAAATATGTCGCAAAAAGTTGTATGAACAACTTAGAGCGAAATGGAGCCAATGTGTTGGGTGTTGTATTAACAAAAGTAACCGACTTTGAAGATAAAGCATACGGATATGGATATGGATATGGAGAATAAGAGTTCAATTTTGAGCTCTTTTTTCATATAATAGAAAATATTGGAGGAAACAAGATGAAATATGTAGATTTACACTCCCATATCGCTTGGGAAATCGATGATGGGATGCCATCTAAAGAAGATGCTATCTTTTCTTTAAAACAAGCTAAACAAGATGGAATCATCGCTATTGCGACAACTCCCCACGTTGTTCCCGGACAAACAAGCATGCAAGACTTACAATATATATATGCTCGACAAAATGAAGTATCCCAACATGCCAAGGCATTTGGAATACAAATCTTTCATGGAGCGGAAATGTTTATGAACCATGACTTTTTCCAAGCCCTAGAACAAAAAGTATATTTAACAATCAATGCCTCTTGTTATATGCTTTGTGAATTTGACGTACGAAAAAATATAACACAAATCGAAAATCCAGAAGATTATTTTTATGAAATTCAAGTACGCCATATGACTCCTCTATTAGCACATGTCGAACGCTACTTTCACACAGGCTTAGACCTACAACAAATTCAAGCTTGGAAAAAAATGGGAGTCGTTATGCAAGTCAATCGAACGAGCTTATTAGGATTTCATGGAAAAACTATCCAAAAAAATGCATGGGAATTAATAGAACAAGGCTATGCATCCATCGTCTGTACCGACACACATCGAGCCCATGGAAATCGAATTGAAAAATTATCCGACATAGAAGAAATCTTAACCGAACGAATCGGAACAGCCAATACGAAGCTCTTACTCTATACTAATCCCGTCCACATTTTAAACAACGAACCTGTACAAGCATGTACACCACTGAAACAAAAAAAGAAATTGTTTGGTATTTTCTAGAAACGATTTATGATACAATAATACGACGTGAGGTGAATTTATGTTTATAACAACCATTCATTCTATTGAATCTATTCCTATGCTTGCTAAAGCTGGAGCTGATGCCATCATCGTATCCATTCCATACTTTTCTATACGAAATACAAACATCGTACCGTTCGAAGAATTACCTGTATGGAAAGAAGCTTGTAAGCAAAATAATATATTATTATATGTAAACTTTTTAAGGTTTTGTATGGAATCTGATGTACAAGCGATGAAGTCTGCATTAAACACATTAAAAGAAGTGGACGTAGATGGAATTTACTATGCCGATGAAGGAGTCTATTATGAAGCCAGTCAACTAGGCATAGCTTCTAAATTGATCTATCAACCGGAAACATTAGTCACATCCCACTATGATGTAGACTTCTATTTAAACCAAGGCGTACAAAGTGTTAGTTTAGCTCATGAACTTTCTTTAGAAGAAATTGGTTCGATTGCTCGACACACCCCTAACATTGAAATATTAATTCATGGATATTTTTCCATAATGTATTCAAGAAGACCTCTTGTCTCCAACTATTTAGAAGTTGTTGACCATATGGATTCTTTTTTAATGAACCATCGCTATGATTTGATCGAACAAACAAGAAGTGAAAGACTTCCAATCGTACAAGATGAAAGTGGAACGCATGTATTTGCTGCGTCTCCTATTCAAAGTTTTTCAGAAATGCAAGCATTATCTCAAATGGGCATTTCTCGATATCGTATCGATGCCATCTTTACAAACGATGAAACGACCGCATGCTTATTAAAAAACTATCGATTGGCCTTAGAAGGAAAGCCATTTAGTATTTGTGATACGCAAGCTAGCAATCACTTATATCATCAAGAAACCATTAAGAAGAAGGAGGGTCAATCATGAATAAAATTGAATTATTAGCCCCTGCCGGAAACTTAGAAAAAGCTAAAATTGCCATATTATATGGAGCCGATGCCGTATATATCGGAGGAAAACAATTCTCCCTACGCTCTCGTGCATCCAACTTTTCCATTGCAGAAATTCAAGAATTGGTCCAATTTGCCAATGCGCATCATGCCCACGTACATGTAACTGTCAATATGTTGCCGCATGAAAGTGACATGCAAGGAATCGAAGACTATTTGAAAGATTTAGATTCTGTTGGCGTACATGCCATCATTGTCGCCTCTCCATCGATCATGATGATTGCTAAACAATTAGGATGTCATTTTGAAGTGCACGTATCCACACAACATTCATCCACCAATTCTTCGGCTGTATCTTTCTGGAAAGAAAAAGGAATGGACCGTGTCGTATTAGGACGTGAATGTGAAATGGAACATATCAAAGACATTTGTGCTAAAAACATCCTTCCTATTGAAGTATTCATTCATGGAGGTATGTGTATATCCTATTCGGGACGTTGTGTTCTTTCGAACCATTTAACATTGCGCGATGCTAACCGTGGAGGGTGTGCACAAAGTTGTCGTTGGAAATATCATTTAATGGATGAAAATGAGGAATTAAGCGATCCTACCAATTTATTTTCTATGTCATCTAAAGATTTACAAGCGGTTGAACAAATTCAAAAATTTATTGAATATGGAGTCGCGTCTTTAAAAATTGAAGGCCGTATGAAATCGGCCTATTATTTGGCCACTGTCGTAAGTAGCTATCGTCGTCTGATAGACTGGATTTATGAAAATGGTAATGTCAGTGCTCAACAAATTGCCTATGTAAAACAAGAAATCGCAAAGGCAGAAAATCGACCGACCGGCCCTGGATTCTACCATGGAATTCCAGGAAAGAATGTGCAATTGTATCAAGATCATGATGAAATTGTCACACAAGAATATGTAGCTTTTGTTTTGGACTATGATGAAGAAAGTCACATGGCAACCTTACAAGTGAAAAATCATTTCATTCCCAACCAAGAGATGGAAATCTTCGGACCAAATATGGCAAGTACCATCGTTTCGGTAGGGGATATATATAATGAAGAAGATGAAAAATTAGATGTATGCAATCGTCCGATGCAAATCGTACATACCGTATGGAATGGGCCGATTGAAAAGCATGCGATGATTCGTAAAATAAGAAAGTAGAAAGAGGAAAGAACGTATGAAATTAAGCAATAGTTTCTTTTATACATTAAGAGAAAATGCCAAAGACGAAGATAGTGAATCAAGTAATTTACTCGTTCGTTCAGGAATGATTAAAAAAAGCAGTAACGGAGTTTACATGATGATGCCAATGGGTATGAAAGTGTTACACAAAGTAGAAAATATTGTTCGTGAAGAAATGGATGCCAAAGGGGCACAAGAATTGTTGATGCCTGCCATCATTCCCGAAGATGTATACATTCAATCTGGACGTCGTAGTGCATTTGGAAGCAATATGTTTACTATGTCTGATCGTTATGGAAAAAAATATGCGTTAGGACCTACGCATGAAGAAATGTTTAGTATTGCCGCAAGCATGGATGGAAAATCATATAAAGATTTCCCATATAACTTATATCAAATTCAAAGAAAATATCGAGATGAAACACGTCCTCGTTATGGTTTGATTCGTGTTCGTGAATTCATTATGAAAGATGCATATACATTTGATATCGATGAAGCTGGACTTGACGTTGCTTACCAAAAAATGTATGAAGCCTACTGCAATATTTTTGATCGTTTAGGATTGAATTATAAAATTGTAAAAGCGGACACTGGAGCAATGGGTGGACTTTTAAGTGAAGAATACCAAGCTATTTCTAGCATTGGAGAAGATATTGTGGTTGGATGTGAAGGTTGTGATTTTTCGAGCAACTTAGAAATTACCGAAGTAATGGATACAATGCAAGATTTGGATGAAGCTGAATTGCCAATGGAAATTGTAGAAACTCCAAATGCAAAAACAATTGAAGAAGTGGCAGAATTTTTTGGAAAAACGGCTTCAGATTTCGTAAAAACTTTGATCTATAGCGTAGATGGAAAGATTATGGCATTCTGTATTCCTGGAAATCGTGAATTGAATGAGACAAAAGTTTTAAAATTATTGGGCGCTAATGAAATGGAATTGGCATGTTTTGAAGATGTTGAAAAAGTAACACATGCAAAAGTAGGATTTGCAGGACCAGTCGGTTTAGAATGTCCTGTATATATGGACCGTCAAGTGTGCCATATGAAAAACTTTATTGTAGGTGCAAACAAAACAGACCATCACATTAAAAATGTAAATGTTTCAGATTTTGAAGTGGTTGCGATTGCAGATATTTGCCAAGTACAAGAAGGGGATGTTTGTCCTTGTTGTGGTAAGAAGTTAACGTTCGATCATGGAATTGAAGTGGGTAACTTATTTAAATTGGGTACAAAGTATGCAGAGTCTATGAACTTATTGTATACGGATGCAAACAACCAACTTCAACCAGTTTGGATGGGAAGTTATGGAATTGGTTTAGAACGTTGTATGGCTGCGGTTGTAGAACAACACCACGATGATAAGGGAATTATTTGGCCAGATGAGATTGCTCCGTTTAAATTGGCTATTGTTCCTATTTCTTTAAAGGATGAAGAACAAGTTCGTATTGCTAATGAATTGTATGACTATTGTGTATCAAAACACTATGATGTATTGTTAGATGATCGTAATGAACGTCCGGGAGTTAAATTTAAAGATATGGAATTAGTAGGGGTTCCTTATCGTATTACAGTAGGGCGTGGTATCCAAAATGGAGTTGTAGAGTTTGTAGAACGTAAAGGTTCTGAAAAGTCTGAAATTGCTTTGGATGCAATCAAAAAGAAAATTGATGAGATTTTTGCTTAGAAGACAACGACAGTTGTCTTCTTTTTTTGAACATTTTTTCATGTTTTCATTTACTTTTCATACATTTTCATGTAAAATTTTCAGTATTGGAGGAATAATATATGAAAGAAAAAGTTTTAATTAGTAATAATCAAGTTATTTTAAACTACAACAAGGCGTATCCTAAAAATCGACAAGCCTTATTATCTTCGAGCGCTTTTCGTGGATTTATATATCATTTTATAATGTCTGTACAAGGGGAGTTTCCAGAATTGTATGAATATATTACGATTCATGGTAAATACACTGCTAAGGAAGCAGCACAAGAATTTCAAACTTTTTTGAGAATTTTATCTATTTTTAATATTGATGAAATGGACAGTGAATTTTTAGAAGAAAGAGATGTATTGTTAGATTTTATTGAAGAGATGTACAAGTCTTGGCGTGCTATGCAACGTTTTGGATTTATGGATTCGGATTCGGCCATCGATTTTGGAATCAATACGTTAGTATATCGTGATAGTACGATGAACGATTTAATTTTGCGTACATTCCGTTTATTTGAAGAAAAGATTCAAGGACGTCCAAATTTAGTATATCGTCAAGTACAAGCGGGAACGAATTCTTGTTTTTCTGTTTATAATTTAGATAAAGATCATTTTTATTCAGAAGATTATAAAGCTTTGGCTGAGATTCCAATGATTGGTACGGTTATGCTTCGTACGCCTATGATTTTGCACCCTAAATCAAATAAACGTTCAGGAATGTTTACAGAAACGAAAGAAAATCCAATCGAACATTTACAGTTGGATGCAGACAAATGGTTTTGTTTTCCAATCAAGGTAGGAACTTCTTTATGTTTTGTATATTTTAATCCAGAATTTACGGCGACTGCTCTTTCTTTGGCTAACTTGTTTGAAGTGGCTACGATGGAAGAAGCTCAAGGTAAACCCGATTTGGTTGTGATTTTTGGAAATGAAGATGGAAGAAATGCGACAGAATTCTACCATGATGAAAAGAATGATATTTGGGTTGGATGTTTATCAAACCACCCTCGTATTGAATATTTTGGATATATGAAGAAGATTATTCTTACATTGCATAACTTAGCTATGATGAAGAAGGGTTGGCTTCCTATTCATGGTGCGTTTGTGAATGTGGTTTTAAAAGATGGTCGTACAAAAGGAATCATGTTTATGGGAGATTCAGGAGCTGGTAAGTCTGAATCGATTGAAGCATTAAAGATGGTTGGAAAAGATTACTTTAAACAGATTGATGTTATTTTTGATGACATGGGAAGCATTCATGTAGAAAATGGTGTTCCATATGGTCAAGGTACAGAAATTGGTGCGTTTGTTCGTTTGGACGACTTAGATCCAGGAACTCCATACCGTGATATGGACCGTTCAGTTTTTATGGGTCCTGAAAATCCAAACTCTCGTGTTATTGTTCCGGTTTCTAAATATAATGATGTAATTAAAAATCATAAGATTGATTTGTTTGCGTATGCGAACAACTACACAGATGAAATTGGTTTGAAAGAGTTGAGTGTAGAAGAAGTAAAAGATACTTGTAAACAAGGAAAACGTATGGCGTTGGGTACAACGGCCGAAGTGGGAATTTCGACTACGTATTTTGCTAACCCATTTGGACCTATGCAAAAACAAGAAGTATGTGATCCATTGATTGATGAAGTGTTCCAAAGTTTGAAAGATAATGGAATCTTTGTGGGTGAGATTTATACACATTTAGGATTTGATAAAAAGAACCGCCATGGTTTGAATGAGGCGGCTCAACAATTGTTAGAATTTATTGTGAAAGAAGACTAAGGGTATCGCTTGATATCCTTTTCTCTTTTTTGTATAATTTTTTCAATATTAGAGAGTGAGGTAGGCATATGGAAACATATCAGGCTACATATACAACGACAAGTTTGAATAAAGCGATTGCAAAAACATTTTTATGGATGGCGTTAGGATTAATTGTGACGGCAGCTACATCTTTTTTATGTATTGTGAGTGGTTTTTGGTACACGTTGGTTACAAGCATTTCTCCGTTTTTGTTGATGATTGTACAGTTGGGGTTGGTCATTTGGTTTACGGCTTCATTAAAGTCGGCTTCTGTTGCAAAGTTGAAAACTTTGTTTATGGCGTATGCAATCAGTTTAGGACTTACTTTGACTCCGATTACTTTGATCTATAGTTCGGGTTTAATTTTTATTGCCTTTATGATTACGGCTGTTTATTTTGCTTGTTTGGCTTTTGTTGGTTTTACAACGCAAAAGGATCTATCGAAGTTGGGAACTCTTTGTTTGGTTGGATTGTTTACTTTATTGATCAGCCAACTATTAATGATGTTTATGCATGTGGGTATGTCCACTCGTTTATTTTCGATTATAGGTTTATTGTTGTTTACGGGTTTAACGGCTTGGGACATGCAAAAGATGCGAGTGGGTTTGGCTGCAAGTGATGGCATTCTGCAAGAAAAGTTTTCTATTTATATGGCTTTCGAAATTTATTTAGACTTTATAAACATTTTCTTATATATTTTAGAATTGTTGGGTATCGGTAGTCGTAACGATTAGGAATTCCTAATCGTTTTTATTTTTATTTTTATTTTTATTTTTATTTTTATTTTTTTTAATTTTGATACAAAAAAGAGCACACAATTGTGTGCTCAATCATTCTCAGATGGTGGGGACGGAGGGACTTGAACCCTCACGGGATTAACTCCCAACGGATTTTAAGTCCGTTGCGTCTACCTGTTCCGCCACGACCCCATGGTCTGAAATGGATGCTGAGAATGAAATGAATGGTGGGGACGGAGGGACTTGAACCCTCACGGGATTAACTCCCAACGGATTTTA
>SAMEA104404106__coassemble_2953_pt1 | contig 9891 bp, 9 predicted proteins | sample SAMEA104404106__metabat2_low_PE_012 | metagenome-assembled genome bin SAMEA104404106 (sample SAMEA104404106) | Balaenoptera acutorostrata | reverse complement strand
TGGTGGAGATGAGGAGAATCGAACTCCTGTCTAAGCAAAGTCCCACGAAACAACGTTTACAGTTTATTCCATCAAATATCCAAAAGCATTGGATGGACACAATCACTCTTGGTTTGACTTTAAAATTTTCATCGACAATGGCAAGTCAACATTGTCGCCTATCCTCTTTTCCTTAACACATCTTCAAGACTAAGAAAGCGAACATCTTAAAGCAGGCTGCAAGACAAACGTAGTCTAATTAAGCAGCAAAAGCCATGCTTTGGTTAAATCCAAAAACATTAGCAAGTTTAGTTTTAGCGTTTAATTTAAATTTGTTTTTACGTGTTCACTCACGACTGTAGTTGAATCCAAACATTTACTCATCGAATGCCTGAACATCCCCATATAGAATAATTTATTATATTCACAAAATTAAATTTTTGCAAGAAAAAAAAGGTCATATAGACCTTAATATTGATATTTCATTGCTTTTTCAATCTCACGCTTCGCATCTTTCGCCTTTTGAGACTCACGCTTATCATGCAAATTCTTACCACGCGCCAATGCAATCTCCAACTTTGCCAATCCTTTATACAAATACATACGAACGGGAACAATCGTATACCCTTTAATACGAGACGCCTGATCCAACTTTAAAATCTCATTCTTATGCATTAAAAGCTTACGATCCCTCGTCTCATCATGATTAAACCGATTTCCAAAATCATAAGGAGAAATATGCAGCCCTTTAATAAAAGCCTCTCCATTTATAATAGAAATATAACTATCCTTCATTTGAACTTTTCCCAAACGAATACTCTTAATTTCGGTCCCCTTCAAAACAAGACCTGCCTCAAAACGATCATACAATTCATACTCATGACGAACTTTACGATTTTCAGCCACCAACTTCTGATTATTCACTATACACAACCTCTATATTCTCATCTTTATATTCTTCCATAATATCTTTCACAAACGAATTCATAAACTCTTTCGTACAAGCCTTTCCAGAAATCGTCTGCTGCCATTGATCCTCCTCCATCTCTTTTGTCACATCCAAAATCGTATTTGTACTAAACGACTTTAAATCCTTAGACGCAAAAGAAAAAGTAGGAATCAACTTTACATTTTTAAAACTAGAAACCTCTGAATCAAAATCATATTTCAAATCAAAACTAGCCATACCACCCACAACTAAAGACGGATGATTTTGAACACTCATAAAATTACCCAACGAATAATAAACCAACGTATCTTGTTCAGGACCATGAAACATTTCAACAGGCTTCAACACATGCGGATGACTTCCTAAAATTACCTCAACACCACACTCGTTCAAACATTTTACAATTTCTTTTTGACCTGCCTCAACACTCGAATCAAATTCAGTTCCCCAATGTAACGCAACAAACTGAACATCACTAACCGTATTTAAAGCAGCCATATCCGAACGCAACACATCCAAATCAATCACATCCAACATCCAAGACTGATCCTCTTGAAGATGAACATCCATCATATAACTCGCAAGACCTACACGAATTCCATTCACCTCACGAACAACCGGACTCTCACCCTTTAACTGATGAGCACCAGTTACCGACAAATTCGAATACGAATCTTTCATAAATTGAAGCTGCGCCTGCAACCCCTCAACACCATAATCTAAAACATGTTCAGAAGAAACACTAACCCAATCAAAACCAGCCCCAATTAAGCCATCCATTAACTCAGTAGGACCATTCAACAACGAATAATCATACATATTATATGTATCACCCAACGTTAATGTCGAACAATTCACAAAAGCCAAATCTGCCCCTTGCGTATATGTATTAGTATTCTCATACATTAAGTCAAAATTGTATGGACGAACTTGCTTTGCAAAAACAGAAGGATAAATAAAATGATCTCCCACACCAACAAAAGAAAATTCAGAATCTTTTAAAACCTCTTCCACCCTATCCAAATCATCTTCAAGATGCATTTCATTCTCATCATCCAAAACTACCTGTTCAGCCCGGAATGCCGGAACAACATACGCTCCCAACACACCAATCATGCAAACATTTAAAACCACCAACACAAAAATTAAAACTCTTTTCACTTTATATTTATCACTCATAAAAATATTGTAACACAAGATTTATTTTTTTCTTGCAATTTTAAAATAATTTGATAGAATATAAGAGCACATGGGGTGTTAGCTCAGCTGGGAGAGCACCTGCCTTGCACGCAGGGGGTCATCGGTTCGATCCCGTTACGCTCCACCATGAAGCAAATAAACGGAAGGTAACTTCCGTTTTTTTTTGCCAAAGCAATAATGTGTATTCACAACATGTACATCTGCTTACAAAGTGAAAACATTTTTCTTGAAAATAAAAAAAAGACTCGTATAATGGACTTTAACATACAGAAAGGAACGGTGGATTACATTCACCCCGGTAAAGAAAATGAAACGAGTTTACAACTTTAGTGCTGGTCCCGCCTGCTTACCAGAATGGGTACTCCAAAAAGCAGCAGACGAAATGCTCAACGCCAACAACAGCGGAATGAGCGTTATGGAAATGTCCCACCGATCCAGCCACTTTGAAACCATTATCAATACAGCAAAAAATAGATTAAGAAACCTATTAAACATACCAGAAAATTATGAAATCTTATTCCTACAAGGAGGAGCATCCCTACAATTTACGATGATTCCCATGAACTTTTTAAAACAAGAAGCCGACATCATCAACACAGGACAATGGACAAAAAAAGCCATCAAAGAACATGAAAAATTAGGAAAAACAAACGTCATCGCCACAAGCCAAGACGCCAACTTCACCTATATTCCCAAAATAAAACAAGAAGATTTATCAAAAAATAGTGACTATCTATACATATGTGAAAACAACACAATCTATGGAACCAAATACAAACAACTACCACCACACAAAGGAAAACGATTGATTGCCGATTTATCTAGCTGTATTTTAAGCGAACCCATCGACATCAACCAATATGACCTCATCTTTGCAGGCGCTCAAAAAAACATCGGACCCGCCGGCGTAACACTCGTCATCATCAAAAAAGACATGCTCCAAGAAAATGAAAAACTCCCAAGCATGCTCAACTATAAAACATACGCCGACAACAACTCCATGTTCAACACGCCACCCACATACGGAATCTACATTTGTGGATTAGTATTTGAATGGTTAGAAAATGTGATTGGTGGCCTAAAAAACATGGAAAAAATCAACCATGAAAAAGCCAACCTACTCTATAACTACATAGACCAATCCAACCTATTCTCAAATCCAGTCTCGAAAGAAGACCGTTCCTACATGAACGTACCCTTCGTCACTAATAGTAAAGAATTAGACAACAAATTCATACAAGAAGCCAAAGAACAAGGTCTCGTCAATTTAAAAGGACACAGAAGCGTAGGCGGCATGCGCGCAAGTATCTACAACGCCATGCCACTCGAAGGAATAGAAAAACTCGTCCAATTTATGAAAGAATTCGAAGAAAGAAACAAATAGGTAATCCATATGTATAAAATAAAACTCTACAACAACATTTCGAACACAGGACTCAAAAAATTCACAAACGAATTCGACGTCCAAACCAACATAGAAAATGAAGACGCCATCCTAGTCAGAAGCGCAAACCTTCATGAAATCAACTACAATGAAAATTTAAAAGCCATCGCAAGAGCCGGCGCTGGAACAAACAATATCGACATCGAAACATGCACACAAAAAGGAATTGTCGTCTTCAATACTCCTGGCGCCAATTCAAACGCCGTAAAAGAATTAGTCTTTGCCGGCCTACTCCTAGCTAGCCGAGACATCTATCATGGAATCGAATGGTGTAAAAGCCAAACCCATTTAAAAGATGTAGAAAAACAAAAGAAACAATACGCAGGAACAGAACTCAATAAAAAAACACTCGGCGTCATTGGCCTAGGAGCCATCGGAATCCAAGTTGCTAATCTAGCCATCGACTTTGGAATGAACGTATTAGGATATGACCCTTACATCTCTGTAGACAACGCATGGAAAATGTCTAGAAATGTAAAACATGTTGAAAACATTCAAGACGTATTCAAAGAAAGTGACTTCATTACCTTGCACATTCCTTTATTGGAAACAACCAAAAATACAATCGATCAAGAAGCCCTTCAAGCAATGAAACAAGGCGTAAAAATCTTAAACTTTGCCCGCAATGGCCTCGTCGATGAAATCTCATTAAAACAAGCTTTACAAGAACATAAAGTCGCCACATACGTGACAGACTTTCCAACACCTACTTTAATTCATGAAGAAAATGTCATCAGCATCCCCCATTTAGGAGCTAGCACACAAGAATCTGAAGAAAACTGTGCTATCAAAGCCGTAGAAGAATTGACCAACTATTTAAAATATGGAAATATTAAAAATTCTGTCAATCTCCCTAACGCAAGTGCACCTATGGAAAGCCCATATCGAATGGCCCTCATCCATAAAAATAAACCAAAAATGATTTCTCAAATGACAGACATCCTATCGAATTTAGACATCAACATCGAAAACTTAATCAACAAATCAAAAAAAGAAATCGCATATACAATCATTGACATCGATCAAAAAGTAAACGCCGAAACTTTAGAAAAAATTCAAAACATTGATGGAATGATTCGGGTAAACACGTATGAACTGTAACACAGACGCCCACGTCCACTTAGAAAATGGACCCCTAACAAAAGAGTATGTTTGGCAATTTGTAAATGCAGCCCAAGAAAAAGGCATCCAACACTTACAAATTTTAGACCATACTCATCGATTCTATGAATTCCATGACATGTATAAAACTGTCTATGAAAAAGATTCTCTACAAAAAGAATGGTTTGAAAAAAAACAAGTCAACTCCATTCATGAATATCAACAACTCATTGAAGACATGAAAAAAGAAAATTTTCCCATCGATGTCACATTCGGATTAGAAGTTTGCTATATGCCAGAAGCCGAAGACTTCTTAAGAAACATCCTCGCACAATATCCATACGATTTCTTAGTCGGAAGTGTACACTCCGTTTACGGATATTTGTATGACATGGATGCTTTCTCTAAAAAACTCTTATGGAATACGCATTCTGCAAAATCCATTTATCAAGCCTACTACAACAACATAAAAAAAGCGATTCAATCCAATTTATTCACTCAAATTGGACATCCTGACGTAATAAAAATGTACAACTACGATCCCGGATATGACCTAACCAGCGAATATGAAGAAATCGCAAAACTTGCAATCCAACACAATGTCCTCCTAGAAGAAAATACAGGCGCTCATTACCGCTATCATCACAAAGATATTGGATTGCATCCTACATTTAGAAACATATTAAAAAAATACAATGTTAAAACTATCACAGCCAGCGATGCCCATTACCCTAAACATGTTGCAATGAACTTTGAAGACCTAGAAGAACTTTAGCTTCTAGGTCTTTTGTATCCATAAAAAAAAGACTAGATGTAACATTCATCCAATCTCATTTTTACTATTTTATTATAATTAAGATAAAGTCCCCATCGGTATATCCTCTAACACTTTCTATTCACCAAGTTTTTATACTGAGTGCATTGGTATATCCTCACTTTTCTTGACTTATTATTTGTATTCATGTTTTAGCATCGAGAGATGACTTATTTTATATGTCCATTGGTATATCCTCTTTTTCTAATTCCATTATAATCCAAAACATATAAAACAGAAGAAAATGGCCTACTCCGTCTTAAAACTGGAATGATTGACAATCCAAATTCCAACAATCACAAAAAATAAAGCTAAAATCCCATTGATTGAAAAAGCATCCGCCTCATGCAATAGGACAGCCGACCAAATCACACCCGTTAGTGGCGTTAAAAAAGAATACATACCAATCTTGGATACAGGATTATACTTCAACAAAAATCCCCACAATGTATATGCCGTTGCCGACAAGAAAGCCAAATACAACAAAACAAAAATACCAGATCCATTCACAACCTGTAATCGACCACCCATGCAAAATCCAATCAAAGACAAAACCAAGCCACCCAAAGTAAATTGGCATCCACTCAATAATACGGCATTTTGCGATTGAGTAAACTTCTTAATAAACGAAGCACTAAAAGCACTACTCAACTGAGACAACAAAACAAACCCTTCTCCTAACATCGTAAATTCAAATGTAGAAAAAGAAAAGCCACTCAAATTCATAATAAAAATCCCAACAAAACCAAACAAACAGCCTATAATTTTTCGACCCGTTAATTTTTCATAACGAAAGATTAATGCTGCCACCAACAAGGAAATAAAAGCCCCTGTCCCTGATATGATTGCACCCTTGACCGCACTCGTATATGCCAAACCAACATAAAAGAAAAAATATTGACCGATTGTTTGAAATAAAGAAAGTGTCACAATCGCCTGCACATTCTCTTTACAAGGAAGTATCCACTTCTTCTGTAAAAAACTTCCCACAATCAAAACCATAATTCCTGCTAAAAAGAAACGCAATCCCGCAAACAATAAAATCGTATACGTATCATTTGCACCAATTTCAAATAAGCGATATCCCGTCTTAATGAAAGGCGCAGCACTCCCCCACAAACTACAACAAAGCAATGCGACCAAAAAAGCATTCAAAGGCTTTGTCCAAAACCTCTCTTCCCTAGTCATAATTCATACATCATCCTTCTTTTTTTTCTTCTAATTCCATCCAACGCATCGTTTTCTCTTCTAACTCTGCCTCTTTTTCATCACGAAGCAAACTATACATATTCATTTTTTCATAATCCGTACAAGACATCATTTCATCATTCAACAATGCGATTTCTTCTTCCAACCGTTCCATCAAAGCTGGCAACGATTCTAACTCTTTCTTTTCCATATACGAAAGAGTTATCTTTCTTGGCTTTCGATACTCTTTATTTTCTTTTTTCTCATTTTGTTTCGTCACTTCACGATTCAAAATATAATCGCTATAACCTCCCATATATTGTTTGAATTCATGATGATCTTCCATCACAAAAACCGAATCACAAACTCGATCTAAAAAATAACGATCGTGCGAAACCGTAATAATAATTCCTGGAAAATCATCCAAATAATCTTCCAAAACATCCAAAGTCATAATATCCAAATCGTTTGTAGGCTCATCCAACAAGAGTACATTCGGTGTAGCCATCAACACTCGTAACAAATACAAACGTCGTCTCTCTCCTCCAGAAAGACGATTCAACGATGTATAATGCATACTTCTAGGAAACAAGAAACGTTCCAACATTTGGGCCGCCGTAATCGATTGCTTTTTATATTCAATAACAGAAGCCACCTCTTCAATATAATCAATCACCCGCATAGAAAGATCAACATCTTGGTCTCCTTGCTGAAAATATCCAATCTTTACCGTTGTACCATATTCAATATTTCCATACAAAGGTTGAAGCTGTCCGGCCAACACTTTTAAAAACGTACTCTTTCCACATCCGTTTTCTCCAATGATTCCAATTCGATCATGACGGAGCAAAGTATATGAAAAGTTTTTAAACAAAATGTCATCTTCCTTATATCCGAAAGCTAAATCATGCCATTCAATCGTCTTCTTTCCCAAACGAGAAGCAGGCGCCACCAATTCTAATTGTTGTTCTTGATTTTTAAAACGTATCTGCCGCAATTCTTCAAAACGATCCAAACGAGACTTTGACTTTGTTCCACGCGCTTGTACACCCGCGCGAACCCAATCCAATTCTTTCTTATATAAACTTTTGTGAGCAGCTCTATTTTGTTCTTCAATTTGAACACGCGCCTCTTTGTTTTCTAAATACACTTGATAGTTTCCTTTGTGAACATACAAATCTCCTTGATTTAATTCAAAGATTTTTGTACAAACTCGATCTAGAAAATATCGATCATGTGTGACCATTAAAACAGAACTTTTCGTTCGTATCAGTTTATTTTCCAACCAAGAAATCATATCATTGTCTAAGTGGTTGGTTGGCTCATCTAAAAGTAAAAGATCACATTTGACCATTAAAGCAATCGCTAACGCTAAACGCTTTTGTTGTCCTCCTGACATACTCGATATGTCTTGTTGCATATCTTTAATTCCCAATTGAGTTAAAATGGATTTCAATTCATATTCTTCAACAGGATATTTATTTTTTTGATTTTGATGTTGGATTTCTTCCCATACTGTTTCCTTTTCAAAAACAGGATTTTGAGAAAGATAATGAACTTTACATTCTCTACCTTTCATAATTTCACCAGAACTCGTTTCTACACCCGCAATAATCTTCAACAGTGTACTTTTTCCTGTTCCATTCACTCCGATGAGAGCAATTTTTTCTTGTGGTTCAATCGACAACGAAACATCATTCAATACAACTTTGTCGTTAAATTTTTTACTAATATGTTGTGCTGATAAAATCATGAAAAATTTCCTCCTATACCTAAAAAAAAGCCGGAAACTCCGGCTTTATACTACTTTACAAATTGTACGATTGCCATTGGTGCAGCATCTCCACGACGAATACGTGTTTTAATAACACGAGTGTATCCACCGTTACGATCTGCATATGCAGGTCCAATTTCGTTGAACAATTTTTGAAGAGCAGTTGTACCATCTTCACTGACTGCTACATTACGTACGTATGCTGCCGCTTGACGTCTAGCATGTAAGTCTCCTTTTTTTGCAAGAGTTACTAAACTGTCCATCACTGCGCTTACTTCTTTTGCTTTCATTTCAGTCGTTTCGATTTGACCGTTTTCAATTAAAGATGTTGCCATGTTTCTTAACATAGCTTTACGGTGATCAGCAGTACGTCCTAATCTACGATTTCTCATGGTCGTTCCTCCTATTCATACGATTTGAAGAACAAACCAAGTTGATACATCTTGTCCTTCACTTCTTTCAATGACTTTTTACCTAAATTTTTAACATGCATCATTTCATCTTCAGTTTTTTGTGTCAATTCGTCCACTGTTTGAATTCCTGCACGTTTCAAACAGTTATATGAACGAACGGATAAATCAAGGTCTTCAATCATCATGGTGTTGACTTTTTGTACATCCTCTTCTAGAGGTTGTTGAACCATAAAGCTTTCTTCCAAGCTTAAATCAGCCAATGGTACAATTACATCTAAGTAATCAACCATAATGTCTGCTGCTTGAGAAATAGCTTGTAATGGTGTGATCGTTCCATTTGTTGTTACATTGATGTGAACTTTATCATATTTGATATCTTGACCAACACGTGCTGGTTCAGATAAATAATCTGCCGCACAAATTGGTGTAAACATCGCATCAATCGCAATGACTTCTTCACCTAAGTCATATGTGTTTTTGTTTTCTAATGCGCTTTTATATCCAGCTCCTTGAACTAAATATAAATCCATTTCTAATTTTGCCCCTTCAACAAGTGTACAAATCACTTGTTCAGGATCAAGAACTTCGATTCCATCTGGGCAAATAATGTCTGCAGCACTTACTGTTGCAGGCCCTACTTTAGAAATATGTGCTTTTTGAACATTTTCTGTGCTGTTCGCAAATTGAAGTGCCTTAACGTTTAATGTAATCGTTGTAACATCTTCAACAATACCATTTACGACTGTATCTTGGGCTTGAACACCATCAATGTGGTATCCAGCAACCCCGCTACCAGTAAGATTTGTTAATAAAATACGACAAATTAAATTTCCGATAGTTGTTCCAAAACCTCTTTCTAAAGGTTCAAAAACATAAGATCCAGTGTGGGTTGCTTCATCCACAAATTCTTTGTGGAATGTTGCTCTTTCGAATTCCTGCATTTACAGTCCCCCTTTATTGATTAACCACGAGGTCGTTTTGGTGGACGGCATCCGTTGTGAGGAATTGGAGTTACGTCGTTGATCATTG
>SAMEA104404106__coassemble_2463_pt1 | contig 11655 bp, 11 predicted proteins | sample SAMEA104404106__metabat2_low_PE_012 | metagenome-assembled genome bin SAMEA104404106 (sample SAMEA104404106) | Balaenoptera acutorostrata | reverse complement strand
ATATTGTGAGCTTAGAAGCTCTATACAGAAGAATAAGGGGTGCCTAATCATAGGTGGAAACTTAAATAAAGACGAAATTCTTTTAAAAGCTTTGATTTCTATAAGTCGGGTAGTTCACGATTTTAATAATTTTTCCCAGCCGGCTTTATGATAGATCATGGCTTCTTTGATGATGGCTTTGGCGACGGGAAGATCATATCCTTCTTCAAAGATTTGATAATATAATTCAAATTGGGAATGGATGAGCCATTGTAGGACAAATGGGTTGATGGCCATGATGTTGGTTTGTTCAAAAAAGAGGTTGGTTTCTTTGATTTTACGCTTTACGATTGTGTCGAAGTAATGTTCTAGATGACTTCCTTGGCTGCGACATAGTAATAAATAGGCGTAGTCGTATTGTTCGAATAATAATTCTAGGATGGTTTCAAATTCTTTTTGTAAGGATTGGTCGATGTTTGAATAGGTGCATTCTCGATAATTTTTTTTTATGATTTGAAAGGCAATGTCCATTTTTGATATGAGAGGCGATAATAGAGAATAGAAGAGGTCGTCTTTTGTTTTATATCTTGTATATATGGCGCCGATGGTTACGTTGGCGTTGGTGGCTATTTTTCGTAATGAGGCGTTTTGAAATCCTTTTTCATAGAATTCTTTTTTTGCAGATTGGATGATTTTTGCATCTAATTCATGATTTTTTATGGCCATATTGTCTCCTTTATTGATTACAGTGTAATTGATAATGATGTAATTTTCAAGAAAAAGACTGAAAACAGAATGTTTTTTAAATTTTTTATAGACAAATCGATTAAATATTGTTAGTATTAGGTGTAAAAAGCTTTTTTAGCTAATTATAGAAAATTAAAGGTGGGTTGTGTAATGGAAAGATTAGTTGGAACCGTTTCAAGAGGAGTTCGTTGTCCTATTATTCGTGAGGGAGACGACTTAGCAGAAATCGTTGTAAACAGTGTTGTTGAAGCTGGTCGCGTAGAAGGGTTTAGCTTTCATGATCGTGATGTAGTCGCTTTAACAGAGTCAATTGTTGCTCGTAGTCAAGGAAACTACGCTTCAATCGATGCAATCGCAAAAGATGTACAAAACAAAGTAAATTCAGACACAGTGGGAGTTATTTTCCCAATATTATCTCGTAACCGTTTCTCTATTTGTTTAAAGGGAATCGCAAGAGGAGTTAAAAAGGTTGTATTAATGTTGAGTTATCCTGGAGATGAAGTAGGAAATACGTTAGTTTCTTTGGATAAAATTGATGAGGCTGGTGTGAACCCTTATAGTGATGTATTGAGTTTAGATGAATATCGTCGTCTATTTGGAGACAATAAACATGAATTTACAGGTGTTGACTATGTAGAATACTATGGTCAAATTATTCGTGAAGCTGGAGCGGAAGTAGAAATTATTTTTGCCAACCAAGCCAAGACAATCTTAAACTATACAGATACAGTTATTACTTGTGATATTCACACTCGTGCACGTACAAAACGTTTATTGAAAAAGGCAGGAGCTCGTGTTGTTTTAGGGTTGGACGACATTTTGAATGCGCCAGTTGATGGTAGTGGATGCAATGAAAAATATGGTTTATTAGGTTCAAATAAATCAACGGAAGATTCAATTAAATTGTTCCCTAGAGAATGTAAAGATTTAGTGTTGGATATTCAATCTCGTTTGATGAAAGAAACTGGAAAACACTTTGAAGTTATGGTATATGGAGATGGGGCGTTCCGTGATCCTCAAGGTAAAATTTGGGAATTGGCTGACCCTTGTGTTTCTCCAGCTTTTACAGATGGTTTGATTGGAACACCAAATGAATTAAAATTAAAATACTTAGCCGATAATGATTTTAAAGATTTGTCTGGAGAAGCATTGAAAGAAGCTATCTCAGAAAGTATTCGTCACAAAGATGCAAACTTAGTGGGAAGTATGGCATCACAAGGAACTACACCTCGTCAATTGACAGATTTGATTGGTTCATTATGTGACTTGACTTCAGGATCTGGAGACAAAGGGACTCCAATCGTTTTAGTTCAAGGTTACTTTGATAACTTTACAAACTAAAAAAAGTTGACTATGACCGCAAACGTATGTTTACGGTCTTCTTTTTATAAGCGAAGGTAGAGAATATGAAAAAAATAATAAAAATTTTTGTGAGTTTCGCTATGGTTTTTACGTTAGTCGGATGTTCACATGCCAAAAAAATTGAAACTTTAAATGATATAATGGATGTTGTTTATTCGGATATAAAAGAAGATGAACTTCCTATGATGATTGAACGACATGATGTTACAGAAGAAAATGAAGAGTGGTATTTGCAAACGACTGAATTAGAATATGAAGAGGCGTTGGCGAGTGAATCGGCGACAAGTTCTATTGCGCATTCTGTTGTATTGATTCGTATGAAATCTGCAGAGGATGTTGAGGCGGCTAAAGAAGTTTTAAAAGAGTCGATTGATGGATACAAATGGATTTGTGTTGGTGTTGAACAAGAAAATATTGTGATTGACAGTAAGGATGATGTGATTGTTGTGATTGTTGATGGCTTTGATTTGACAGATCGTCTTCATTCTAATTTTGTAGAAAAATTGTGATATACTTTAAAAGTACGTTAGGAGATGCAAAAAAATGATATTTACCCAATTGACAGAACAAGAATATACTTTGTTTGAAATAAATCATCCATATGGATCTTTTATGCAAAGTATTGAAGCATATCAATGGAAAAAACGGGGGGGGAACGAATGCTTCTTAGTTGGAATTAAAGAAGGGGAACAAATTGTTGCAGCGACCTTCTTATTTTCAATCCCAGTTGCAAAGGTGTTTAAATATTTTTACGCCCCTAGAGGATTTTTAATTGATTATAGTCAAAAAGAAATTCTTCGGTTCTTTATAGAAGAATTGACAAAATTTTTGAAATCTAAAAAAGGATTGTATTTAAAATTTGATCCCTATGTTTTATATGCACAACGAGATGCACAAGCAAATCGAGTAGAAGGTGGTTTTAATCATCAATATGTACTTGATCATCTAAAACAATTGGGGTGTTATCATGGTGGATTTACTGTTGGAGTAAATGGTATTTCACAAGCTCGTTGGATGATGACAATGGACATTCAAAACAAGAGCGAAAAAGATATCTTAAAAAATATGAGAACGTTAACGCGTCGGTCGATTAAAAAAACAGAAAAGTTAGGGATTCAAGTACGCGAACTGGATATTGATGAAATGGATTTATTCATGGATATGCTAGAAAGTACGGGAAAGCGTTGTAACTTTGCGGTAAGAGAACGTTCTTTTTATGTAGAGCAAGCCAAAGCTTTTAAAAATCATTGTAAAGTGTTGGTTGCCTACATGGATGTTGATGCGTATTTAGCTAAAATAGATGAAGATAAACAAATGTCCTCAAAAAAATTAGAGGATATTTTAAAACGTTTAGAACAAGATTCTACGAATGAAAAAAATTTAAATAAAAAAATAGCAAATGAAAAAGCAATCGAGGTTGCTAAAAAGAAGCGAGAAGAAGCTCTTTTATTGAAAGAAAAATATGGGTCAAAAATAAATATGGCTTCAGGATATTTTATTAATCAAGGGCAAGAATGTGTTTATATTTCAGGAGCTTCGTATGAAGAATTTATGAAATATGATGCACAATATGCAATACAATGGTATATGATTCAAGATTCGATTCAAAATCATTTAAAACGCTATAATTTTTATGGACAAACAGGAGATTTTAGCGAAACTTCAGAAGATTATGGAGTATATGAATTTAAAAAGGGATTTGGCGGAATTGTAGAAGAACTTGTTGGAGATTTTGTGCTTCCTATTCGAAAAAATTGGTTCCGCTTATATAACTCAATCAAACATATTGTATAAATAACTATGTACGAGGTGACAAATATGGAATTTTTAACTATATCAGAACAAGAATATGATGGATTTCAAAAATCACATATGTATCGTGACTTTATGAATTCGATGCAGGCAATGGAATTAAAAAGAATGAGTCATTGGCAAGTCGAATATGTGGGGGTCAAAAAAGAGGGAAAGTTAGTGTGTGCAACAGCTTTAACATCGATTCCGGTCATGAAAGTATTCCGTTTTTATTATGCACAACGGGGATTTTTAATTGATTATGCCAATAAGGAATTGTTATCTTTTTTTGTAGAACATTTAAAGTCATATTTGAAATCTAGAAAAGCTTTATATTTGTTGGCAGATCCGAATGTTTTATATAAAGAAAGAGATATGGATGCCAATTTAGTAGAAGGTGGATTTGATCATTCTTATGTTGTTGAAAATTTGCAAGCGTGTGGATTTGAACATCAAGGATTTACAAAAAATTTCCAAGTGCTGTCTGAAGTTCGTTGGGTGTTTTCTTTATATTTGGATGGTAAAGATGAAAATACAATTTTAAAGGAAATGCACCAACAAACTCGTTGGTCTGTGAATAAAACGTTAAAACAAGATATTCAAGTTCGTGAATTGAGTGTTGATGAGCTGGATATTTTTATTCAAATGATGGATCATACCTCTAAGCGTAGAAATTTTGAACAGAGAGATGCTAGTTTTTATCGTAACCAGATGTTAGCATTTAAAGACGATGCAAAATTGTTGATGGCTTACTTAGATATTGATTCTTTCCAATCTCGTTTGGATGCTGAAAAAATACAATTAGATAAAGAATATCAAACAATTTTAGAAAAATTGGAAGAAATGCCAAATAGTAAGAAGTTTATTAAAAAACAAAAAGTTTGTTTAGAGGCTTTAGAATTGAATGAAAAGAAATATAAAGAAGCGAAAGAATTGGTAGAGACACATGGATCTATTATTCCTATGGCAACATCTTTTTTTATCACACAGCAAGATGAGTGTGTCTATTTATATAGTGCAGCGTATGATGAATTTAAAAAATACAATGCTCCTTATGCGATTCAATGGCATATGATTCGAGAATGTCTAAAAAATGGGATTAAACGATACAATTTTTATGGACTTTCTGGTGATTTCAAGGAAGATGCGGTTGACTATGGGGTGTATGAATTTAAAAAAGGATTTGGAGGAGTTGTGGAAGAATTGGTTGGTGATTTTATATTGCCAATTCGTCCAGTTCAATATAATTTATATAAAAAATTAAAGAGTAAATAAATTTTTTATTTATTCTTTTTTTATAGGAGGCATTGTATGGAGCAATTTCAAAAAAAGATATATAAAATTGGTATTGGAATTTTTATATCCATTCTATGTATAGGATTGATTATAGGTTCTATGACATTTTTACGTCCTAGCATTTCAGAAATAGAAAATCGCAAATTAGCGACTTTTCCAAAATTTACCATGTCTTCTTTTCTGAGTGGGGAGTATTTTTCACAAATTTCATTATGGTATTCGGACACATTTCCATTTCGTGAACAAGCCATCCAACTGAGTCAAAGGTTTCAATCCTTGTATGGAATTATTACAGAGGAAAAAGTGATCGAACATGTAAAGCCACAAGAAAATGGGACTTTGGCTGAAGAAATTCAACATCAAGTTTTTAAAAAACTTCATTATAAGGATGGTAAAGTGTATCAAGAATATGATTGGAATTTGAATGCTGCAAATGCGTATATTCAAGCTATCAATCGGGCGAGTCAACAATTAAAAGAGACAAAAATATATTCTATGTTAATTCCTACGAGTGATTTATCTCAAAATTCTGAATATTATGATGATAATTTTGACTCGGTAGTGAGTGTTCCTGTATTTCAAGTTTTAAAAGAACATCAAGATGAATATATTTATTTTCATACAGACCATCATTGGACTGCGCTAGGTGCCTATTATGCGTATGAGACATTTTGTGATTTAAAAGGAATGAAAGCTCATTCTTTATCTGATTATGAGAAGATTCGGGTGGATTCTTTTGTAGGTTCATATCGAAGTCAGTTTCCTGAATTAAAAGAATTTCCTGATTTTATTGATGCATATGTTCCTCTTTCTACAAATGTTTGGAAGGACAAGAGTGGAAGGTCGTATCCGATTGTGAAAGAACGTTCTGGCTATTCTACGTTTATGGCAGGGGATGTTCCGTATTTGGAAATTGAAAATCCTAAAATCCAAGATGGGAGTTCTTGTTTAATTTTAAAAGAATCGTATGCGAATAGTTTGATTCCTTTTTTGGTGGATCATTATGAGAGAGTATATGTGTTAGATTTTCGATATACGAATGAAAATGTTGTGGATTTTTGCCAACAACACTCGATTGATGACTTATTAATTGTGAATAGTTTGCAGATTATTGCGAATGAAAAAATCGTTGAAAAATATGAAAGTATTTTGGAATGAGTGTATAATAAAAAATATTCAATTAAAAAGTGGATTGTTTCTATGGATAAAATGCTGTAGAATGATACAAAAGAGGTAAGTTGTCATGAATAAAAATATTGGGGAATTAATCAAGAAAAGACGTACTGAAAAGAAGATGACGTTGAAGGAAGTTGGAGAAGCAACGAATCTTTCGATTGGTTATTTGTCTCAGCTTGAAAGAGGTTTAACTTCTATTGCACATGATACGCTTGTGAAAGTGGCTGATGTTTTAGATGTAGAAGTGAATTATTTTTTAGAACAGCCAAAATGTAAAAAAGAGGCGGTTGTTCGTTCTTACGAGAGAGATATTTTGAAAATTGAAGGGAATACGATTATTGAATACAATTTGACAAATATGGCTCAAGAGGCAGTGATGTTGCCTAGACTGGTAGAAATTCTTCCTCAAAAGGAAGATGAAAAAACGGAAGTATATGCACATGGTGGTGAAGAGTATGTGTATGTTTTAGAAGGGATTTTACACTTGAATGTGAATGATGAGGAGTGGGATTTATATCCTGGGGATGGAGCTCATTATTCTTCAGAACAAAAACATAATTGGAGCAACCAGACAAATAAGACGGTAAAATTGATTTCGGTTAATACGCCTAATTATTTGAAAGAAAAATAAAAGATGAATGATATTCGTATTACAGTAATGAAAAAAGCATGTTATGAGGATTTGATGAAATTGTATGAAAATCCAATGGAGCATGCTTGTGATATGGAGTTGGGTCAAGTTTTTATTGCTAAAGGCTGGAATCGTCCAGAGGGATTTTGCGAAAGTGCTTGGCAAACCATTTCTCCTTTTGTAATGACTTTAGCCTATGGTGGTGAAGATATTTACGAAGGTTGGATGAAAGATAAGAAGTCGGCTATGATTTCGTGTAATGATGGATTTCGTCCGGTTAGCTTTTATTTGGAAGTGATAGATTAGACTGCTTTGGCAGTCTTTTTTTTAAAAAAAATCGATACTTCCATGAAAGTATCGAAAGAATTTAATTATAAAGTTTTGATTTGTTTTTTATAAATGCGAACCATCAAAACGGTACTAATGATCGTACAGACTATTTCGGATATAGGGAAGGCAAACCAGATAGCGTTGAATGCGTCCATTTTTGCAAAGAAGTATGCGATAGGAAGCAATAGTACGAGTTGTCTTAATATACTGTTCCATAGAGAATACATTCCGTGTCGCAATGCTTGGAAAGTACTAGAACATATGATGTTGTATCCGGCTAGAATAAAGTGGAATGAGATGATTTTCATGGCTGGAATTCCAATGGCTAGCATTGTTTTGGATGCGTTGAAAATGTTGAGAAGTTGATAGGAGAAAAGTTGAAAGAGGATGAAGCCAAATGTTGTGAAAGTTGTGGCGTAGATGGCTGCTAGTTTAAAAGCTTCCATAATTCGTTTTGGCTTTTTGGCTCCGTAATTATAGGCTACGATAGGTACGAGTCCGTTGTTAATTCCAAATATTGGCATGTATACAAAGCTTTGTAGTTTGAAGTAGATGCCAAATACGGCTGTGGCCGTTGTAGAAAAGGAGATTAAGATTTTATTCATTCCAAATGTCATGATTGAGCTGATGCTAGACATGATAATGCTTGGGATTCCTACAGCATAAATATTTTTTATAATGGAGATGTTAGGTTTTAATTGGTGCCATAAGATTTTAATTTCTTTATTTTTTGTATGGTTTAAATAGAGTCCTAATACACTTCCGCTAATTTGTCCGATGATGGTTGCGATGGCTGCACCAGATACGCCCATGTTCAATCCGAAGATAAAAATGGGGTCTAGAATGATGTTTATAATAGCACCGGTTGCTTGGGTAATCATTGTGAGGGTTGTTTTTCCGGTGGAGGCTAATATTTTTTCAATAATAATTTCTAAAAATAGTCCGAAGGATAGTGTGGTTATGATGTTTGTGTATTGGCATCCGTACTCTATGATTTGGGTTACATTTGTTTGGGTGGAGAAAAAGAATTTGGAGGTAAGACTTCCAAAAATCGCAAAAAATAGAAAGCTTAGGATGGCTAATAGGATGGCGTTGGTTGCAATGATATTCGCGCGTTCGTGTTTTTGTTCTCCTAATGTTTTGGATAGTATAGAATTGACTCCGACTCCGGTTCCTACGGCAACAGCAATCATTAGATTTTGTAGGGGAAAGGCAAGGCTTACGGCAGTCAATGCGTTTTCACTGATTTGGGCGACAAACATAGAGTCGACGACGTTATATAAGGCTTGTACAAGCATAGATATAATCATTGGTATGGACATGGTGACTAATAGTCGGTGGATGGGCATAGTTCCCATTTTGTTTTCTTTCATAGTGGGTATCCTTTCTAAACTGTAATATTATATCATGAATGGATTGTTATGAATCCTTCCTTTTCTTAGTTTTTTCCATTATAATTTGGGGTATGTGAGGAGTTACGTTATGGAAAATTTGATGAAGGATACGTTGGATGGTGTTCAATTTTATGTTCGAGATACAGATTTAGGGTTTCAAGAGTTTAGACAGTATAAGGTTGGTCAAATTTTATTGGAAAAGGCGTATGTGGATTGTTCAAGTCGTTTGGGAAAGCCGATTACGAACACTCGTTTTTTAATTGTTTCAAATCATATGGTGGATTTTAGATCGTATGAACAAGGGACGGATTGGTCTTTGTTTGTGGCGAATAAGAATTCTCGCTTTTTGATTTTGGATTCATATATGGTGAATAATCAGACGCAATTGACTTTGTTGCATTTGGTTGAGGATGCGCGTTGGCGTCAGTTTGATTTGGATTGTTCAAAGATTGTAAAGAAGGCTCGTGCTTTGTTTGATCAATCGTTATGTATGGAGCCGGTGGCTAGTTTGGCTACTCGAGATTGGTTGCATCGTTGTGAGTTTCCGGTGGGAATTGATCCGGACGGAGAGTTGTTTAATCCGTATGAGACGGTTGAAAATACTTTAATTCCTTATAAGGATGTTTCGTTTCGAGAAGTGTATCGTCAGTTTGTTTATTTTAGAATGCCGGCGTATTTAGATCGTTTGAAGGAATTTGTTTCTGTAGATGGTATGGATGGTTTGATTGCGTATGGGTATGTGGACAATGAGAAGGGGATGATGTTTGAGATTTGTGCGAGTGCAAGCTTGCGCGAGGATTGTTATGATGTGCGTCCGATTTCAATTGAACATCGTATTTTAATGGATAATCAGACGGTTGTGGGTTCTCCTTTTGTGGTAATGAATCAGATGGAATTGGATTTTACTATTTTTGACCAGCGGGTAGATCGTATTGTTGAATTTTTTGAAAATGAAGAGATTGAACAAGTTCGTAATATTGAGTGGATGGATGGTTGTCGTCATTGTGACTTTCCAGATGATGTGCAGGTGATTTTGGTTTCAAAGTCGGTTTTGCCAGAATTGGTTTGGGTTCGTACTCTTCGTATGGGAGATCATCGAATTGAAGGAATGTTGTTGAATGAGCCGGAAGGGGATTTTGGTGTTCATTGTGGAGATTGGATTGATTTTCGCTTTATGCAACTGGAAGAAGATATGGGTTGTGTAAAGATTTTTGATGAGGATTTTGAATAATTTTAAGATTTTATATTGATGAAGTGTAAGGGTATGTGATACCATAACGCAGGCAAAGAGAGTTTGCATGTGTGCGTGGGTATACATGCCTTTTTGTTTAAATTTTAGATGGATAGTATAGAGTACGATGGGTGTCGTATTTTTATGATTGGAGTAGAAGATGAAGTGTAAAGTGGAAAAGATTTGTGGTGGTTGCTGCAATTTGTGTTGGAACCAAGCAAAACAGGCAGAGTTTAAAAAGAATCAAGTGGAAGAAATTATGGAAAAGGCGGGCATTCAGGCTAAGGTTTGTAATGTTCACATGGCAAAACATGATTCGGCTTATCGTAATAAGGTGATTGTTGGTTTTGCAAAGGATAAAGATAAAAAAGTATATTCTGGTCTGTATGCGGCCCATTCGCATCGAGTTATTGATACAAAAGAATGTTTGATGCATCCGAAAGTGATTAATGAATTGATTGCTTCGATTACGGAGATGATTGGTTCAATGAAGATTGAATTGTACAATGAAAGAACGGGAACAGGACTTTTGCGTCATGTTTTAATTCGTTATGCACATAAGACAAATCAAATTTTGGTTGCGTTTGTGACAGCTCAAAAACAATTTCCTTCTCGTCGTAATTTAGTGAATGCACTTGTAAAGGAATATCCTCAGATTGTTTCGATTGTTCAAAATGTAAATCCTAGACATACGAGTGTTGTGATGGAAAATGAGTCGATTCCTTTATATGGAAATGGGATGATTACAGATGAACTTTGTGGGTTAAAGGTTAGTTTTTCGAGTAATGCATTTTACCAAATTCATTCAGAACAATGTGAAGTGTTATACAATTTAGGAAAAGAAATGTTGAATTTACAACCTACGGATAAAGTGTTGGATACATATTGTGGTGTTGGTACGATAGGTATGACATTGGCTTCAAGTTGCAAAGAAGTTACTGGAGTAGAGTTGAATAAGCACGCGGTTGAAAATGCGAAATTGAATGCGAAACAAAATCGTTTGCGCAATATGCAATTTGTTGCGATGGACTCAACTCGTTTTATGCAAGAGTGTCGTCGTTTTCATCAATATTATGATGCGATTGTATTGGATCCACCTAGAGCTGGAACGACAAGACAATTTATTGAGTCGGCATGTTCTTTAAATCCAAAGAAGATTTTATATATTTCTTGTGATCCGAAAACACAAGCGCGCGATTTAATTGTATTTAAACGTTTTGGATATTATACGGATACAATTGAATTGGTGGATATGTTCCCGAATACGTCTCATGTAGAGTCGGTTTGTGTACTTACAAAGAGAAAGATGAGAAGCAATGTTTCTCATAAAAAAGCGGTTGAAAAAACATTCCAAAAATCAAAGAGAAAGAATGGATATTCTTCAAATACTTCTAAAAAATCATATAGGAGAAAGGCTCGTTAGAGTCTTTTTTTTGTGTTTTCATGAATATGCAAGATTTGTATTGTTTGTCTATAATTAACTTTATTTAAAAGAATGGAAGAATATCCCCACCTCAATAGCGAATGAATGCTATAAAATTTAAAACTATGCTAAAACAAGAACTACAGGAGTATATAGAAAAAATGATTTTTGATATACAAATGACGAAAAATTAATTTGTGATTCCATTTAAATATATAAAAATAGTTTTAAAACTTCGTAAATAGAGAATCCTTATCCTTTAACGTTGAAAGATAAGCTATGGAATATATGTTAA
>SAMEA104404106__coassemble_1875_pt1 | contig 14619 bp, 13 predicted proteins | sample SAMEA104404106__metabat2_low_PE_012 | metagenome-assembled genome bin SAMEA104404106 (sample SAMEA104404106) | Balaenoptera acutorostrata | reverse complement strand
GCGGAAGACGAATCCATCAAGGAATGTATCAGTGTAGCAATGGGAAACGGTTGAATGCTGATATAAATGGTGCATTAAATATATCGAAAAAAGTAATGTTGTGAGCTTAGAAGCTCTATACATAAGAATAAGTGTCGTCTAGTCATAGGTGGAAACTTAGATACCAAAAACAATCCAATCCATAAACATCTAATAATATGTATTTATTTTGATTTTTTATACATCCGATTGATAAATAGATAAGATTTAATTATTATGACTACAATTAATCTTTACTAATTTTGGATTGGATTGGTAGTTTATGAAAAAAATAGAAAAACATTTGTATGCCTATACGTTGCCTTTGCATACAGAACGATTTCAAGAGGATCTTTTAAAAAAGCGGTTTGGTCTTTGTGAAAAAATTTATAACTCTTTAAATCACAAAGTGTATACGATTTATTTTGAATTATCAAAAACGCGCGAATATCGACAAGATTCGTTACAAATTGAACAACTGACGAAAAGTATGTTCAGTAAAGATGCAAGCCAAGAAGAAATTGATCGGGCTACAAATCTTAGAAATGAGATTTTTGAAAAACGAAAACGACTGTATTATGAAAATAAGTTGACTAAATTTGGATTCAATACGTTAGTCAATCCGATTTATAAAATATACAGTTCAAATATTGATTCGAATACCGCAATGGAACTTGCTTTTGCTTGTTGGAATGCTTGGGAAAAAATTTTGTACTCTCCTCAAAATGCGGGGGGGGGGTAGTTAAATATAAAAAAATAGAATCGATACAATCTATTTCTGGTTCTACGAATAAATCAGGCATACGCATTTCAAACGACTGTTTATATTTATTGTGGGGCTCGTTAAAAATTCGACTTCAAAGAAATTTGGATGATTATTATGAATGCCAAGCTTTTTCGACCGGTAAAATATGCCGAACTCGTATTTTACGGAAAATGTCAAAATCTGGACGATATACATATTATGCTCAAATTCTTTTTGAAGGTTTAAAGCCTAGAAACATTTGTAAAGAAACAGGAGCTTTTAAAAATAAAATCGGTTCTGGAAAAGTGGGTGTCTATGTCGGCATTCGGAATGTGACCATTTTTGATGGAAATCAATTGAAGCAGTTTGACTTCAACCAAGGACAAGATGTTCTTTTTGCTCAAATTAAAAAGAATGACTTAGCAATGAATCGGATTCGGCGGCATCTCAATCCGAATAAATTTGATGCACAAGGACACTATATTGCAGATGAACCTTCTGATTGGGTGATATCCAATCGATATATCCAATTGAAAAATAAAAATAAATATTTATATAAAAAAAGAACGAATAAAATCAAACACATTCATGAAAAAATTGCCAATGAGATTTTAGCTTTCGGAAATCATTTTGTGATCAATGTTGTGGATGGGAAAGCCAATGCGGCATTTAGAAAAAATGAAATCAATGCGTATGCCCCTTCATCCTTTTGTCGGATTTTAAAAAATAAAATCTTAGACCAAGATGGCATGTGCCAAGAAGTGCATACATCCAACTTCAATTATACAAAGTATGTATATGAACAAGATCGATTTTATAAAGAAGACGAAGTCTTTCAAGCTTGGATAAATTTTTATGGAACAAAAGTCCACTATAAATGGTATTATGCATTTCTATTTTATGCCTATGAAAATGGAAGCATTCAACGACAAAATGAAAGTGGACTTCATTCGTTTTTAGACAGTATACAAAAGATCGAAAACAATCAAAACAATGATAAGACCGGTCCAATCATGACCGAGGAAAAATCCTAAATGAATTTTGGAAAGATTGTAGAATGAGAATGCATTCGTGCATTGTCTTAGCCATCGAATACAAAATTAAACTGAAAAGTGTTGATAGAAAATTGAAAAAATAATAATGAAAGTTCTTATTATTTTTTTGTGGTGTTCGTATATGTATATGAGCACCTTTTTTGTTGGCAAGTTCACACGCCAAAAAGAGAAATTCTTAAATTTTACATAGAAATAGGAATTAAGACTTTGTCATTCGTGATGGAGTGAGGATGTCCTAAAGTATAGTAAATACCATGATATATGGGAGTGAAAATTATTCATAGGAGGAGGAAACGATACAAACAATGGAGGAATGACGTGTATTATTTAGGGATATCTTACGAATATTTGGATTGGATTCCATGGATTGAACACTATTTTTATTCGATGGATACATCATCCATCGTTGAAATTACACCTTTTCAAAATGAACAGGATTGGGAGTTAATTCGTTATTTAAATGTGCTGATTTTAAAAGAAAATCAATGCGATTTAAAAAGTCGCTTAGATGCCTTGAAATCGATCAATCCAGAATTAAAAGTGATTGTGATTGGAAACAACATATACCATTTACAAGAAAGTTTATTATTGGATTTCGTTTATTTTATTTTAGAAAGCAAAAATCCAACGTGTTTAAAACCGGTATTAAAAAAATGTATGAGAGACTTAAAAAAAGAAAGAGAAAAAAAGATTTATATATCCTTTGAACAAACAATTATCTCCTTGGATTTAAAAGAAATTTTATATTTTCAAAAAGATAATCGAAAAGTCTATGTACATACGACTTCTTCAACGTACAGCATTTATTATCCATATCAAGAAATTGCACAATCCATGGTCCGGCGGGGCTTTTTGGCATGTCGGTCCAACGTGGTTGTCAACCCGGACTTTATTATAAACATTCAAGATGACATGGTCGAATTGAAAGAAGGAACGCGTATTAAAATTGTATATACGCAGCGTTCTCGCATACGTAAATTGATTATGAAATATGTAGGGCTGAAAGCAAAATGAATCCAGTGATACAAATCGGATTTGTGGATGCTGATCGAGCCTATTCGACACAATTGTTGTATTGGATTCAAAACAATGTGTTTGGTTGCCAATGGAAACCCATGTATTTTACCAAACTACAAGAAGTCGATGGAGTTCACTTGGATTTTTTATTGTATGGCATGTATGAAGAAAATCCTGAACAATTCGAACATATAAAAAAAATCCAAGCCCAAAATGAAAATATGAAAGTAATCTTATATACCAATCGTATTGAGTGGATGTGTATGTTTTACGAAGTCGATCTTATGTATGCTTTTTTAAAAGAAAATCCCAATCCAAAATGGGTGGAGATGCTTCGAAAACAAATTCGAAAAGAGAAAAGGAATGTATTAGCGGTTGAATTTAATGGAACCATTGATTTGATTCCTTTTCAAGATATTAAATATATTCAAAAAGAGTCTAGAAAAATGCATGTATATACATCAGAGCACGTGTATACGATGTATGCGAAAACAAAAGATATCTATTCCAAATTGGATCCAAATGTTTTTATATGCATACAAACAGGATTGATTCTCAATTTGGATTTTATAGAAAGTTTAAAAAATGGACAAGTACAATGCAAAAATGGAGCATGTTTTTTATTGAATCGCATGAATCGAGCTGAAAATATAAAAAGAATTTATCATTATAAGAAATTAAAACGATGGGAGGAAGAGTATGCTGGAAACCGAATCGAATGAACCATATTATTTTTATGATGATTTGTTTCATCATACATTTCATTGTTCCAATGCTTTAAAGCAACAAGTGGAAGTTTCCGATACCAATTCGTTAGGATTTTTAGATCAATTGGCTAATTGGATGCTAAAAAAAGAGGAGTTCATCGAATACAAACAAGCTGTGTTCTTACAAGGTGAACACATATTGAATCTATGTTTTCAACTGCAAAATAAAAAAGGGAAAATACAGTGGATGGAATTGTATGGCCAAGTTCGCTATGAAGAATTTGGAAACCCCTACGATGTGATTGGATATGTAAGTCCAAAAAAAGAGAGACAACTCGATAAAATGAATCTTCAAATGCAAGAAGATATTTTGCATTCGATGCAAAATTTTCGCATACAAGTTCAACCCATTGTCGATTGTAAAACTCATTCGATTGTAGCAGCAGAAACCCTATTACGCTGGAAGTATTTGGATGAAGAAGTTCCTCCATTTCTTTTTATAGATATGTTGGAAAAACAAGGCTGGATTGCAACCGCAGGACGATGGGTTTTCGAACAGGCTGTTTGCGTATGTAAAAAAATTCTACCCTATCATCCGGAATTTTTTATGAGCATCAATGTAAGTTTACATCAACTGCAAGATCAAACATTTCTTATCTTTATTCAAGATTGTTTAAAGAAGTATACAGTGCCAGCTAAAAATATCATATTAGAATTTACAGAAAGCTTTATGGATACGAACGAAAAAAGAGTCCGTACTTTTATTGAAGGGTGTCAATCGATGCATATTCAATTGGCAATTGATGATTTTGGCACAGGCTATTCTTCGATTGTGAATGTATTTAAATATAAATCGGACATTGTAAAAATCGACCGAGATTTACTGTTGGAGATGGAAAAATCAAAGGAACAAAGAAATTTTGGCATATCTTTGATTCAAACCTTCACAACATTAGGAAAAAAAGTCATTGTGGAAGGGATGGAAACCCAAAGCCAATTGGATTGTATTTCACAATCGTCTTGTGATTGGCTGCAAGGATATTATTTTTATAAGCCTATGGAGGTAAGTGAATTTATATCTCACATTGCATCATGTATTGAATGACAGCTTGTAAAGAATTAGAAATCCATTTATCCCGGTGGACAAGCAATTGCGCATAGACAATTGGCTGTAGCTCGTTGTCGACATCGAGTTGGCATACGTTTCCATTTTCTATCATTTCTTTGCACGCATATTCGGGCAATAAAGAAATCCCACAGTTTTTAGAGACTAAATCGCAAATTAAATGGGTATCTCCACTTACGAAAACCGGATTGATTTCTAGATTGTTTTGGGCGAGTTGTTCATCGAAAATACGACGATAACTCATGCCTTTTTCGGTTAATAAAAAAGGTTGTTGAATGAGTTGGTCAATTGAAATAGAAGAAGCATGAGCAAGCGAATGGTTCGGACTGCATATAAAGTAGGTCCGGACTTTTTCACTTTTTAGGACTTTATAATTGATATTGTTTACAGGCGCATCCATCACATAGACGATGTCGGCTTCGTTTTGATTCAGTCTAGCTAATAGATCATCGGTTCCGGCCGTGTCACAATAGAGGGTGATGTTTGGATAGTGTTCGTGCAAGGTAGGAAAGACTTTATCAATTAAGGCAACACATAAAGAGTCAGCAAGAGCGAGTCGAACATTACCTGCAATGCTTTTTACTTGTTGGACATCTTGTAAGTAAGTGGCCAATTCTTGATCGATTTTATGGGCGGCATTTAACAATTTGTATCCTTGTTCGGTCAAAGACAATGTATGATAAATGCGTTCAAAAAGAGGCATGCCAATTTCATCTTCTAATTGTTTAATTTGAAAGGATATGGTCGATTGAGAATATCCTAAGAGTTTGGCTGCTTTTGTAAAACTGTTTAATTCAGCTACGGTTATAAAAGTATGTAAGTTTTTAAGTTCCATTTGGTTTCTCCTATACTATCGGAAATATCGATGCAGTGAATCATTATTATCAATTTTACAAATAATTTGTCTATATGTATACTAAAAAAGTCATTAAATCACAAAGGAGAATACGAATATGAAACTAATGAATTTTTTATACCACATACTATGGGACGATTTATTTTATATCCCATTGCCTCATGGGAGTAAGCTAGGCATTTCGTTGTTGGTTGTCATGCTGATTCCAGTCGGGTTATGGATGACGTATAAAACCAATTTTGTTCAGATTCGTTTATTTAAAAAAATGTTTCACCTAGCTTTTGTAGACCAATCTAAAAAGACAAAAGGATCTCTTTCAGGGTTACAAACATTGATTATTTCTACAGCCACACGAATTGGTATGGGAAATTTAGTTGGTGTTGTCGCTGCCGTTTCGATTGGAGGAGCCGGAGCTGTATTTTGGATGTGGATTTCTGCTTTTATTGGGATGGCCAATGCGTTTGTAGAAGCCACTTTAGCTCAATTACACAATCGAAAAGATCCTCTTTACGGAGGACTTTGTGGAGGCCCTGCTTACTATATTCATGATTTTGTGGCTAAGAAAAGACACAAAGATCCAAACAAGATGAAATTTTCTATTTTAGCCATTTTATTTGCGCTATCTGGATTAATGTGCTGGTGCGGAATTAGCCAAGTTGTTGGAAATACAGTAGCTTCTGCAATGCACAATGCGTTTGAAGTATCCGAAATGGTAAGCGCAATTGTATTGGTTTCGATTTCTGCTTACATTGTTTTAAGAAAGAATGCGACTGTAAAAGTATTGGATATTTTAGTTCCAATTATGGCTGGATTTTTCTTTATCGCTTCTGTGGGCGTAATTGTATGGAATATTGATCAAGTGCCAGCTGTACTATCTTCTATTTTTTCACAAGCATTTGGATTGAAGGCGATGGTGTCTGGAGGTTTAGGTGTTGTGATCATGAATGGAGTAAAACGTGGTTTATTTTCAAATGAAGCCGGTTCTGGTTCTGCTCCTTGTGCAGCTGCTGCTGCTTTAACAGACCATCCTTCTAAGATTGGTTTACTACAAGCGTTTGGTGTCTTTATTGATACGATGGTTATTTGTACTTGTACGGCTATGTTGTTGTTGTTGACACCTTCTGAATTGGTAGTCGGCTTACAAGATATGGATTTATTACAGACGGCAGCAAACTACCATTTTGGTAATTTTGGTTCGATTTTTGTAGCGATTAGTTTATTGTTGTTTAGCTTTTCTACATTTATTGGAATTTTATTTTATGCAAGAAGCAATGTGGCTTACTTATTTAAAGAAAGCTGGTTGGCACAACATGCATATAAAATTTTAGCCTTGGTGATGTTGTTTTTAGGATGTGTAAACACATCTGAATTCGTCTGGGTTTTAAGTGATGTAGGAGTTGGATTGATGACGGTTTTTAACTTGATTGTACTTGTTCCTATGTCAAAAGAAGCAATTGAAAACTTAAAGGATTATGAAGCTCGTTAGTGCGAGCTTTTTATTTGCTTGTGAAAACAAAATGTGTAAAATGGAATAAAAGGAGATGATGGCATGTATGTGTGGCTTATAATCTGTGGGATTGCTTTTTTAGTTGAATGGCTAACGCCGAGTTCTTTAGTGAGTGTTTGGTTTGGCTTGGCTGCAGGGATTGTCGCTTTTATTCCGATTTCTTTCGGATGGCAGATGGTTTTGTTTTTAATTCTTTCTTTAGGATTTGTCTTATTGGTTCGTCCTTTTATTAAAAAATATATTCATATTCATGTAGAACCGACCAATGCGGATCGAATCATTGGTCAAGTGGGTATTGTTACTCGAGAGATCACGAGTGAAAATTGGGGTGAAGTGTATGTGCAATCGTCTTATTGGAGTGCGACAGGAAGTCCTGTAAAAAAGGGGAATAAAGTGCGCATTCTTGCGATTGAAGGGGCCAAAGTTGTGGTCGAAGAAATAAAGGAGTGAGAGTATGTTGAAATTTATTGGGATTGTACTTCTTTTTATGCTAGTGTTGTTTGTGATTGCGAGTGTGATTCGCATTGTTCCACAAGCCAATGCATATGTCATTGAGCGTTTGGGAGCATATTATGCGACTTGGAATACGGGTGTGCATATTATGGTTCCTTTTATTGATCGTGTAGCCAATAAAGTGACTTTAAAGGAAATTGTAAAAGATTTTGATCCGCAACCGGTTATCACAAAGGATAATGTAACGATGCAAATTGATACGGTTGTTTATTTTCAGATTACAGACCCTAAATTGTATACCTATGGGGTCGTAGGTCCTTTGACAGCCATTGAAAATTTGACGGCAACGACATTGCGTAATATTATTGGTGACTTAGAATTGGATGAAACACTGACTTCTCGGGATATTATCAATACCAAGATGCGTGCGATTTTGGATGAAGCGACCGATCCTTGGGGCATTAAGGTAGGACGTGTTGAAGTGAAAAATATCATTCCCCCTCGTGATATTCAAGAGGCAATGGAAAAACAAATGCGAGCAGAGCGTGAGCGTAGAGAGTCCATTTTGCGAGCAGAAGGGGAAAAGCGCAGTGCAATTTTAACGGCTGAAGGGGAAAAAGAGTCGATGATTCTTCGTGCAGATGCAAAGAAAGAAGCGATGATTGCCGAAGCGGAAGGAAAGGCCAAAGCGATGGAAGCTATTTATCAAGCGGAAGCGCGCGGAATTCAAATGATTAAGGATGCCACCCCTTCGAAAGAATATTTGACATTACAAAGTTTAAAAACATATCAACAAATGGCAGATGGTAAGGCAACCAAGATTGTAGTTCCCAATGAGCTTCAAAATTTGGCATCGATTTTAACTTCTGCTAAAGAAATATATACAGAAGAAGAAAAATAAGGAAACAACATCACATGATATAGTAGGCTCTTTTTTTAGAACAAAAGCCATTCACAAAATGCGTGCTAAATTTACAAAAAGAGAGATCACGCTTGAACAATTGTGAGATATTGAAGATGTAGAAATTGCAAACTTAGTCAAAAGTGGTAGCATTTGGATTGGTTAAATGAACAAGCGCATAAATATCCAGAAATTACAGCTAAAAAATATATATCTGGACAGAATATGATTTTGTTAGACAATTATTTAGGATCTGGTATTGCTAGTGTGTTGTATTATGGTACGAATATAGATGCGGCCATTCAAAATTTTTATGATCACGGTTGCCGATGTTTATAAATTGATGATGCTCGTTCAGAAACGTTTGATCCATAGGTCGTACTTCAGAATCGGGATGTAACTTTTATAGCTGGGTTGATTTCAACAAAAATTCACAGTTGGAAGAGCATAATTTTCTTAAACAAAAATATTTAGAAGCAAAAAGAATTATTCAAACAAAAGTGGCTCTTTCTCCACAATGGGGTTTTGCTTCTGTGGTAGATATTGCTATCTAAAGTGGTGTTACATCATAGAATGGTTAACCAAAGTTTACTCTGTTACAACTATATTAGGTACTTGGCAATCAACAAGATAGTTTATTTTCATACGATACAGATTCATAGCTTCTATACGGTCATCATTGGACTTATAGCCACAGTTTTTGCAAATAAACAAATGTATCAGCATGTCCACAAATAGGACAACACTGGCTTGTATAATGAGGGTCTACCTTAATTACAGAAGACTGATTTTACTAAGCTTTATAAATTAGTTTCTGTTCTAGATCATAGAACGACCACGATACAGAAACATAACGGTCTTTGGTTTCGACATACTCTGTAGCATTGCGAATTCTCGACAAATCTTCCAACATCTTGTAAAGACTTCTTATAACACAAAAAAAAGGACTTGAAATCATTAGATTCCAAATCCTTTTTTTTGATTATAAAGTAAGGGAAGGGGCACTGTACGTGCGGTTGGATAATTCACTATCCAATAAATATAGACTGCGAGGATCTTGGCCATATAGCTCAAATTTTTTAAGCATATCTTCGGCATTCATTTCTTCTTCTCCTTGTTCTTTGACAAACCAGTCTAAAAATTGCATTGTACGATAGTCTTTTACAGCTTGAGCTGCATCGTAAATCGCATTGATTGTACTTGTGATATAACGTTCGTGTGCTAAAGCCAATTCAATCGGATCTTTTAATGTAGCAATCGTTTTGTTTGGTTTTTCGATTTGTTCAAGCGTGATATGTTCTCCGTTGTTTTGTAAATACTGCAACATCAACATCGCATGATCTCTTTCTTCTTGAGTTTGAATCATATACCAGTTTGCAAAACCATCCAAACCTTCTTCTTTGTAATATAAAGAAAAGTCTAAATACAAGTAAGCTGAAAATAATTCGTTGTTAATTTGTTCATTTAATAATTTTGATACATTTGAATCTAACATAAACTAACCTTCTTTCTTATAGTTGTAGTATACTCCTTTCATTTAAAAGATACAAACATGGGATGATACTATGTTATAAAAGCGATTTTTTTGTACAATTTAGTATGATATATGCTAAAAACATTAAATTATTCACATTTAAGTAAAATTATGGTAAACTTTTTGAGTTTTAAGGAGAATTGTCTATGAAAAACTCAAAAAGTGTGGACTTAGGAAAAGATCCAGTTCGCAAGTTATTTTTTATGTTATCCATTCCTGCGATTGCTTCGCAAGTGGTGAACGCTTTATACAATATGGTCGATCGTATGTACATTGGACATATTCATGAAGTTGGAGCCACGGCCTTAACAGGAGTCGGAATTTGTTTTCCTGTCGTTATGATCATTGCGGCATTTTCACAATTGATAGGGAGTGGGGGAGCTCCTAGAGCTTCGATTTTAATGGGAAGAAAAGACCAAGATGGAGCAGAAAATATTGTAGGGAATTGTTTTAGTGCCTTGTTCATCAGTTCTATTTTGATTACGGTATTGGTTATTTTCTTTCAAAATCCTATTTTAAAAGCCTTTGGAGCCAGTGCTAATACGTTACCATATGCAAGAGATTATATGTTCATTTATGCATTAGGAACAATCTTTGTGATGATGACATTAGGAATGAACACTTTCATTTCTGCGCAAGGATTTTCTAAAATCAGTATGTTAACAGTTGTGATTGGAGCCATCACAAACATCGTTTTAGACCCGATTTTGATTTTTGGATTGAACTTAGGTGTCAAAGGTGCGGCTTTAGCTACTGTATTGTCGCAAGCTGTGTCTTGTTTTTGGGTCTTGTCTTTTTTATGTGGGCAAAAAACAACATTGCACATCCAAAAAAAATATATGCATATTCAAAAAGAAATCTTTTTACCTTGTGTAGCGCTTGGAGTCGCTCCTTTCATTATGCAGTCAACAGAAAGTTTAATTATTTTATGTTTTAACTCTTCTTTATTAAAATATGGTGGAGATGCTGCTGTAGGTGCAATGACCATTTTAGGAAGTGTGATGCAGTTTGCCTTGCTTCCCGTGAATGGATTTACACAAGGCGCGCAACCAATCGTTAGTTTTAACTATGGAGCTAAAAATCCAGTCCGTATGAAATCGGCTTTTAAATTGTTGTTAACGTGTTGTTTTACATACACATTTGTGATGTGGGCTTTATGCATGTCTTTTCCAAAATTCATGGTATCCATCTTTACAAACGATGCCCAATTAATGAACATTTCAGCTTGGGCTTTGCGTATTTATATGGCAGGCAGTGTGATGATGGGAATTCAAATGGCATGCCAACAAACATTTATCGCATTAGGAAATGCCAAAACATCTACATTCTTAGCTTTATATCGTAAAATCTTAATTTTAATTCCTTTGATTTACATTTTACCAATGTTGATACAAGATAAAGTCTTTGCGGTATTCTTGGCCGAACCGATTGCCGATATCGTTGCGGTACTTACAACTATGTGTTTATTCTATCGATTCTTTACTAAATTATTAAAAAGTTTACAAGATTAATTTTTAAACGCTCAAATGGGGCGTTTTTTTTATCCTTCATTGTCTTTTTTTACAATCTCCTTTATATTGATTGTATGAAATCCAAAACACTTGCTTTTTTACAAAAGATGGGACGATGTTTTATGCTTCCTATTTCTTTATTGCCCATTGCTGGCTTATTTTTAGGAATTGGAACATCTTTAACTAATCCTGAAATGATTACATCTTTACATTTAACGAGCTTTATTTATGAAGGCTCCTTTTTGCATGCTTTTTTAGTGATTTTATCCAAAGTAGGGGATGTTGTCTTTAAAAACTTACCTTTGTTGTTTGCTGCCTCTTTAGCACTCGGCCTTTCTAAAAAGAATAAAGGGGTTGCGGTCGTATCAAGTGTCATCGCTTTTTTTGTGATGCATCAAACCATCAGCAGTATGCTCGAATTGCATGGTATGTTACAAACCACAACATTAAAAGGAACGATCACAAACGTATGTGGTATTCCTTCATTAGAAATGGGAGTCTTTGGAGGTATGTTAGTCGGATTGGGTGTTAGCTATTTATGCAATCGATATTATGACATTACACTACCTGCTTTTTTATCTTTCTTTGAAGGAGAGAGATTTCTTCCTATTGTTTCTACCGTTTGCTATGTGGGTGTAGGATTAGTCATGTTTTATATTTGGCCTTGCATTCAAATGGGTATTTTTTCGATCGGGAATTCTATTTCAAACATAGGCTATGCCGGGACATTTTTATATGGAACCATCGAACGCTTGTTGATTCCTTTCGGATTGCACCATGTCTTTTACGTTCCTTTTTGGCAAACGGGTGTGGGCGGACAAATGCTCGTCAATGGAGAAATAATCTATGGTGGTCAAAATATTTTCTTTGCCCAATTGGCCGATCCTTCTGTCGCTCATTTTAGTAACCAAGCAACTAAATTTTTCACCGGAAAATTTGTGATTATGATGTTTGGACTTCCTGGTGCGGCATGGGCCATGTATCGTTGTTCGAATGCTAAAAATAAATCTAAAAATAAAAACTTTTTGATTACTTCTGTTTTAACTAGTTTTTTTACAGGGATTACAGAACCGATTGAATTCTCTTTTTTATTTGCCTATCCTTTATTGTTTGTGATTGAAGCTTTATTAGCCGGAAGTGCCCATATGATTACTCAAATGTTAGATATTACAGTCGGACTGACATTTTCTGGTGGTTTTTTAGATTTTATTACATTTGGTATCTTGCAAGGGCAAGCCAAAACCAATTGGTTATATATGATTCCTCTCGGATTGGTTTATTTTCTTTTATTTTATTTCTTATTTGCTTTTTTTATTCGTAAATACCACTTACAAATCCCCGCTATAGAAGAGGAAGAAGTAGCGACAGAAAAACCATGGGATACACTAGATTTACAATCCAAACAAATTGTCAATGGATTAGGAGGAAGGCACAACTTTAGTGAATTGGATTGTTGTGTAACAAGACTTCGCGCCAACATACAAGACAAAAATCGTGTTAATAAAGCACTATTAAAACAAGCCGGAGCGGCTGCTATTGTTTTTCAAGGAAATATGATTCAAGTCATTTTTGGACCTAAAGTTTCATATATTAAAAGTAAGGTGGAAGACTATTTACGAAATGTACCTGAATCGTATGATGAAATGGAAGAAAAAACTTCGTTAGAAGATATGGAATGTATGAATGTCGTAGAAGGAAACGTAATGCCATTAGAAAGTTCAAACGATCCTATCTTTTCCAATCGATTGTTAGGCGATGGAATTGTAGTGGAACCGTATTCCAATCGAATTGTTGCACCTTGTGATGGAAAAGTGACGATGATATATCCAACGTTACATGCATTAGGACTTACATTAAATAATGGATGTGAATTGCTGATTCATATTGGAACGAATACGGTGCAATTAAATGGAAAAGGATTTGAAATCTTTGTTGAAATGAATCAGGAAGTCAAAAAAAGTGATATATTGTGGAAAATTGATTTGGAGTATATTAAAACATTTGCAACCGATCCAAATATCGTGATATTATTTACTTCCATGCCGGATTCTTGTATGGTTCAAAAACATTTTGGTTGGAAAACATGTGAAGAATCCATTATGACATTGACAAAAGAAAAGGGAGAATAGAGGTATGTATACGATTGAAAAAGTTTTAAATAATAATGCGATTCTAGTCTCCAAAGGACAAGATGAAATCATTGTCGTATATAAAGGAATTGGATTTTCTAAAAATGTAAACGATTGTATTGAAATTCCTAGAAATGCTAAAAAGTATGTGATGCAAAAGTCGTATCGAGGAAAAAACTTTTCCAATGATATTTTCAATTATATTGATCCAGTCTTTTTAGAAATTGCTTCTGAAATCATTCGAGAAACTCAAAAAGTTTTTGATTCCGTAGATGAAGATATTTTACTTCCTCTTGCGGATCATATTTATTTTGCAATCAAACGAATGGAAAACAACATTCTTCCTATGAATCCTTTTAAAAACGATATTCAAATCTTTTTTGCTCAAGAATATGAAGTGGCAAAAAAAGCAAAAGAAATCATTCGTGAATATATTCATAAAGAAATTAACGAGGATGAAATTGGATTTATTACTTTACACGTTCATTCGGCTATTTCATCGCATGCGGTTGCTGAAACGATGGAAGTGACTCGGGTTATGCATGAAAGTATTTGTCAATTGGAAAAAGATTTAAATATAACAATCAATTTAGAGTCGATTTCTTATGTACGTTTGATGAATCATATTAAATTTGTAATGCTTCGTTTAAATAAAAATGAAACATTACACATGGATATTACAGAATTTGCGAAAGTAAAATTTCCTTTTGCGTTTGAACAAGCGCAAACCATTTGTCAAAAGTTAGAAAAGGCATTGCATCAATCGTTGCCAAAATCTGAAATTGGATATTTGGCACTGCATTTGGAGCGGATTTTGTCGGAAATTTAATTTTGTGTTGACATATTTTGTGTATGTCGTTATGATTAATAAGTAAAAATTGAATACGTTATAGTGTGTTACTGATAAGCAGGCATTGACTATTTTAGTTGGAATACTTTTTGTATTTTTTCTATATAGTTTTGTCTGCTTTTTTCGCATTTGTATTCAAGGGAAGGGAGATTAAAATGGTAGGAATTATTCTTGCTAGTCATGGTGAATTTGCTAACGGAATTTTACAAT
>SAMEA104404106__coassemble_1722_pt1 | contig 15751 bp, 14 predicted proteins | sample SAMEA104404106__metabat2_low_PE_012 | metagenome-assembled genome bin SAMEA104404106 (sample SAMEA104404106) | Balaenoptera acutorostrata | reverse complement strand
TATTACAACTCAAAATGAAACATGACAACTATAATTGAAACAAACTTATAAATTAAGGATTTATTGGGATATATCATATATAAGCTAATACAACTATATATGAAACAAACGTAAATATTATGTATGTTTTTTGTTACAACTTGAGATAAAACAAATGTTTGGTTCCCTTGTTAACATTTACAATTATTTGTGAATAGATAATTTATTTTTTGGAATATCAATTTACAATATTTCTGGTGGCAATGGAATTTTTTTGTTGTAATTATCGTATTATACATCATTATAAAATAATTCATACTTTCCTGCTTCATTTGTGAATTATTAATATTATTGCACTAAAAAGAGCATTAGCGGTAGATTGATTATTTTACTCGGTTTTGAATGGCATGGAGTCCAAACAATATCTTGTTTCCCGTTACATATATATGACCCATTTCTATTGGCTTTGAACAATAAAGACATATTTTTTCCATACTTACTACCTTATTCTACCTTCCTACACAACTTTATGATATATATTTTTTAATAACAAAAACAATCTGTCTTTATAACACTATTTAAAAGGCTTCTAAGTGATTAAATGATCCCTTTTGTAAAATACATATGAAATACATTTTGCTGCTTAGAATTTCTTTAATGGATGAAAAAAAAGAGATTAGCGAGCTATCTCTTTTTTTTCATTCCAATATCCTACGACTTCATTTACTGTACTTACTGTCACAAACGCTTGGAAGTTTGCAGTTTGTAAATAGTGAAGCAATTGTTTATATTCATATTTTGTAACAATTGTAAGAAGTTCTACTTTTTCTTTTTGATCATATCCTCCAATACAAGGATATACGGTAACTCCCCTATGCATTGTATTTAAAATATAATCTTTGATTTCTTCATGCGATTCTGAAACGATGCATACTCGTTTCTTTTTATTAAATCCTTCAATAAAATAGTCTACAACCAATCCATTTAAGTATGTTCCTAATAAAGATACGACCATCGTTCCAAAATCATATACGATGATGGCACTAGCAGCTGTTACAAATCCTGCGATTGTACAAGCTTTTCCAATTTCCATATGCGTATATTTATTGATGATTTTTGCGACAACGTCCAATCCTCCACTCGAAGCATTAACATTAAACAATATAGCTTGTCCTAAGGCTACAATTAAAATATACAACATTAAATCATAAATATTATTATTTGTGATGGATCCTTGTACTGGAAATATATGTTCAAAAATCCATAAGAACACCGGCAACAACATGGATGTATAAATGGTTTTGGTTCCAAATTCTTTTCCAATAATAATATATCCTACGACTAACAATGCCATATTCAATATAAATGCGATGATTGACATTGGTACCGGAATCACTTGTGAAATCACAAAACTAAGTCCTGAAACACTTCCGAAAATAACTTCACTCGGAACTAAGAAAAAATATACACCAATTGAAATTAAAAAGATTCCAATCGTGATTTTGACCCATTCTTTAAAATTCATTTCCATTTCCCCTCTTCCATACTAGACAATATTCTAACATTTTTATATGATTAATTGAAAGAAAAAAATGAGGAACACGATATGAATTTACCAGAATCATTTCAACATAATATGAAAGATTTATTTCAAGAAAATTATGAAACATATATTCAAAGTTTTGATGAAAAACCATATAACGGATTACGCATTAACACGAGAAAAATTAGCGTAGAAGATTTTTTAAAAATCAATCCTTTTGATTTAACGCCCATTCCTTGGACAGACAATGGGTTTTACTATAGCGAAAAGGATCGTCCCAGCAAGCATCCATATTACTATGCTGGTCTTTATTATTTACAAGAACCTAGTGCCATGACGCCTGCTCAAGTCTTACCCATTGAACCAGGTGATTTTGTGTTGGATACGTGTGCAGCTCCGGGTGGTAAAAGCACAGAATTGGCTGCTAAATTAAATGGGACAGGTTTACTTTTTACGAATGATATTAGCGCTTCTAGAGCCCAAGCTTTATTAAAGAATTTAGAACTTTTTGGAATTTCAAACGGTTTTGTTTGCTCAGAAGATATTCCCAAATTGGCGCAATACTTTCCTAACTTTTTTGATAAGATTTTAATTGATGCGCCTTGCAGTGGCGAGGGTATGTTTCGTAAAGAGCCAAGCATTATTAAAAGTTGGATTGAACGTGGTAATGAATACTATGTCAACATTCAGAAAAATATTGTAGAAAACGCGATTCGAATGTTAAAGCCAGGAGGTATGCTTGTATATTCGACTTGTACTTTTTCTCAAAGTGAAAATGAAGATATTATTGAATACATGCTTTCATTGGATAAAAGTTTAAAAGTGCTTCCTATTCCCCATCGATATGAGCATTTTGAATGGGGACGTACCCAAAATACAAAGGATTGTATTCGTATATATCCTTTTAAAGTGCATGGTGAAGGTCATTTTGTTGCGTTGGTACAAAAGGGAGAAAAAGTTGAAAGTTCAGATGTAGTTTTAAAAACTACATCTCCGGACGATGAATTTTTGAATATGATTTCAAAGGTTTGGAAGAATGGAAACTTTCAAACGATTAAGGATAAACTTTATTTTATTCCTGATTTACATACGAACACAAAAGGGCTTCGTTTGCTTCGGACTGGCTTATTCATGGGTGAATTTAAAAAGAATCGTTTTGAGCCAAGTCAAGCTCTTGCGATGGCTTTAAAGCCAAATGAATTTAAACAAACGATTCATTTCGATGTAAATGATGAGCGTGTTATTAAATATTTAAAATGTGAAACGATTGATGTAAGTGATTTGGATACGAAGATGAATGGATGGGTCTTAGTTTGTGTTGACCACTTCCCTCTTGGTTTTGGGAAAATTTCGAAGGGTGTAATTAAAAATAAATATGCGAAAGGTTGGAGATATGTATGATGCGTTTGGATAAATTTTTAGCGGATTTACAGTTTGGAACGCGTAGTGAAGTGAAAACGCTTATTAAAAAAGGTCATGTTCAAATTGAAGGTAAAATCATTAAAAAAGCAGATTATAAAGTGGATGAAAATACGATTGTCTATGTAGATGATTTGCCAGTTCAATATGTTCAGTATGAATATTATTTATTAAATAAGCCGGCTGGATATTTAAGCGCTACAGAAGATTTATATCAACCAGTTGTCATGGAGTTGATTGATTCCCGAAGAAAAGATTTAGCGCCGATTGGACGTTTAGATAAAGATACAGAAGGTGTTTTATTGATTTCAAATGATGGTCAATTGGCTCATCGACTACTTTCCCCTAAATATCATGTAGATAAAACTTACTTCGCTCGTTTAGATGCCCCATTGCCTGAGAATGCGATTGAACAATTCAATACGCCTATGGTTTTTGAAGAGTTTACTTCAGCACCTGCTAAATTAGAGCCAATCAACGATACAGAAGCGTATGTAACCATTCATGAAGGAAAATATCATCAAGTCAAACGAATGTTTGAACGAGTTGGATGTATGGTTACATATTTAGAACGAGTTCGTTTTGATACATTAACTCTTGATGGCTTAGAACGTGGAGAATATCGTGCTTTAACCCAAGAAGAAATTGATTATTTCATGAAGTAAAGAGGTCGAATAACGACCTCTTTTTCTATATAGATGTACATGACCATCACTTTCATTTCTTCTTTCTGATTTTTGATTGAACTTTTATTTGAAAAAAAAGCCAAGAAACTCTTCTTCTCGGCTTTTGATTTTTAAGCTTTTCTTGTTGTTACATGTGTAGCACATTCAATAATAAAATCCATGCTAAGCCATAATATACAATGATGGCCGTTAAGTCATTTAATGTAGTAATGAGTGGACCACTAGCAACTGCTGGGTCTACATTCATTTTCTTAAAGAAAATAGGAATCATAGTACCTGAAACACTCGACAAAACCATACTAACAAGTAAAGCAATTCCTGTACAAAAAGAAATAGAAAAAGATAAAATCAAACTATTTCGCTTTATAAAAAATAAGAATAAACCTGTTAAAAGAAACGATCCAATTCCTAAAATACTTCCATTCAGAAAACCAATTTGGGCTTCTTTTCCAATCAATTTTCGCTTTTGTCTTTCTGTTGTTTTATCATCCATTAAAACTCGAATGGTAATGGCTAGAGATTGTGTACCTACATTCCCTGCCATGTCTAATACTAATGATTGAAACATAACAAGCACAGGCAAATAGTCAACAACCGGTTCAAATAAACCAACTACACTAGAAACAATAGTTCCTAACACAAATAAAACGACCAACCAAGGTAAACGTTTGGCAAGACTCGTACTCAAAGGCTCTTTTAAGTCCGATTCCGCACTCATACCAGCCAACTTTGCATAATCGTCTCCATATATATCATGAACCAATTCTACGATGTCCTGGGCCATTAAAACCCCAATTAAACGGTTCATATGATCCAATACGGGGATTGAATCTTCGGAATAATCTCGAATACGTTCAATACAATGTTCCACTTCTTCAGTAGCGTATACATACGGATACGAAGTCATAATAATCGATTCAATGTCCATGTCTTGCTTGCTTGTAATCAATTTTTTTAAATCGATCGCCCCATAAAAAATATGATCCGAATCTTTGACATAAATTGTCGAAATATTGTCATTGTCTGCTGCTTGGCAGACTAAAGATTTCATTGCCTGTTTGATTGTTAAATCGTTTTGAATCAAAATATAATCTGTAGACATTTTACTTCCAATTTCATCTTCAGAAAATGAAAAAGAAAGTGCAATATCTTTTTGAGATCCTTCCTGCAACAATTCAATCAGAATTTGTTTTTCCCGCTTATCCAAACGACGTAAATAATTGGCTGCATCCATAACTTCCATACGCTCTAATACTTGAATACGTTTGCGAATTGTTAACTCCGACATATAGACATCAAATTGTACAGTTTCTGCATATTCGAAAATATCCGAAATCATATCCGTATCCAATACACTATACAATTTCACTCGCTCTTCCACATTCAAATATTCCAACGCTTCTGCCAAGTCGTTGTTGTGATATTCATTTAATTTTTCTTTTAAAATTCGGGGAGCCATGTTTCCATGGATGATATCAATAATCTCTTGAATATAAGATTTGTATTGAATTTCACTCATATATTCACTCCTTTACATATGCTTTTTGCAAGTCTGATAAAACTTTAAAAACTTTCTTTCTATGTCGATCGGTAATTTTAAAAGACGAAGAATCCAACATTGAAACAAATGAATTGCTATAAGAATTCACCCATTTTGGCTGAATCAAACAACTATAATTTACTTGAATCAATGTATCTTTCGGAATGGAATTTAAAATTTCATCAAAACTCATATACGTCGAATACACTTGATTACACGTATGAATGAGTAATACTCGATGTTGACGGGATACATATAAAATCTCATGTACATCTACTACATCAATCGAATGTTTAAATTTAATTACCAATTTATTCTTATGATCCGATTCCACCAATCGCAACCCTTTCTTTAAGGCATTGGGCAATTTTACATTCATTTGATGTTTTAAAAAATAATAAAAATGTTCAATATTATAAATCCACAAAATATCATGAATATCTTCACCATAAAATAAAATATGCAATTTTGTCTGTTGAACAATCTTTGCAAGAACATCCAAAAGAATAGGATATGTACCTCGAATCCATTCTGTAGAAATCATTACAATATCCGACGTTTTTACAGACTCACTCTTCTTTAATAAGTCTTGTAACGAATCAAAAGTCGCAAAAGACATAGGCAAATTTTGAATCGTATTCTTACACTTAGAAATCAGTTTTTCTCGATATTGAATATCTCGATCCACAATTGAAATCAATACCACAATAACCCCTACACTTTCCTAAACCAACAAAAACAGAACCATGAAATCACTATTTTTGTAACATGTTATAGGAAACTATTTACGGTAGTTTGTAGAAACACTTATCCAATCATAAGTCTATATAACATCAAAAGTATACCATACAATCTTTAACTAATCATCCTCTTCTTCATCCTCGTCGTCTTCGTTTTCTTCCTCTTCTTCCTCGTTTTCCTCTTTTTCATCCTCGTCGATTTCTTTACCGTTCCATTCTAAATCATCCATATCAAAGTCATCAAACAAATCTTCAAACTCATCATCCAACTGGTCTAAAATATAAATTCCCAAATTCTTTTTCTCCTGCAAAGAAGATTGTAAATCTTGAGAGGAACCGCTTAAAATTTTTGGACCATTCTCAGAAAATGTATTTAATAAAAAATTATGTAATTCTTCATCTTCATCAACATTATAGTCATGCAACGTATATCCAATTAAGACAAAATCCTCATTTTCGTACACACGTTTTAAATCTTCCAAAGACAAATTGACCATGGACTCTAAATCTTCTTTTGAAATCGAATCATCAAATGAAAATGCTTCCTGAACTTTTAAATTCTTATCTAAAGTCACCTGTAAACTACGATTGCCATCAAAAGAAACAGTCGCATACGTAGGAATGGGACGTAATAAAAAAACACTCAATCCTATAAATAAAACAGTCAAACAAGCAAGCATCCCCTGTTTAAAAGATTTTGAACTCCACCATGCAGTTGTATCCTTCATGTCTTTTTCATATATATCTTCATCGACGTAATAAATCTTTTGACCGACTTGTAAACCATCTTTTAACACGAGCCGAACAATTTGACCTTCTTCATCTAAAGCCAAAACATATTCGTCTTTGATTTCCATTACAATCGCCTTATGAAACATATCTTTGCCTCGTTTCCATGATCCATTGGATCAAACCATGTAAATCCTTTACAAAAATTAACATTGTACCCAAAATAAAAGTCTTACTTCTTTTAATTACCTTTTCACTTACATTACCTACACAAGCAACCATACGAATCGGCAGCTTCTTTTTTGTATAAGTCGCTTTTACAATCGTATCTTCTTCACTAGCTCGTATAGCAACATCGATAGCCGTCCTTTTTGTATCTCGATGTTTCGGACAAGCATCGGCCAAAATGTCTAAATCTAAGCCAAAAACATGCAACTCTTTACAGAAAATAGAAATCTCTTCTTGCAAGCTTGCATCTTCTTCCGAAGTACAATTCGAAAAATCCAACCCCTGTTCATACAAATGATCTAATGAAATAGTACTACGCCCTTCTTTGACCACTTTCGACCTTTCATAATTACTCAAACGACTTTCAATCACAAGCCGAGCAAAACTTAAAAAACTTCCTTTATTTTCATCATATTTATGAATGGCTTCTTCAAAAGCCAATAAACCAATGCTAAACTCCTCATCATTTTCCACATTCACATATCGACCTGTAAAATGACTGATTGTTCGAATGATAAAAGGAATATGATTTTTGATACATTGTTCCATTGAATTGTTTTCTAAAATATTCATATTCTAACTGTAACATATCCTTATTAATTTTGAGCTAAAACATTCACACTATCAATTCCATTTAAGTGAAATAATTCATTAATGATATAATTCGAATCTTTTTCTCGCAACTCTACCTCATAAACAAGTTCAAACGAATCCGATAAAATATTTTTTGCCTTCATTTTTTGCATGCCAGGAAGCGTTTTAACTATGGATTGAATCGTATCCAAATCAGTATGAGAACCTCGAATCACAAGCAACATTTTCTCAAAACATCGAGCTCTTGATTTTGTACATACCATAATAACAAATAGAAATAAACTTCCAAATATCGCAATCATATAACTTTGTGTAGCCGAAGCTAAACCAATTGCCATCGCCCAAAAGATAAAACCAATATCTCGAAAATCTTTTACATTTGTACGAAAACGAACGATAGAAAGTGAACCTAGCATTCCTAGCGAAAGAGCTAGATTGGAACGAATCAAATCCATCAATACCGTGGTAATTAAAGCGAGTACGATTAAAGTCACACCAAACTCTGGATGATATGATTTTTTATCATGTGAAATCTTATAAGCTAACCACATCACAAAAGAAAACAAAAACGAAACCAATAAACTTAATACAATGTCTGCATGTCCAGGTTTTGTACTTAAAAATTGAACAACCTCCTGCAAACCTTTTTCAATTTGAATATTCATAATTTTACTCCCAATCTTTTTCATCAATTTTTTGAAATGAAGCATCATATATGTTCATAGAACCCTCTACACTCGAAGTCCAAGCCAAGCTTAAACATTCATTAGCTGGCAGAATTGTTCCCTTTTCAATAAACAGCCATGCTTCTTCTTTTTTACCTCGAATTCCATAATCAGAAAGATCTACAACTTGATCAGATTCATTATATAAAGTAATCGTATGTTCTGTCGCATTGAGCTCTTTGAATACAATGTCACTTTCTGCTTTTGGATTGTCAACTTCTTGAATAGAAATTTTCTTTTTATCGGAAATAAAGTCGAAAGCTAATTGTTTTCCTTGTGAATAATACGGTTGAACTTGAAAATCTTTTAAACGATTTTGGATTTTTTTATTTACACTTTGAGGATTTTCTTTTTTATTTCCTGTAATAATGCCATATTTGGGTTTTATAGCTTGGAGCAATTCGATGCTTGTTGCATCTTTTTCTCCATGGTGACCTAATTTTAGAACATCACAATCTAAATTTGGATGATCTTGAAGAAAGAGCAATTCTTCTTCTACTTCCATATCTCCTGTCATTAAAAAATGAGTCTTTCCATATGTTAAATAAAGTATCATTGAATTGTTGTTTTGATTGTTGTAGTCAACAAAATCAGGAAGCCATATATCAACTTGTAAATCATGAAAGTTAAAATGTTCGCCACCTTCCAGTTCTATTAATTTCACCCCATTTTCTTGAACGATATCTCGAATGGGACAACGTACGTAAGATGCATCGTCTTTTTTAGAAATATATACGGCATCCGTTTTTATCTGTTTTAATAATGCATCGATATTGCCTGTATGATCTAGATGTCCATGTGATAGAAAGATTCCTTTTATATGATCTACGTTTTTTAGTTTTAATAAACGCGCAATACGAGCAAAATCTTCTCTTTTTCCAGTATCACACAAATAAAATCCGTCATCTGGAACGTCTAATAAAAAAGCATCTCCTTTTCCAATATTGATAAAAGACAGAGTAAATGATTTTGTAGGATTGGATTGTACATTTGTACAACCAATGATACATACGAGAAAGATAGTCAATATAATTTGTAGTCTTTTTTTCATGACAACGCCTCCTTATATGATTTGGGTTTCTGGTGCTAATATATTGACACCTTCTATGCCTATGAATGTTTGAAGTTGATGGATTAAATTCTTAGCTTCTATTTCTGTTTGTTTTACTTCGTAGACAAGTTCAAACGTTTCTTTAAAAATATTTTTACTTTGTATATTAGAATATTTTAATTGTTGAATGATTGTTTGTACACGGTTTAAATCGACATTATCGCCTCGGATAATGAGTAAAAGTGTATCTTTCTTTGTTTTATGTATGCTAAATGCAAGCAATACAACTCCAATTAAGATGGAACTCATGAAAGAGGCTAGATAGGCGCCTACTGCACTTGATATTCCTATGGTTAATGCCCAAAAGACAAAGCCTAAATCTCTAGGATCTTTTGTATTGGATCGAATGCGACAGATGGATAAGGATCCTAAAACACCTAGGGATAGGAGCGGATTGTTTTGGATTAAAGCGAGCAATATCGTTGTGATGATAGCTAGCATCATGAGTGTGATGTTGAATTTTGGATTGTATGTGAGGGTGTCATGGCACATTTTATAAATCATCATCATAAAGAGTGTGAGTAGAATGGTGATGGTCATGCTAAATAATAAATTCCCTAATGTCATGATGTAGGGATTTGCAATCGGTTTGGATAAAAATAGTCGTATAAATTTACTCATAATAGCCTCCTAATAATAGTATTCATTTAATATTTGTCTGGATGTTCCAAATTTACTTTTTGGTTTTTTCGTTAAATCACAGTGTGAAAGTACTTGTTGGATTTGTTTGAGTAGAAAGCGGTCAAATTTGATTTCTAATATTGTTTCATCTTTGTTGATGGCTTCTTTAAAATTCAAATGATGGCTAAATAGATCGTAGCAGAAATCACAATAGCGTAAATTAGAATCCAGTGTAATACGCGTATTAAAATTAGCATGTGTATACGCTCTTCGATCATATTCGATTAAAGAAACAGGTCGATACAAGCGTGTAGACATTAGGTTATATGCATATTTTGCGGTATCATTTTTATAGTTGAGTAATATGCCGTATTGGCCTTTTAATAAAGCTTGTGCATCTTCTCTTGTAATCCAAATACTTTCTTTCAATTCTCTTCCGTAGTTTTTTCTTTTTAATTCGAATTTTACTTTTTGATCATCAGGATGATAGACACGAATTCGAATTCGTTTTTTTTCATCAGCATGCATTTTCTTATCGATATAATCTTCATTTAAAATACTATCAAAATACACACTTCGTACGGTATATCCGTTATATCCTCCATAGGCATCGGGTGTTAAGATAGTATCCAATGCATTTAATAAATAGAGACGATCGGATAAAGATATTAAATATTTAACTTCTCTTCGAGACACTGATAATTTTTGATGGTTAGACATCTTCTATTCCTTCTTCCTTCATTACATAATACAAAGTGCCTCTTCATTTTGGGGCCTATTTTCAAAAATTCATAAAAAAAGAAGTAAACAAAATGTCTACATCTTATACAAAGAATGTTATTTATTTGAAATAATACAATAATTTTTGTAATGATAAAGGAGGGACATTGGCTGCTTTCATTGCTTTTTTTTAAGCCGTATCTCCAATCTTTTCTAGACTTTCTCTCAACCCTCACCTATAGTACTCATTCGCTATTGAGGTTGGGCATTCTGCCTTTGTTTTAGATAAATAATATTTTTTTTAAAAAAAGAGTCATTTCTGACTCTTACTCTACATCTCTATATTGAAGTTGAATATCCCCATTGCGAACAAGACGAATAAACAATTCTGCTAATTTAGGATCAAACTGTTTGTTTGCATTGTTTAAAATTTCAACACACGTATCTTCTACCGACCATGCATCCTTATAACAACGCTTACTTGTGATTGCATCAAAACAATCGGCCACACATAAAATTCTTCCTGCAAGAGGAATATCATTTCCTGCCAAGTGCCGAGGATAACCCCTACCATCCCATCTTTCATGATGAGAAACTACTGCCGGAATAACATAATCCAAAGATGGTAAATGACGAATGATTCCAATCGAATTATCCACATGCGATTTAATCACATCATATTCTTCATTCGTAAGTTTTCCAGCCTTGTTTAAAATGGTTTCAGGAACTGAAATCTTACCAATATCATGCAATAAAGCCGCCTCACGAACTGTATTCACCAAATCTTCATTTAACCCGTAATGCTTAGCTAATTCTGTCGCATAATAAGCCACATTTTTTGAATGTTGAAACGTATAATGATCTCTAGAATCAATCGTAGCTAATAAAGCATAAATAGTAGAAGAATATTCTGTATATGCAGACACATTCGTCGACTTATGAATGTCCTGGTTGGTCTTTACCGTTTCAAAATTGTATATATTCATACAATTTTTACCTTCTTTTTTCGCAATAAATAACGCATGATCTGCATATTCCATCAATTGATTGACATTCGAAGCGTTCGTAGGAATGGAAGCAATCCCAATCGAAACCGTTAAAACCTTGGCATGAATCGCATTCGAATTATTAATATAAATCACTTGGCGTTGAATTTCATCGGCCAATTTAGACGCTCTTAACAAATCATATTCAGGCAAAAGAATCGAAAATTCTTTCCCCTGAATCCGAGCCACATATCCATTAGTATGCACACAAGTCTTTAAAATGTTAGCAACTTCGCACAAAGCTTCGTCCCCTTTAGCACTACCATACAATTGATTGTACAAACGAAAATCATCGATACTCACATTCATTAACGTCAAAGAATCATGCATAGAAGCAAAACATTGATTCAGCAACTCTAAATAGTACTTACGATTATAAACTGCCGTCAAATCGTCTTGAATCGCCTCTAAATACACCTTATTGTAAAGATTCGAATTCTTAATCGAAATCGCCGCCACAGAAGCTAAAGACGATAAGAAAACCATATCATCATAATTATAATTTCCTTTATTCTTTTTCGGCAAAAAGATAAAACCAATCAAAGACTCTTGTCGTAAAGGAATCATCAATTCCACTTGTAAATCCCGTAAATACTCTTTGTCCTTTTGCCAAGTGGAACGATATTCAATCGAACGTAAAAAATCCGTATACGTCGCACACCCATCTACCTTATTTAAATATTTGAAAATTTGACTATTTGCACTAATCGTAGGATAGACAAAATAACACTTGTCCGAACTCACTGTAAAATTTTGATTTTCTTCATCATATAAACCAATCACAATTTCATTGACTAAAATCGCATTCTTAATTTCCTTTATCGTATATTGAATGACCTCATCAATATTCAACGTCTTAGAAACTTCCATAGAATACCGATGGATAATTTCCGCTCGTTTTGTTTCCTTTTTCGTAAAAATACAATCCGTAAACGTCTTAAAAAATAAGAACAGTAAAAAGACAGTCAAACTAAAGAAAGCCGCAATCAATAAAATTTTAAAATGACCATATGTCGCCAAATATGTATTGATCAAATGCTCAATAGGCTCCATTGCATATGCAAAAATAAAAGAAGTGATAAAAAATGCAGCAAACTGCAAGTTAATACGAGACACCAGTAAAGTAAGTTTAAAAATACGCTTTTGGTACATAATCCAATACATACAAAGAACCATCACAATTCCCGAAAGCATATCAATAGGAAACCCCTTAAACATCGGAAGAAAAATAATAATTTGTCCAACCAACATCACAAAAGCTCCGAAAAATAATACATTCAAGCCCTTAATTAAATCAGGATTCTTTTTCAAATCCGAATATACACGAACCGCTAAATGCAGTGCACAAAATACTCCAATCGAATAAAAAATATACGCATGAAAACTCTCTTCATATACAAACTTAGTTACACCCAAAGAAGTCTCTACAATTTTAGGCGCCTCTAAAAACCATCCTGTCGTCGTATTGATGATAATAGCCAACATACAAACAATGAACCATCCATAACAAGCTTTATCAATCTTCCTTCTCGTATATACACTTACAAAAGTAAAGAAAGTAAAAATACAAGATAAAAGCCCTAAAATAGACACATCATACCAAAATTTAATCGAAGGAAAAAATTGAACACGCATCAAAAAAGAACCACCCGTCCATAAAATCAATGCCATCAACATTGACATATACGATTGAATCAATAAATTTTTCTTCGAAGCAATAAAACTCAACAATAAAAACACATAACAAGACAAACAAATAACAGGAACAATCACATAATTATACATCGATACTACCTCCTGTTATATTTTCAAACTCTTTTTCAAATTTTAAAAACGCCTGCAAATCATGGACACTCGGATTTATACGACGCAACCCATGAGGATACGACGTCAAACTATGCATTCTTAAAATCGTAACCTGTAAAGGATCGACCCCTAAAATCTTCTTCAAATCTTTATAATCCGCATCAAAATATTTAAAATACACTTCCAAATGTTCTTTTAAAATATGTTGAGCAATCGCATCATTCACATACGCACTCTCATCCATCTCTACATACAAATGCAAATATGGACGATTGTTTTTGTCCACCTCTTTGATTGCAATATAATCTGCAATATCCAATTTAGACAATTGAATCACTTCATTCAATGTATTTTCACTAATACGCGTAAATCCAGCAATATCAATAATATCCCGGACCCGATCGATATATTTAAAAAGTGGAAGTTGTACATGATCGCCATAAGCCTTCTTTGAAACACAACGATACATATCCCCTACACGATAACGCATAAAAGCTCCACCTTTAAAAACCGACAACACCAATTCATAATTCGTATTTTCGACCACTTCATCCATCGTATACGTAGGCAATATATAATTCGGATCCAATTCTTGCTTATATAAATCCTCTTGCGCAATGAACTCATAGTAACAAGCATCCGGAAAGAAAATCATACCCTCTCTAGAATACAATTCCGTTCCAATCAAAGTCGGTTCCGTCCCCGCAAAAATCTCTAAAGGACGAACACCCCACATCTGTTCTAAATCATCTTTATATAAATCATTATCCGTTCCAGCAACAACAAACCCCTTTATATCAAATAAATCTTTCGGAAGTAAATCTCGATGCTCTGCCTTCGCATTCGAAATCCCCTTCCATAAACGTTTCGCTCGCAAAGGATGCTTCAACAAAGAAGAAAAATTCATACTCGAAGAACTGCCACCCTTTCCCATTTGAGAAATCGTCTTCGAAATATAATAGGTAACACTACCTAAACCAAAGAAATAGTCAATTCCAGTGAAAAGACCTTGTTTAAATCCCAACTTATTCCGTTCGCCAAAAGACAATTGCGTAGCTGTTTCTACATCCGGAAGCAAAGTCACACCAATTTGATCATCCAACGCAAGCGGGATTAACCCTGTCGCATATGGAAGAGGCGCTAACCCATACAACATATGGTACGTACTCTTTACATCAAAATCGTATCGTTTCTTTCCCGTACCAATTAACATAACCGCACACATATTAGTGAATAAAGTTTCTAACATCGACTTCGTATACGGAGCGACCTTAACAGGACGTCGTCCCCCTTCCCAAGTCGTTTCAATCCACAATGCACTACGCATTGGTAAATACGAATCATCCCTTCTCAATAAGATGTCCGCATAATCATCATAAGTTGTAAGAGGAATCACCTTTTTAAAATCCTTTAAACTGTTTATTTTTTTATCTTTTATGATTGATTTTGCTAGTAAAGACGATTGCCACATTTCAATTTGTTCTTTTAATAAACTATTTTGAATTTGCATATATTCTTCTATCGATAAATCCATAAAAGAACAATATTCATCATAGACTTCTTTTTTACCTAATTTTTTTAATTTCTCTTCAAATTTCATTGCAAACCTCTAAAATCATTCACACATTTTTTAATACTCTTTTTATTCATCCATAAAAATGGCGTCGTCTTTTTATACTCTGTATAGCCTTCAAACAATCTTGGAAAAACAAAAACATCCTGAAAAACAATATATAAAAAGTTAAACAGATTGTAGACAATCCCAATCCAAAACATACCTTCACTCGGATGCATCCAATACAAACCAAGATAGATCGATAAAAAACTATACAAGCCAGGATGCCTGCATAAAGCATAGACACCCCGATCACATACACTAAATGACTCTTCCACATAGGTATCCTTAAAATTTAAAGCAAAAAACAATATATATATTTCTGCAATCAGACCGAAAGCCAATCCTACAACACCCATAAAATGTTCAATAGGAAAAGACAAATTCATAATGGTCACAAATACAATCCAAAAACTTCCAATTGAAAAGAAAGATTTACAAACCGAATGAATACAATAGACTTGATTCAAATCATATATAAAATAAAATACAAATCCAAGTAAGCCCCAAAAAATATTCAAACCAACCCCTCCTAGTCCGTTATTAATAATAAACGATGGAATGTATATATGCAATTTTTCATGAAATTTACTTAAAAAAAATAGTCAAATCGACTATTTTTTCTTTTTCAATAGATTTTTGAATCCTC
>SAMEA104404106__coassemble_1698_pt1 | contig 15920 bp, 20 predicted proteins | sample SAMEA104404106__metabat2_low_PE_012 | metagenome-assembled genome bin SAMEA104404106 (sample SAMEA104404106) | Balaenoptera acutorostrata | reverse complement strand
TAGGTAGAAACTTAAATACTAAACTTCTTAAATAAAGACGAAAGTCTTTTAGAAGTTTTGGCTTCTATAAGCCGGGGTAGTTCACTTATTGCAACAAAAAAGAAGAGCAAGACCATGCTCCTCCATTTGTTTTTAGCGGTTTAAAATTAATTTTGTTAATTCAACCGGTGGAACGATGTTTCCATCTTTGTAAACTCGCATATTTCCCGAAGCGATTTCATCAATTAGGATAACTTCATCGTTGTTGAATCCGAATTCGAATTTAATGTCGTATAAATCTAATCCGATTGATTTCAAATCGTCAGCTACGATTTGAGTGATTTTTAAAGTTTGTTCTTTCATGCTTTCATACATGTTCGCGTCCATGATTCCTAACGCAATCAAACCATCTTTTGTTACTAGAGGATCTCCTAGTTCGTCATTTTTAAGAGTACATTCTACATATCCACCTTCTAATGGTGTTCCATCCTTCATGTATTCTCCATAACGACGAATGAAGCTACCTGTCGCAACAAGGCGGCAAATGACTTCTAGTCCATGACCAAATACTGTTGCTGGAAGAACTTCCATAGTTGCATTTTCTACATTTGCATCTACGTAATGAGTTTTGATTCCAGCTTCTTTTAAAAGCTCAAAGTAGTGAATGGAAGTTTTTAAATTTTCTTTTCCAATTCCGTCAATCGTCAAACCAACTGCGTTTTCACCTGGATCAAACACACCGTCTTTACCAGTACAGTCATCTTTGAATTTAAGACAAACATTTCCGTTGTCTAGACCGTAAACATCTTTAGTTTTTCCTTCGTAAATTTTTTTCACACTATGTCTCCTGTTCCGAAAGTTGAAAGAACTTTCATATATATATTTTACACAAATTCAAGCATATGAAAATAAAAAAATGCAGAAAATAAAGAGAGAAAATTTTGCAATGAAAGAAAATGTAAAGAAATATGAAAAAAACTCTATTTTTTTTCATAACCTTATGATATCATTGAAACTATAAATTAAGGAGACGATGATTATGGAGAAGAAACGTAGTAATTTTTCAGGAAAAATCGGGTTTGTATTAGCTGCAGCCGGTTCTGCTGTTGGTCTTGGTAACCTTTGGAGATTTCCATACTTAGCAGCCAAATATGGAGGGGGAATATTTCTTCTCGTATACGTCATTTTAGCGGTAACTTTTGGGTTTGCGCTAACAATTGGAGAAGTTGCGATTGGTCGTAAGAGTGGTTTAAGTGCCATCGGGGCTTTTCAAAAATTAAGTGAAAAATATGCTTTTATTGGATATTTAGCCGCCTTAGTTCCAATTATCATTTTGCCTTACTATTGTGTTATTGGTGGTTGGGTTATTAAATATTTGAGTGTGTTCTTAACAGGAAATGCAGCGGCAGCAGCGCAAGATGTATATTTTGGAGCTTTTACATCACAAGCTATTGAACCGATTCTTTGGCTGTTCGTATTCGTGGTTGTAACTACGGTGGTTGTATATCGTGGAGTCGAACAAGGTGTTGAAAAAGTAAGTAAGTTTTTAATGCCAATTCTTGTGATTTTAACTATTTGTATTGCGTTATATTCGATTACAATGCCTGGAGCTTTTGAAGGATTCTTGTATTATGTAACACCGGATTTTAGTAAATTTTCGATGACGACAGTTGTGGGAGCGATGGGACAATTGTTTTATAGTATGTCTTTAGCAATGGGTATTATGATTACATATGGTTCTTATATGAAGAAGGATGTTGACTTGGAAAAATCAGTCAAACAAATTGAAGTTTTCGACACAGGAATCGCATTCTTTGCTGGTATGATGATTATCCCTGCGGTATTTGCTTTTAGTGGTGGAGATGCTTCTGCCATCAATGCAGGGCCAGGATTGATGTTTATTACTTTGCCAAAAGTATTTGCGTCGATGCCTATGGGTAATTTTATTGGAGCGGCTTTTTTCTTGTTGGTATTGTTTGCAGCATTAACATCTTCTATTTCTTTGATGGAAACAATCATTTCTATTTTCTGCGATAAGTTTGGATGGCACCGTCATCAGGCTACTTTGTTAGTGTTTGGAATGACAATGGTTGTAGCTTTGCCTTCGACATTAGGATTTGGTATTTGGTCTGGCATTACTCCATTGGGTATGGATTTCTTAACATTCTTTGACTTTGTCAGCAATAGTGTATTGATGCCTGTGGTTGCTTTCTTAACTTGTATCTTTATCGGATACGTTATTAAGCCAGAAGCTATTGTTAAAGAAGTAAAAATTAGTTCTCCATTTAAAAATGAGAAGTTGTTTAAAGTGGTTATTAAATATATAGCACCTATATGTATTGTTGTGATTTTAGTCACTTCCATCTTAAGTGCTTTCGGATTTATGACAATCTAGTTTTTGTTCTCCCCCTTCTTAGGGGGTTTTTTTATTGTTTAAGAGCGGATTTAATACCAGAAGATAAAATAGATTTTGTGATTTGAAGAATCGAATCTTTTGCATCTGCATCAATGTTTTCTAAGGCTTTTAGAAGCATAGGCCAATTTTCTTGAAGCTGGCTTGTAGTCGTTAGATTGGTGGATTGAATGACTTGGTACCATAAATCGATAAATTGTTCTCTTTGTTCCATGGAAATGCTTTTCATCCAATTTTCTAAGGCTGAGTTCATGTATTTGGAAGGGAGTGTACGTTTATTCAAATAGATGAAGTCATCGTCTTGAATTTCCCAAGAAAAAGGATCGTGTTGCCAAAAACTTTTACGATTGCTTTGAATGATGATAGCACTGGCATTGGATTCTAAGACCATACCAAAAAATGAAGATTGCGGAATGATTTTTGTCGTCTTTGAGATAATATTTTGAAAATCAGGCTGCTGAATGATATCTGAAAGGAAACCTGGCGCATCGTGCGTGAAAATTTGACGAATGCGTTCTTGGTTGTTGAAAGCTCCTGCATACACGGCTAAGTTGCCTCCCTTTGAGTGTCCTCCTAAATAAAGGTCGCCTTTGGTTCTTTTTAAAATGAGTTTCGTATATTTGCTGGCAGCCACTTGACTAGGAATGGGACATTCGAAAAACATATTGAAGTCTTCTTTCCATCCAACGATGGTTGAGTCCGTTCCTCGAAAGGAAATAAAGTGAGTGGTAGTATCTAATTTTAATGTCATAGCAGAAAATTGCTTTTCTTGAATCGGATTCAATTGTTGGGTATATTTTAAAATTTTTATGTTTCGAAATCGAGGACTGGCGCACAATGCAGTCCATAACTGTTTGGCAAGTTCGGGTTCATACACATTGTAAAAGAGTTCATCAAAGTATTCGGCTTTGAATAAATCCTTGATGTAGACTCCACGAAAGGTTGTCGCATTTTTTACAGACTTTGGCATGCGTATGTAGGAAATCCAAGAAAGAATTAAACTATCTACAAGGTTTATTGGTTCTTCTTGGAATGTTTTTAATTGATTTTGTGTATATGTGATAATGTTGTTCATATGAATAGTATATCAAAAAAAGAACGCTTGGCGTTCTTTTTAACTAAAGTAGACGTAAGGATCTTCTAAAGGAAGAGCCATCTTGTATGATTTTGTTTCGATAATAATGATTTGTTCGTCATTTAATTCATCATATTGACAATGAATGGTCCCAGTCACTTCAATCCAATCTCCTTTTTTAAAAGGGGTGGAATCTACATGTAATGCGACAAGTCCAATCGGTCTAGCATCGTCGGCACAGCATACCATCGCATACCGTCCGAAGATTGTCATTTTTTTGTTCGCTTTTGTAGAAGGAATAACCATTCCTTTGACCGTGATATTTTTACCATCGTATTTTTCAGGATGATCGACTACATCCAAATACCAGAGCCCGTAATCGTCGTCTTCAATCACAAGAGGATTTTGATTCAAATCAAATGGAAGATCTTCTTCTGAAAGTTCAACAATGTTTCCGTGTACATCTTCATAAATCAATTCAGCTTGTTTGTTGATTGTTTTGATATTTGTACGAATGTAGCGCTTGTTTGTGTTTTCATCACAGCGGTTAAAAATAATAACTTGAGAATATTTCAATTGGTCAAAAATCATTTGAGCCATATTTTGAACATAAAGATTAAATGTACTGGCATCCACTAAAGATAAGATTTGGACAAGGACCCAATTTCTAGGCATGTCCACATCCATAAATTTATCTACATCCCATGTTCCATTGAGCTCGATCATGATGAAATTAGGACGGTATTGTTTTTCTAAAGATTTGTAAAATGAAGTAGATAGTTGGTTGAAATCTTCGATATAAACAACATCGACATCGTTTCCATATTCTTCGATTCCTTCTTCACAACAAATGACCAATGGTTTTTGATTTGAGTGAAATTCAGGATCTTGTAAAGTTTCACGAATTAATGTTGTTTTTCCACCTTCTAAAAATCCAGTGAATAAATAAACAGGAATATCCATAGTGCTCACCTAAATCTTAAACACTTGTGCTAATTTTTCTTCATTCAATTGAGATCCGATTACACAAATGCGTCCAGAATAACTTGCTTGCCCTTGACGAATGTCTTTTTCTCCAGGCACCATATCAAAGTAATACCAAGTTCCATTATCTCCAGCAACGATTCCTTTTGCACGAAGAATCGTACCATATGATTCTTCATTGATTGTATCTAATATTTCATTTAATTCTGCTTCAGAATATTTATGAATGGTTTCTACACCCCAGTTTGTAAACACTTCATCGGCATGGTGGTGTTCATGATGATGGTGATCGTGTCCACAACAACATTTGTGATCGTGTTCGTGGTGGTGATGTTCATGATCGTGACATCCACAAGTGCATGTGTGTTCATGTTCATGATGATGGTGTTCATGATCGTGTTCGTGTGTTTCTTGGATGAATTGATCCAAGTTGCAACGAGCTTCCATCACATCTAAGATTTCTTTTCCACTGATTTGATCCCATGGAGTAGAGATGATGGTTGCCTCTGGGTTTTGGTGTTTTAGTAAGTGGATGGTTTCTTTTAATTTTTCTTCTTGAATATCTTGGGTACGACTTAATAAAATCACATGGGCCGATTCGATTTGGTTGTTGAAGAATTCACCAAAGTTTTTCATGTACATTTTTGCTTTTTTTGCATCAACAACACAAACAAAACTATTAATCACAAGGTCTAAGTGATCTTGTACGCTTTGAATCGCATTGATAATATCGGAAAGTTTTCCTACTCCCGAAGGTTCAATTAAGATTCGATCCGGATGAAACGTGTTGACTAATTCTTCCAATGAAGTTCTGAAATCTCCTACCAATGAACAACAAATGCATCCAGCATTCATTTCGCGGATTTCAATTCCAGCTTCTTTCATGAAACCTCCATCGATTCCAATTTCACCAAATTCATTTTCAATCAAGACGATTTGTTCATCTTGAAACGCTTCTTTTAAACATTTTTTAATTAGAGTGGTTTTACCAGCTCCTAAAAATCCAGAAAATATATCGATTTTTGTCATAGTAGCCTCTTTCTATTTATACATTTTTAAGTCTATCATGCTTATAAAAAAAGAAAAGACCATTGATTTATAAATTTGGTAATTTTATTTCTCAAAAGAGTACGTTATGATTGGATTAGAACTATAAGGGGGAAGTGTAATGTTTTATTATGATTCAAGTTATACGATTTTTTTAATTTTATTGATGATTGCGATGGGATTTGCGATGTATGCGCAAAATCTAGTGAACTCTCGCTATGAAACGTATAAGAAGATGCCTACGAGAAATGGATTGACAGGTCAACAAGCTGCACGAAAAATATTGGATGCGAATGGGTTATATTCCGTTCCTGTAGAATGTGTGAATGGAAAATTATCCGATCATTATGATCCAAGAAGTAATGTTGTTCGACTTTCACAAGAAGTTTATTATGGAGATAGTGTAGCAGCGGTTGGGATTGCCAGTCATGAAGTAGGGCATGCGATTCAATACAATACGAATTATGCGCCGATACATATACGAGCAGCCATCATTCCAATCACAAATATTGGAGCGAATATTTCACCGATGTTGATTATGATTGGACTTTTGATTAGTAGTTTAAATGTTTTAGCTTGGTTTGGATTGATTTTATATAGTTTTTCGACTTTATTCCAATTGGTTACATTACCGGTCGAAGTGAATGCGTCTTCTCGTGCTTTAGAAACCATTCAACAAATGAACATATTAGAAACGCAGGAAGAATACGAAGGAGCTAAGAAAGTATTAACAGCAGCGGCTCTTACATATGTAGCTGCATTAGCTACAAGTTTAGTGTATTTATTCCGTATGGTGATGATGGTATTCAATAATACGAGAAGAGACGATTAAAAGTATGGAAAATCAAATTGATATGAATGCGGTAGAATTTAGAACGTTAATGGCCTATTATACGTGCGCCATGTTGGAAATTGAGACAAAATTTAATGTATTGAACGAGGAATTTTCGTTAAAGCATGATATGAATCCAATCAACTCCATTAAGAAACGTTTAAAAAATCCAGAAGGAATTTACAATAAAGTTTTAAAGAAAGGGTATGAATACTCTTTAGAAAATGTAGAGTCGCATATTTATGATGTGGCGGGTGTTCGAGTTGTGTGTACATTTTTAGATGATGTGTATACGATTGCGAATTCTTTGCTTGCACAAGATGATATTGTGCTTATTGAAAAGAAAGATTATATTCAAAATCCAAAGCCGAATGGATATCGAAGCTTGCATTTGATTGTAGAAGTGCCCATCTTTTTGAAAGATGGCAAGAAGATGATGAAGGTCGAAATTCAACTTCGTACGATTGCGATGGATTGGTGGGCTAGTTTAGAACATCAGCTTCGATATAAAAAAATTGTTGCGCTAGATACGCATATGAGTGATGAGTTAAAAGCGTGTGCGAACATTAGTGAGTCTTTGGACTTGAGAATGAACGATTTAAAAGATGAAGTTTTCAAAAAAATCAAATATAGCATAGATTAATTTTTATGAATCTGTTATTATGATAGGCGATTCGACAGTTGCTGGCAGCGATGCTAGAGGAAAGTCCATGCTCGCACAATCTGTGATGATTGTAGTGTTTGCGCTAGGCCAATCAATAAGCCTAGGTACGAAAGTAACGGCATTCTCAATTCCTAAGGAGTCATCTATGGATGCGAGAATATAAAGTGCCAAAGAGACGAGTCTATATGGAAACATATAGGGTGGAACGTGGTAAACCCCGTAAGCGAGAAACCCAAATTTGGTAGGGGAGCCGACCTAAGAGAAACGAATCGATGGGTTGGATGCATATGTATGCATAGATAAATTACTGTCACCGAGAAATCGGAACAAAACATGGCTTATGAATCTAAAAAGAGAGGGTAACCTCTCTTTTTATGTTAAAATGCATATATGAAAATTCAAAAAGTATATGGACTTTATTTTAGTCCAACGCAAAATACAAAAAAAGTTGTTGAAACGATTGGTTCTACTTTTTGTGTGCCGATTGAATATATTGATTTAACCAATCTTTCACTTCGAAAACAAAAATACATGTTTACTTCTCAAGATTTGCTTATATTGGGTATACCTACGTATGCAGGAAGGATTCCTAATAAAATAGTTGAAGATTTAAAACAAAATTTAGTTGGAAATCAAACACCTTTTATCGGAGTGGTAACATATGGAAATCGAAATTATGATTCTTCACTCGCAGAATTGGTTTCGATTGCAGAAGCGCAAAATTTTTTTGTGGTGGCTGCTTGTGCTATTGTGTGTGAGCATGCTTTTACAAATTGTTTAGCAACACATCGTCCTAATGAAGAAGACTGTAAAGAAATACTTTCGTTTTCTAGAAATGTGCAATCTAAATTAGATATGTATGTGTATCAGAATCAGAAAGCGAACGTAGAAATTCAACCATATTATGTTCCTATTCGAATGGATGGGCATCCGGCTCATTTTTTAAAGGCGAAGCCTAAAACGAAGGTTTCGATTTGTACAGATTGTAAGAAGTGTACACAAGTTTGTCCAATGCAGTCCATCGATTGGACGGATGTTTCTGTTGTTTCGGGAGTTTGTATCAAATGCCAAGCTTGTGTTCGAGTGTGTGAGGTACAGGCAAAATATTTTGAGGATGAAGATTTTTTATCGCATGTAAGAATGTTAGAGGAAACGTATACGAGGCGACGAGAAAATCAATTTTGGATGAGGTGATGTGATGTTTTTCTTTTTTCCATCATGCCTGAAGAACGATGGATTGAATCACGAGAGGATTAGCAGATTTACGAGTCTTGTTCGGTTTTTTATATGTTTTGGATTCCGCTTTTTCGATGGAATAAAAAATATTATGCGAAACGATGGAGTGATGATTGTGTGGTTGAGTTGTCGCATGATTTTGTACGAAATCATGAATCGTTAGATGTTTTCCATCAAAAAGAGGAAAATGTATGTCTGTATTGTGGGCGTATGTTGGAGCAAGAGTATGCATTTTGTCCATATTGTGGAACAAAATTATAATTATTTGATATGATAGTACAGATAGAAATGAGGAATGAACATGCAAACAATCGAAGATGCGATTCATACTTTTATATATAAACAAAATGACCAAACGGTTATTGGTGTTTTTGAAGCCATTCGGATGGCGATGAATGCGGGACAATCTTTTTATATTCCTGTGCAATATTTAAATGAGGAAAAGACAGAATTTTCTTTGGGAAAAATCCAAGATGGAAAAGGTCAAGAGATGGTTGTGGTTTTTAGTAATGAAGATGGTTGTAAAAAGATGGAAGATGCCGAAGTGCTTGTAGAAGAGATTCAGTCTTTTATGACTCGAATTTTGGCAATGCCGGATGTAGCAGGGTTGTTGATCAATCCGATTGGGGAAGGTTTTGTGTTGGGAAAACCATATATTCAAATGATTTTTGATGCCAATGACAAGGAGGGTGTATGAGAATAATTTCAGGGAAAGCCAAGGGTAGAAATATAAAGGCGCCCGAAGGATATGATACACGTCCGGTTACGGATAAGATTCGTCAATCTTTGTTTAATATTTGGCAATGGGATATACAAGACTGTGATTTTTTAGATTTATTTAGTGGTAGTGGAAGCATGGGGATTGAGGCCATGTCTCGAGGGGCACATCGTGTCATTATGGTAGAAAAAGCGGAAAAGGCTGTTCGAGTGATTCAAGACAATATTCGTTCTTGTGATTTACAAGATGTAAATCATGTTGTTTATGCGGAAGATGTTTTTTCTGCGATTGAAAAATTGAAGTACAACAAAGAGAAGTTTGATATTATTTATTTAGATCCTCCATATACAGTGGATGAGATTTTTCATCCGGTTATGGAAGCATTGGGAAAGGCCAATTTATTAAAAGAGGATGGGATTGTTGTGATTCGTACTCGAAAAGAAAAGGAAATGAAGGATGTGTACGGAAATCTTACAAAATATCGTGAGAAGGTGTATGGGATTTCGATGGCACATTTTTATGAACAATGCGAAGATTTATAAATAGGAAAATGTTAGCGAAGACTTTGTTGGATATTGTGGTTGTTAAAGATAAAGATATTTTGAGTGTGTGTCATGAGGTGAGTCAATATCGTTTGGATCCGCATTTTGAAAAGGGTCGTCGGATTGAGTCGATGCTAGATGCATATGATGGATGGGTGATGTATCGTATGAATGTATTTTTTACGATTCTTGCTTTATTTTTGTTTCATTTTATTCCAATTTCATACCGGATTGTCGGTATTGCTGTCTTCTTGTTGTGGTTGTTAGTTTTTGGAGTGCATGCTTGGTTTACGCTTCGGCGTTTTCAAATAGCTTTACCATATATTTGTGTGGATGAATTGTATTGTCGAAAAGTGATTCGTTCAGAAATTATTGAAAAATAAGAGGCGCTTCTTGCCTCTTTTTTTGATACAATATGGATACAAGACGCGAGGTGTTGTATATATGATTCAGTTAGTTGCTATTGACATGGATGGAACTTGTTTAAATAAATATAGTCGGATTTCGAAAGCAAATTTAGAGGCGTTACGAAGAGCGAAAGAGGCTGGAATTTTGATTGTTCCTACGACAGGGCGAGCTTTGGATTGTTTGCCTTATCAATTGAGGGAACAATCGGACTTGTATTCGTATGTGATTACGAGCAATGGTGCGGTTGTTCGGGATGTTCGATTGAAAAAGGATATTTTTCGAAAGTGTATTCCGGATTATATGGCTCAATATTTGCTGGAAGAGTGTGAGAATGAAAAAGTGGGCGTAACGGCACATGTAAAAAATGAATATTGGATTCAGGGGAATGCTTTGCGTTTGGCTGGGAATGTATTTTTTGGAAAAGATGTACGTTCGGCTAAAAAAGTGAATAATATTCATCAAGTGATTTCTGACCAAGGGTGTAGTGTGGAGGAGATTCAATTGTATTTTCTTCCGGGAGCGAAACAAGAATCGATTCGTACTATTTTAAAGAGATATCCTGAATTGAATGCGGCCTATACGAATTTGTATGTGGAAATATACAGTCGTGGTACTTCGAAGGGGAATGCTTTGCGTCAGTTGGCAAAGATGTTGCATATTGATTCTTCGCAGATTGCTTGTATTGGAGATGGTGAAAACGATCTTTCAATGTTTAAAGAGGCTGGTTTAAAGATTGCGATGGCCAATGCGGTTGATGTTTTAAAAGAACAGGCGGATTATATTGTAGATTGCAATCAAAAAGATGGAGTGGCCCAAGCGATTGATACATATATTTTGAATGAAAAAAAAGTCGAAGAGTGATCTTCGGCTTTTTTATAGGAAATGATTCCAGATTGGACTTTCTAATTGTTCGAATGCTTGTATGACATTTCGAATGTCATTGTCGATCCATTTGGAAAATAATTTATAATTGTTCAATCGTACGAGTACGGAACTTTTCTTTTGGGAGTGAATGGGATTGAATAATTTTTCAAATCGTTCATCTTCACTGACGGTTACTTGAATGACTTCACAAATCATTTGTAATGAGTTGAATAGGTCATAGATGGCATCGGAGTCAAGATAGATGATGGTTTCGATTTGGATTTGATTTTTCCAAATATTGTAGATAGCAAATCCACGAATTTGATTGTTTTCATCCATCATGACGTCAATTTTTTTATGACTGGCAAGTAGGTAAGAAATTTGATTTTCAAATTGTTCAATGTTTAAGAGGACGCTTCCGTCAAAATGAGACATGAATTGTAAATAGACAGGATATAAGTTCATGCTTGGTTGATATTTTTTAATGTTTTTAAAGTTTCCTTGTTTACATTGAGTGGCTTTAATCCAGTAGCTTTTCGTATGGGATACGGGAATAAAACTTCTAGATTCGAATAATTTATCGCTCGATGTATAAAGGATAGTTAATAAGTCATTGCAACATGCTTTTTGTAAGACGGCATCGAGAAGATTTCCAAAACATTTTCGTTGTTGGTAGTCGGGATGCGTTGCGGCTAGTTCAATATAGGACACTTGGCATAATTTTTTTTGGAATGAGAGTGTTCTTTTTTTGACTTGAATACAGGCGATGACTTGATTGTCTTCGACCATACAAAACATGTTGGATGGGTCGAATTTGTAGACCATCCAGGCACGTATTTGAAATGGGTCCATTGTTAGCATGGCTTTGTTCAATAAGGGTTCGATTTGATTTTGATATTCAATCGCATTTTGAAAGATCATAGGTTAGTCCTCATCGTCCCGTTCAGTGAATTCTACATCGATGACATTTGGGTTTGTATTTCTTGTTTGATTTTGATTGTATGTATATTCTTGGGATTGTTTTTGAAAAGTTTCTTCAAAAAACTTTTTTTGTCTTTTCCGAATGAAATAATTTCGGATGAATGAAAAGATGAATAGGATGAGTAGAAATGGCAATAGGGCCGGAAGTATATAAAAGAGTAGGAATCCTAGGGCCATAAAAATTAATATTGTATATAAAATGTTCATAAAATCTCCTTTTTGCGTATATAATAGCACGAAATTTTCGTTAAATTATGGTTCGATCACATGTTCTTTCAAGACTTCTTGTAAGAATGTGGGAACAATTTGGCCACTGGATAATTCTTGAAGTTCTTGGCTGATGTCTGTGGGTGTTAAGAAGTGATAGATTACTTGTTCTTCGTATTCTTTACTTGTTATGGGAATGTTTTGATTTCTAAAAAATTGGTCGATTTTTCCAATCCATTCATATCCAAATTGTATAAAGTATTCGTTTAGCTTACATGTTTGGGTGAGTTGAGCTTTGTCAAGTGCTTCTTTGACACTTGAGCTATAGGCTCGTACGAGTCCTCCTTTTCCAAGTAGGGTTCCTCCAAAGTAGCGTACGACTACGGCTAATATATCTTGCATTTTATTGCCTTGGAGTACGTCTAACATAGGGTGTCCGGCTGTGTTACTCGGTTCTCCGTCGTCATTGGAGCGTACGACATTTTTGATGACCATGGCTGTGCAGTGGTGGGTTGCGTCTGGGTGCAATTTTTTGACGAGGCGAATGTATTCTTTGGCTTCGTCTTCGTTGTCTGTTCTATGTAGATATGTGATAAATTTACTTTTTTTTATTTCAATTGTATTTTCTACGTCTTCTAATATTTTTGGCATAATCTCATATTAGATGAAAAATAAAATGGCGTCAACTTTTCCAAAGGATGATATACTAAAGTTTATACGAGGTGAAAAATATGAGAATGGAATTATTTTCTATAGGTCCTATAACGATTTATTCGTATGGGTTTATGATTGCGCTTGGTCTTTTGGCGGGGTATGGTTTGGCTTTGAAGACAGCGGATGCTTTGCATTGTAATAAAAAGCATTTAGATGGTATTTTATTTACGATTTTAATTTCGGGTTTTTTGAGTTCGAAGATTTTATATTTGTTGACAAATCTTGATGAGGTTATGAGTAATCCTGCATTTATCATGGATTCTTTAGGTGGCGGATGGGTTGTCTATGGTGGAATTCTCGGAGGAATGTTTGGAGGTTGGTTGTATTGTAAAAGATATAATCTTTCTTTTTTTCGATATTTTGATTGGGGAATGCCTTCTTTTGCGTTAGGACAAGCGTTTGGAAGAATAGGATGTTTTATGGCGGGATGTTGCTATGGAGCTCAGACGTCAGGGCATTTTGCGGTTGTATTTCCGGAGCATTCTTTAGCGCCGGCTGGAATTCCTTTGATTCCTACTCAGTTGTTGAGCTCGGCTTTTGATTTCTGTTTGTGTTTAATTTTATTATGGTTGATTCGTCATAAGAAATGGGATGGACAGATTGGTTGTGCATATCTAATTGTATATAGTTTGGGCCGTTTTGTGATTGAGTTTTTTAGGGGAGATTTAATTCGTGGAAGTATTGGTATGTTGTCTACTTCCCAGTTTATTTCTATTTTTGTTTTTCTTTTTGGAATGGGTATATGGTTCTGGAAAGGAAGAAAGGTATAAGAAAAGCAGGAGGTTTGTCCTGCTTTTCTTATATATATTGTATCTTATTTTTTATACGCATCCTTGGGCTTTCATGGCTTCACTGACTTTTAAGAAGGAGGCAATGTTGGCTCCAATCATATATTGGTCTGGTTTTCCATATTCTTCGGCTGTTTCTTTGCATGTGTTGAAGATGTTGACCATGATTTCTTTTAATTTTTTGTCGACGTCTTTGCTTGTCCAAGATAGGTGTTCGGCGTTTTGACTCATTTCAAGTCCAGAACATGCGACACCGCCTGCGTTGCTTGCTTTTCCTGGTGCATAGTATACATTATTTTCGATTAAATAATGGATGGCGTCTGGTGTAGTTGGCATGTTGGCTCCTTCACATACGGCAAATACATGGTTGGCTACTAAGTTTTTGGCGTCTTCTAAGTTCAATTCGTTTTGCGTAGCACATGGTAGGGCAATATCACATGGTATGCTCCATGGGCGAGCATTTGGAGTGAATGTTGCTTTTGTGTGTGTTTCTACATATTCTTTGATGCGTCCGCGTCGAACTTCTTTTATTTCTTTGACGGAGTCTAGGTCGATTCCGTTTGGATCGTAGATGAATCCGTTGGAGTCGGACATGGTGATGACTTTGGCTCCTAGTTGTGTTGCTTTTTCACAAGCATAGATGGCTACGTTTCCACTTCCAGAGATGGCTACGTTTTTTCCTGCAAAACTAGTTTGTTTGCTGTTGAGTAAAGCTTCTGTAAAGTAGCATAGTCCGTATCCTGTTGCTTGTTTTCGTACTAGAGATCCTCCGTATGTGAGTCCTTTTCCTGTTAAGACTCCAGAGAAATTATTTTGGATGCGTTTATATTGTCCAAACATATATCCGATTTCTCGGGCTCCGACTCCGATATCTCCGGCTGGTACGTCCGTTTCAGGTCCGATGTAGCGGTATAATTCAGTGATGAAGCTTTGGCAAAAGCGCATTATTTCGTTGTCACTTTTTCCTTTTGGATTGAAGTCAGATCCTCCTTTTCCTCCTCCCATTGGAAGTGTGGTAAGTGCGTTTTTAAAGATTTGTTCGAATCCTAAAAATTTAATGATGCTGATGTTAACGGATGGGTGGAATCGAATTCCTCCTTTGTAGGGTCCGATGGCGCTGTTGAATTGTACGCGGAATCCACGGTTTACTTGTGTATTTCCTTGGTCGTCAACCCAAGGTACTCGGAAGATGATTTGTCTTTCGGGTTCTACAAGTCTTGTTAGTACACTTTCGTCCAATTTTTCAGGATGAACGGCTGCGATGACGTCTAATGATTCGAATACTTCTTTTACAGCCTGAAGAAATTCGGCATCGTTTTCATTTCTTTCTTTAACGATGTCATAAATTTTTGTTAAATCTGTCATAGGCTTCTCCTTTTTTATTTTGACATGTTCTACGTGATGAGTAAGGAAGTTTTCTTGCTTTTTGTAGATGATTGGATGTCAAATTCTTATGAATAGTTCTATTATACGATTTTTATATTCTTATTTAAAATCATTATTTTATTTTCTTTCGCGCTTTTTGTTTTGTGTGATATAGTGGTTTGTATATTTAGAGGTGATGATATATGAAGGAAAAGCTTAGAAGATTTTTCTGGGGTCGTTATGGAAATGATGAATTAAATCGAGATATTTTATTTTTGGAGACAGCTTTTATTTTGTTTTCTTTATTTTCTCGGAATCGTTTGTGGATTATTTTATTTGATGTTTTGATGATTTTTAGTTTTTACCGAATGTTGTCAAAGAATATTTCGGTTCGTTATCAGGAAAATATGAGGTGGATTGGTTTCAAGAAGCAAATGAAACATTATGGGAGTGCTTTTTCGAAAGGGTTGAAGGATCGTTCTCATAAATATTTTGTTTGTCCAAAGTGTACTCAAATTATAAGAGTGCCGAAAGGGAAGGGTAAAATTGAAGTTCGATGTCCGAATTGTCGTGAAAAATTTGAAAAACGTTCTTGAATATATGTTAGAATAATAGGGGTGAGGAGGAATTGAATATGAAAATTGCGATGGCATGTGATCATGGAGCTTATACATACAAAGAAGAAATTAAACAAATGCTTTTGGATGAAGGGTATGAAGTTGTAGACTGTGGTTGTCACAGTGAAGCAAGTGTAGACTATCCAGATTTGGCAGAAGCTTGTGCAAATAAAGTGGCAAATAAAGAAGTTGATTTTGGAATTGTAATGTGTGGTACTGGAATTGGTATTTCTATTGCAGCTAATAAAGTGAAGGGAATTCGTTGTGGTCTTTGTACAAATTCTACGATGGCTCGTTTAACTCGTGAGCACAATAATGCAAATATGTTAGCGATGGGACAAAGAACAACTGGAATTGAAGTGGCAAAAGAAATTGTTCACACTTTCTTAACAACTGATTTTTCAGATGGAGAACGCCACATTAAACGTATTGAAAAAATTTCAAATTTAGAAAAATAAGCGTACTTGTTACGCTTTTTTTATATCC
>SAMEA104404106__coassemble_1491_pt1 | contig 17516 bp, 18 predicted proteins | sample SAMEA104404106__metabat2_low_PE_012 | metagenome-assembled genome bin SAMEA104404106 (sample SAMEA104404106) | Balaenoptera acutorostrata | reverse complement strand
TTGTTTTATCTCAAGTTGTAACAAAAAACATACATAATATTTACGTTTGTTTCATGTATAGTTGTATTAGTTTATATATGATATATCCCAATAAATCCTTCTATATTTCATTTATAGTTGTAAATTTCAAAGAAAAATAGCTTAAATTAACAATAATTTATAAGTTTGTTTCAATTATAGTTGTCATGTTTCATTTTGAGTTGTAATAGAACAATAATAACAATTATTTATAAAGCTGCATGATTTACAAGATATACATTACTTCGCATAATATATATTATGTAACACAAGGGAATTGATTCTACTTGAGTTTCTATAAAAAAGATGCTATTCTATTTGTGGCAGAAAGAATTTGTATTTACATTACAAAATGGAAAAGGACCTGATTTCAGGTCCTTTTCTTATTACATTAATGAAACAATCATTTGAACCGCTCCAATGCACATTCCAGCAATCATGCCAAAACATACGAGCAAGGCTAATATTTTTTTCATCGTCCATCTCTTTTCTCATTACATTTATTTTTTAATGTTTGACTTGGCTTAAACTTTGGGAGTTTACTCGATGGAATTTCCATACGATCTTTCGTAATCGGATTGATTCCCATTCTTGCTTTTCTAAAAAAGATATGAAACTTTCCAAAACCTGCAATATCTACAACCCCATCATCAACCAATGCAGAACTCATTTCTTGAAACATTAAATCAACAGCATGTAAGGCGTCTTTCTTACTAATATTCATCTCATTTGTGATGACTTGAGCTAAAGAATCACGATTTACGAACTTAGACATGAAATTAGAACTCCTTTTTAAGCTTTCTAACCATCAATTCTGTCGCACAAAGTTTCGGTTCTTTTCCCCCATATAAAATTTGGTATACTTCTTCACAAATTGGCATTTCAATCCCTTCTTTTTGAGCGATATTGTGCACAATTTTAGCCGTACGAACTCCTTCTACTGTCTTTTTATTGTTTTTTAAGAAATTTTCTACACAGTTTTCTTTCCCAATTTGGTATCCAGCCTCAAAATTACGAGAATGAACACTTGTACAAGTTACAATCAAGTCCCCAATTCCTGTCAATCCCATAAATGTCTCTTGGTTCCCTCCAAAATGAACTCCATAACGAATCATTTCTTGTAAACCACGAGTAATCAAAGCTGCACGCGTATTATCTTGGTATCCTAATCCAGACAAAATTCCAGAAGCAATAGCCATTACATTTTTAATTGCAACCCCTAATTCACTTCCAATTTCATCATTTCCTGTATAAATTCTTAAATAAGAGTTAGAGAACAATTGTTGTACTGTTCTAGCATCTTCTTCATTTGAAGAAACCGCATCAATTGTAGTCAATTGATGAATCACAACTTCTTCCGCATGACTTGGACCAATAAGAGATACAACACTCGATAATTTATCTTCATCAATGCAACGACGAATGACTTCAGACATACGTTCATTTGTTTCTGGATGGAATCCTTTGGCAACATTAACAACAATTGTTTTCTTCGTTAACAATGGATTGATTTGTGTACAAATTGGATCAATCGCAAAAGTTGGAACTGCCAACAAAACTAAATCTGCCTTTTTTACAACATTAATATCCATCGTAGCAGTTAAAGCTGGATTTAAAGTCACATCGTCTCCAAAGAATTTAGAGTTTTTGTGATTTTCTTGAATATCCGTAACTTCCCCTTTATCTACACCATAAATAATGACCGGTTGATTATTGTCTGCCAAAGCTTGTGCTAAAGCAGTACCCCAACTACCACTACCAATAACGACTGTTTTCATACCATATTCCTTTCTGAACTATTTCTTTCTTGCGATAATATGGATTGGTGTTCCCACAAATCCAAACGCTTCACGAAGTTTATTTTCAATGTACCGTTTATAACTAAAATGGAACAATTCTGGATCATTGACAAACAATACAATCGTTGGCGGTTCTACCGAAACTTGACTTGCATAATAAATACGAAGCTGACGACCCAAATGAGGTTTTGCCGGATTCATCATTTGTGCATCCAAAATAACATCATTCAAAACATTCGTAGGCACACGCATCGTACAAGCCTCATGTACTTCATCAATGACCGGAATCAAATTTTTAACCTTTGAACCTGTTTTAGCACTTGTAAAGACAATCGGTGCATAATCTAAATATTTAAATTGTTCACGAATGACTTTTTCAATCTTAATCATCGTCTTTTCGTCTTTTTCGACCGCATCCCACTTGTTGTAAACAATCACAACACCTTTACCAGCTTCATGCGCAAGACCTGCTACATGTTTATCTTGATCACGAATTCCTAATTCACCATCAATCACAAAACATACAACATTCGAACGATCGATTGCACTCAAAGCACGTAAAATCGAATACTTTTCAATATTCTCATACACTTTTCCCTTCTTACGAATTCCTGCCGTATCAATAATCATATACTCACGGTCTTCAAAGAAGAAAGGCGTATCAATCGCATCTCGAGTCGTACCTTCCACATTCGAAACAATAACACGATCTTCTTTTAAAATCGCATTCACTAAAGAACTCTTACCAACATTCGGACGGCCAATCACACAAAAAGAAGTAATTCCTTCATAAGGTTTAATATCCTTTTCCGGCATCTTTTCCATCACTGCATCCAAAAGTTCACCCAAACCAATCCCATGAGAAGCACTTACAGGAACAGGATCCCCAATTCCCAATTGGTAAAATTCATAAATACCCATTTGTAAATCTTGGTTATCTGCCTTATTGATGGCTAGAATAATCGGCTTATTCGCCTTTTGTAATTTACGAGCAATCGCAACATCATCACTCATAATTCCTTCTCTAGCACTCGATAAAAATATAATGACATCCGCCTCTTCAATCGCAATATCCACTTGCATATTGATTTCGTCAGCAAAATCTTGATCTTGAATTTGAATACCACCCGTATCAATCAAACGGAACGTTTGAGTCAACCACTCAACCTCACCATAAATGCGATCACGAGTTACACCAGGAGTATCATCTACAATACTTTTTCTCTGTCCGATCAAACGATTAAAAAGTGTAGATTTCCCTACATTTGGTCGTCCAACGATAGCAACCGTTCCACGAATCATAAAATCGCTCCTTTCCTATAAAGCCTTATCAATAATAGCTTGAATCACATTTACAACCTCATCAATCGTAAGCATTGACGTATCCACCTCAATCGCATCTTGCGCCTTGTATAAAGGAGAAACACTACGATGAGAATCTTGATAATCTCTAGCTACAATATCGTTGTAAATCGTATCATAATCAGCTTCAACACCCTTAGCCACATATTCATCATAGCGTCTTTGAGCCCGCGCTTTCGCACTCGCTGACATAAAAATCTTTACTTCCGCATCTGGAAGAACTGTCGTACAAATATCACGACCATCTAAAATATATCCTTTGTTTGAAGCCACATATCGTTGTAAAAATACCAACTTCTTACGAACAGCTCCAATCGTAGCAATCTTAGAAGTAAAATTGGAAATATCATTTGTACGAATCGCTACAGAAACATCTTCTCCATTCAAAAGAACTTTACCATCTTCGAATCCAATCTGAATCTGATCTAAAATCGATTGTACAGCCACCTCATCTTGAAGATCTACCTGAGCACGAGAAATCGCAAGAGCTACACAACGATACATCGCGCCCGTATCCAAATGCGTCATACCATTGTTTTTTGCTAAAATATCCGCAATCGTACTCTTACCAACACCACTCGTACCATCAATCGCAATATTAATATTTGCCATTAGATGACACCAATTTCCTTTAACATATACAAAGCAACACCAATTGTAACAAACAATAATAAAATCAAAATAACTAAAACAATATTAATAATACGACCTGATTTTTTATTTTTATCCACTTCTTGGTAATCTTCTGTCGCCATACGAATCTTGGCTGAAGGCATTTCATCAAAATATTCTTCCTGTTTCGTATTCTTTTCTCTTTGTTTTTTAGCCTTCTTTAACTTCTTTGATTTACGAGGCTGTTCTAAAATAACATCTTCCTCTTCTTTTTCTTCAACAAATTGAATCGGTTCAGGCTCAATTTGTATACTTTCAGAAGTTAAGACAACCTTTTCTTCCTTTGTTTCTTTTTCAAAAGAAGGCACTTCAAATTCAGGCTGTACCGAACGAGGAAGCTTTACTGTATCTCCAGAAAGTTCTGGATTTTCTTCCATCTCAACAAAATGAGAATTTTTGCGAGGTGGCACATTGCTCGAATCCAACTGACGCAAAATATTAATTTGCGTATCATTTTCATAACGAGTTCCATTATCAATATTGTATTGACGAACTTCCCCCAACAATTCATCCATTACAGGACTGGATTGAAAATCTATATTAGTAAATGAAGATTCTTCTTGATGAGGATGCAACGGTTGATTTGCATGAGAAAGATTGCTTCCTTCAGACTTTGATAAACGACTTGGTGCCGCTTGCGCCAATGTAGTCTCTTCATCAAGATGATTTCTTAATTCTTGATAACGTTTTGTTCTAGATAATTTATTCATAATGATCCTCCTAAAGTATCTAATACATTATACACAATATACATTAAAATAAAAACAAGAAAAGCTTTATATAAAGCAGAATTTAAAAAAACCGTGAAGTCACGGTTTTTATTTAGCACGTCCTGAGTATTTTCCGTCGCTTGTATTTACAACAACCATTTCTCCTTCATCGATGAATAATGGAACACGAATTTCCAATCCAGTTTCCAATACTGCATTTTTAGAAGCAGACGTTGCTGTGTCACCTTTTACAGCTGGCTCACATTCAACAATTTGAAGAGTGGCTTTATCAGGCAATGCAATCCCAACAATTTCACCTTCATAACTTGAAATGTTTACATTGTCGTTTGCTTTAACAAATTTTCTTTCCCATTCTAAACGTTCCATAGGAATTTCAATTTGTTCATATGTTTCGTTATCCATGAAAACCATTGAGTCTTCTGTATCGTATAAGTATTGCATTTCTTTCTTTTCAATCATAGCAGGTTCTACTTTTTCTCCCCCACCCCAAGAAAGTTCAACATTACTTCCTGTACGTAAGTTACGTACTTTTGCTTTTACTACCATCGCACTACGTGCTGTTTTGTTTTGTGAAATGTCAAGAACAACAAAAATGTCACCATCAACATTAATTGTTTGACCTGGTTTTAAGTCGTTTGAGTTAATCATGTGTTCAATGCTCCTCTATATTTATTCATTCATTACCAATATTATTTTAAGGGATTCTATTATTTTGTCAAGACAAGAAAAAAAGCGCCCCGAAAAGCGCCTTCTTTCAAAGTATCGAAAGGAATCGATATGAATAAATGACTCAAACACTTAAGGAAGGATGTACGTGTTTGAGTTAAGGTTGAAATTGAGCCTGATTTCAACTTTATCCAAACATATAGTACTACTTTATTTCTTAAATGTAAACCCTTACATTACTCTTCTCCATCGAAACAGTACGTGCAAAGATTTTCTTTACTCAAACCAATCGCCTTAACCAAATCATCCAAACGTTGATAACGAAGTGTTGTAAAATTCGAACGCTTACGAATCCCCTCTAACATCGCCTCATATTTTTCACTATCCGGGTTGGCATACTCTTTCAAAGTTTGAACCGAAACATCCTCACCCTCTAAATCATGAATCACACGACGTGTAATCAACTCCATCTCCGAACTTGAACGAGAAAAGTTTAAAAATTTACAACCAAACATAATCGGAGGACAAGCCGGACGAACATGCACCTCTTTTGCCCCACTATCATATAAGAATTGGGTCGTCTCACCCAATTGAGTTCCACGAACAATCGAATCATCAATCAACAATAAACGTTGATCCTTAATCAATTGTTGAACCGGAATCAACTTCATTTTCGCAATCATATTCCGTTGCGCTTGACTACTTGGCATAAAGGAACGAGGCCAAGTAGGCGTATATTTAATAAAAGGACGCGTATATGGAATCTTTGTCTCATTTGAATATCCAACCGCATGAGCAATTCCTGAATCTGGTACACCCGAAACACTATCAATCACAATGTCTTTATCCCGAGAAGATAATAAACGACCACAATGATTTCGCATATCTTCGACATTTACACCCTCATATGTAGAAGTCGGATATCCATAATATACCCATAAAAATGAACAAATTTTCATATTCTTAGAAGGATCTTGTAAAACCGTTACCTTTTGCGGAGAAATAAAATCAATTTCTCCAGGACCCATATCCTTATAATGCGTATATCCCAAATTTAAAAAAGCACTACTTTCAAATGTGGCACAAAAACCAGAATCTTTTTTTGCAATCACAATCGGCGTACGACCCACCTTATCACGCGCTGCATAAATCCCTTCCTTCGTCATGACCAATAAAGACATACTTCCTTCGACGCGCTCTTGTACATATCGAATACCATCCAAAATACTCCCCTTTTGGTTGATGAGCGCAGCTACCAATTCAGTAGGATTCACTTCTCCATTGCTCATTTCGAAAAATTGCGTAATTCCATTCCTATAACATTCTTGTTCCAATTCTTTAATGTTATTAATACGCCCAACAGTCGTCAATGCAAAAGAACCCAAATGGGAATGCAGCAACAAAGGCTGTGCCTCAAAATCTGAAATACAACCAATTCCGATATTTCCAACAAAACGATCTAAATCCTTGTCAAACTTTGTTCGAAACGGCGTATTTTCAATGTTATGAATCGAACGAATGTATCCTTGTTCTCCACAAGTAATCATTCCCGCTCTACGCGTACCTAAATGCGAATGATAATCCACTCCAAAAAACAAGTCCAAAACACAACTTTCCTTCGATGCTACCCCGAAAAATCCACTCATATGTTTGCTCCTCTTTTCTATAAGATACTATAAATATATTGAAAAAAGCAGGATGTGTAAAGAGTCCATCCTGCAATTTTTTATATTATTTTGTATGCAATGCAGCCACACAACGGTCACACAATCCATCTTCGTTTTCACTTTCAGTAAAGTTCCAACAACGAGGACATACGTGCCCTTTTGCATTTTCTACTTTCACTTGGCAAGTTTCGAATTGTTCTAATTCATCTTCTGTAAAGTGAACATGAGAAACAATCAACCATTGTGCCGGTTTTTCAATGTAAGAAGCCATCAATTCTTTTGTGTTTGCATCTACATGCAATGTAATCATAGCTTCTAACGATTTTTTAATTTGTCCATTTGCACGAGCGTTTTCAAGCGCTTTTAAAACATCTTTACGAACTGCTAAAAGAGTTTTCATATCTTCTTTTAAAGACGTACCATCTACATCTAAATCCACTTTTACAAATTCAGTTAAGTGAATAGATTCTGCATCAAAGTGCATGAAATCGTTAATTTCTTCTGTCGTATGACACAAGATTGGAGCCCATAAACGAGTCAATACGTTTACAGCATGGTATAAAACAGTTTGTACTTGACGACGTTGTGCATTGTTTACATCTTCGATGTATAAAATGTCTTTTGTGTAATCTAAGTAGTAAGCAGACAATACATTTGTCATTAAGTTTGTAAGAGTACTTACAACATCCGCAAAACGGTATTCTGCATAGGCTTTACGACAAGAATCCACCGTTTCATTTAATAATACTAAAATGTATTGATCTAATTTTGACAACTCAGAAGTAGGAACGCAATTTTCAGCGCTAAATGTATTGTCATCTAAGTTTGCCATCAAGAAACGGAACGTATTACGTACTTTACGGTAGTTTTCAGACACTTGTTTTAAAATGTTTTGACCCATAGAACAGTCTGCTTGGTAGTCTACACTACTTGCCCATAAACGAAGGATGTCCGCTCCATATTTCTTTGTGATTTCTCCAGGAGCTACCGCATTCCATTGCGATTTTGACATTTTAACCCCTTTTTCATCCATTACGAAACCATGAGATAACACTTGTTTATATGGAGATTGCCCGTATACGGCCGTACCAACAATCAAACTAGAGTTGAACCATCCACGGTATTGGTCAGACCCTTCAAAGTATAAATCAGCAGGATATCCCAAACCTCTTTGTTTCATAGCTCCAGTATGAGAACTTCCTGAATCAAACCATACATCCATTGTATCGATTTCTTTACGGAAAATACCATTTGGAGAGTGTTCTGATTTGTATCCTTCAGGCACTAATTCAGAAGCATCTTTTTCAAACCAAACATTTGAACCATATTCTTCTACTAATTTTGCAACATGATCAAAAATTTCTTTATCCATTAAAGGAGTGTCATCTTCTCCATAAAGAATAGGAATAGGTACACCCCAAGCACGTTGACGAGAAATACACCAGTCTCCACGATCCGCAATCATATTGTGCATACGACCTTCACCCCATGCAGGAATCCAAGACACAGAATGAATTTGATTTAACAATTCATCCCGAATTTTATCGATAGAAGCAAACCATTGTGTTGTAGCACGGAAAATAATTGGTTTCTTTGTACGCCAGTCATGAGGATATGAGTGCGTAATAAATTCTAGCTTTAATAAGGCTCCAATTTCATCCAATTTCATCGTTACAGTCTTGTTGGCATCTTCTACATATTGTCCAGCAAGCCATTCTCCACAATCTTCCATCAAACGACCTTGAGCATCTACATTACAATATACAGGAAGTCCATATTTTTGACCAATGAAGAAGTCATCTGCCCCAAATCCTGGTGCTGTATGAACACAACCTGTCCCTGCATCATCCGTAACATGGTCTCCGACCATAACTAAACTTTCACGTTCAGGGTATAGAGGATGTGTACAAGTAATATATTCTAATTCTTTACCTTTGAAACGTTTAATAATTTCATATTGTTCCAACTTGAATTCTTTCATCAAGTTTTCAACCATTGATTCAAGAACCAATAAATTTCCTTTTTCTGTTTGAACTAAAGCATAATCAAAATTAGGATGTACAGAAATTCCTAAGTTAGCAGGAATTGTCCAAGGTGTTGTAGTCCAAATTACAAAATAATCATCGTTTGTTAATTTTCCTTTACCATCTTTTACTTGGAATTTAACAAAAATCGTAGGACTCTTTACATCCTTATATTCTACTTCTGCTTCAGCTAAAGCCGATTCACTACTAGGGGACCAGTATACTGGTTTTAATCCTTTGTAGATCAATCCTTTCATAGCCATCGTTCCAAAAATTTCAATTTGGCGAGCTTCAAATTCTTTTTGAAGCGTGATATAAGGGTGATCATAATCCGCAACCGAACCTAAAGCAATAAATCCTTCCTTTTGACGTTCTACTTGTTCTAAAGCATAGTCATAACAAATTTTACGGAATTCAGCAATTCCCATTTTTTTACGGTCATATCCCAATTTAGTAACCGCAGTTTCAATCGGTAAACCGTGAGTATCCCATCCTGGTACGAAAGGCACTTGGTATCCTTCCATAAATTTAGAACGGTTGATGACATCTTTTAAAATTTTATTTAAAGCATGTCCTAAGTGGATATCTCCATTGGCATATGGAGGCCCATCGTGCAAAACAAAAGGTTTTGCATCTTTTCTTTTTGCTAACATTTTTTCGTATAAATGTTCTTCTTGCCAACGTTTTTGAATGTTTGGCTCTTTTTTTGGAAGATTTCCACGCATTTCAAATGCAGTCTTTGGCATATGTAGCGTATCTTTGTAATCCATATTTGTTCCTCTCTTTCTAAAAAAAAAGACGTCCTCATCCAAGGACGTTTGCACGTGGTACCACCTTAGTTCATATATTAAAAATATATGCGCTCAACAGGATAACGGTCTGGACCGAATCTTTCTACTTACTTTCAAAAGATTAGCCAAGAAGGGATACCAAACAAACTATCAATCAATTCTTTCACCCAAATGAATTGTTCTCTACCTTGAATCATAAATTTGACGTGTCTTCTTCATTGCTTATTTAAACTGGTCAAAACGTAAAATCATTCGATTCTTTCGAGTTGTCGAAGCAACCTGCATAAACTGGAATCGACCAACCTTACGAATTGAAACAAAATCATTATTACATAGAACCACTATTTCATCAAGCACAACATCATTAACTTTCACAAAACCTTGGCGAATCCATTCACAAGCCATCGAACGAGAACAATGTCCCAAAGCAGCCACAACACAATCCAAACGCAAACTCGCCGCATTTACAACAAGCTCTTCTCGATTCGAACGCTCAATCATAACATCATATACCACTTCAAAATTTAAAACACAACGACCAACCAAAGTACAAGAAGATTGAATAAAATCTGCCATCGACTCTTTACAAAAAATATAAACATCTTCCGCATCGACAATCAAATCCCCAAGTTGGTCTCTTTCAATACCCAAATGCATCAAAGCCCCTAAAAGATCACGATGTGAAAGCTCTTTAAAGCGAGAATCGTACACAGCATGCAAACATACAACATCACTATAATCGACTTGTTCCCGACTTAAAATCGCAATCTTACGCTCACTTTGCGCATATCCACCATCAAAACGTACATCTAACGTATTTCCTACCATGGATTTTACAATTTCTTGTTCAACAGGCGATAAAAAAGAGGTCATAATTGTACGATTCTTTGAAGAAACCAAATACAATTGATCCTTCATTTTAGAAACAAACAATTCATGACCTTTTAATTTAAAGTTCATTCAATAATTATTCTTCGTCTAAGTCTTCGTTAATTCCTAAAGAAATAGATCCAGAAACTCCGATTTCAGCTGGAGAACATAAAATAACATTTTGTCCAACTTTTTGAATCTTACCGTCTAAAGCAAAAACAGCTCCTGTTAAGAAATCAATTGTACGTTGAGCATATTGGCTGTCAAGTTTGTGTAAGTTTACAACAACAGCACGTCCTTCTTTTAAACGTTGACCCACTTCTTCAGATTCAACATAACTTCTTGGTTCAAATAAAACCATTTTTGTGTTAGTGCTTAAACTTGATACGTTTGTACGTGCTTTAGGTCTTTCGTAATGTGGTGCTTCTGCTTCCACTTCTGTGTTTTGTTGTACTGGTGCTTCATATACTTGATCTTCGTCTTCTTCAATTGGTGCAACGAAATCTTTAACTCTATCCATAAATCCCATGCGATAAACCTCCCTATCGTGACCTATTATAACACATTCTATTGATTTGAAAAGAAATTACTTATAAAAATCGATCCAATTGTTCCTCAACCTCTTTCATCTTCTTTATTTTCAAGTCTGAAACAATTTTCCCCCGTGCAAAAACTAGATCTACATGCCGCAAAGCCTCTAAAGAAACCAAAGGATTGTCTTTCGTTACAATAAGATCCGCACATTTTCCTTTTTCTATCGTTCCTGTCAAATGGTCAATATGTGCAATTTGAGCATTTCGCTTCGTAGCCGTGTAAAGTGCAAATTGATTACTGACCCCACAATAAGTATGAAAATAATTCAGCTCTCTCCACATGTCATAATGTGTAATATAAGGACAACCCGTATCTGTACCAAGGCCTACTGGAATATCATGCTCTAAACAAGCCTTTGCACATTCAATTATGCCATCAAAGACAATCTTTCCGTTGTATTGTGCCATTGAACTCACATGCGAAGCACTACGATCAAATAAGGCAAACGGAAGGGCTGGAGAAAGCGTTGCGATATGAGCAGCCTTCTTTTCTTTAAACAAACGAAGAATTTCTTCATTCGGTTTCGCCCCATGTTCAATCGTATCCACTCCATTTTCTAATGCCACTTGTACACCTTTACTACTTTCTACATGGGCAGCTACCGGTAAATGATGCGCATGTGCCACATCACAGACGCTTTTAACAAATGCAGCCGGCATCTTTAATACACCTGGTTCTCCTTTTACAGTCGCATCCAAGACACCACCAGTAATCATCAATTTGATAACATCCGGATTTTCCTTTACAATCTTCTCAGCACATTCTTTCGCTTGTTCGGGCGTTTGAGGCGCATAGGCTAAAGAGCCAGCCATATGACCTCCTTCAACACTAATAGCCATGTTTCCTGCTAAAATACGCGGACCTACTATTTCATTTCTTTCAATCCAATCTCGAATTTGTGTATCGACATCTTGCACTCCACCTACAGTTCGAATGGTCGTTACACCACTTTTTAATTGCATTTTAGCAAAATCAGTACATAATCTGACAACCACTTTCTTTAATAAAGAACAACTCGTCATGATTTTTACAGTCTTTTTCGGATCCAATTCTTTCTTTTTTGGCTTTCCTGACGAAGGCAAATGGACGTGCAAGTTGATAAGACCTGGCATCAAATACTTATTTTGTAAATCGATACAAGTATATCCTGCTATATTGTAGTTTTCATCGACAATATCTTGAATGATTTCATCTTCAATTAATACAATCTTATTGAAAACGGGTTCCATATGCTCACTTCCATCTAATAAAATCCCATGAATCAATGCATATTTCATATCTTCCTCCATAAAAACAAAGTGCTCTAACGAGCACTTTTGATTATTCAGTTTCAATTAATCCATATCCACTGTCATTACGTTTGTAAACAACAGCGATTTTATTCGTTTCATCATCTGTATAAATGAAGAAATCATGTCCTAATAATTCCATTTTTGTGATAGCTTCATCCAAACTCATCAATGTAGGAACAATGGATTTCGTACGTACGATTTCATCTTCTGCTACATCGTCTTCTTCTAACAATTCGTCATCCAAGAATGCTTGGTATAAAGGAAGATTTTTCTTCTTTGTAGTGATTCTTGTCTTTTGACGGCGAATTTGGTCTTCCAATCGGTCGATGGCTTTATCGATAGCTCGATATAAATCATCTTCTACAACTTCTGTTCTCAAAATAGCAAATTTTGTAGGAATTGTGACCTCAATTTTTTGTTTTGTAGGATATGTGCGAATCAATACATTCGCTGTATCTTCATCATCGATGATGAAGTACTTGTTAAGAACGGCCAATTTTTTTGAAATCTTATCTTCGATGGCGTCCGTAACGGTGATATTTTTTCCAACAATTCTAATTTTCATATTGAGTACCTCCTATATGATTTTTATTACACCCCTATGGTAACATACAATCTTTAAAAACAAACAGAAATACAGAAAAGGACACTATTTATACATGTTTGACCTATTTCTTGACATTGCATTTTATCAAAAATCATATACAATTTGTTTATGAATTATGGACTTATTGGAAAAAGCTTAACCCATTCGTATTCAAAGCTTATACACGAACACATACTTGAAAACTATACATATGAATTGCATCCTGTAAAAGATATTCATACATTTATGCAAGAAAAAGATTTCAAAGCCATCAATGTAACGATACCTTATAAACAAGCTGTTCTACCCTATTTAGACAATATCGACTCGCACGCAAGAAAAATTCAAGCCGTAAACACCATCGTCAACAAAGAAGGAAAATTATATGGATACAACACGGACTATTATGGATTTTTATATACATTAAAAAAAAATAACATTGACGTTTATGAAAAAAAAGTATTGATCCTAGGCGATGGAGGAGCTAGCAAAGCTATACAAGCACTCATTCAAGACTTGCAAGCTAAAACAATTCTAATCGCCAATCGTAGTCAAAAAACACACACTATTTCTTTTCAAGAAGCGATACAAAAACATACCGACGCTCAAATTATCATCAATACAACACCATGTGGTATGTATCCGAATGTAGACCAAGCTTGTATAGATTTAACCCCTTTTCAACAAGCCCAAGCTTTTATTGATTGCATCTACAATCCATTGGAAACAAAAATGTCCATGCAAGCCAAACAATTAAAAATTCCAACCGTAGTGACAGGGTTGGAAATGCTAGTGGCCCAAGCAGTAAAAGCCTTGGAATATTTTAAAGACATTCAATTGGATGAAGAAGTGATTGAAACTACATATCAATGGCTTTTAAATACGATTTCAAAAGTGTAACCTCGATTTGTCCAGGCGCACTTTTTTTATGCGCACAAGCAAATGAAACACTACCACCAAATAGACCAGAAACAATACGAGATATTTTACCCATCTCTCCCATACAAATCGAAATGATCGGAGTTGAATCCGAACAAGATAGATCATATGTATTCAATAAATGTTCTATCACTTCTTTTTTTGTTTGAGGCATACAAGCAAATTTATATACATCCACTCCTGCTTGTTTCATTCGATCGTATACATCTTTCCATTCTTCATTTGTAAAACTTCGTTTAAAGTTATGAATCGAACCAACGACTTGGATATGATTTTGATGGGCATATTCAATTAAATCTTGAAAATCAGAAAGAATTTCTACATCAATATAATCCATACAATGTAAATCCATTAAATCTTTATAAATGGAAATACATTCCATCTTTTTTTCATTCCCTTCATTGCGAATTGTTGCGATGATTGGACATGAAATATATGTACGTATGATTTTGGCTACCTGAAAAATATCTTCTATACACTCCATACAATCGATGCGCCATTCAATGATATCATGTGGAATGGATTGGATTCTTTTGGCATCTTGAATCCATTCTCTTTTATTTTTTGCGACAATTGGAATACAAATTTTCATACATCCATTTTAAAAGGCATGAGAATTGATTGCAATAGAAAAAAATAGTATTATAAAATGTATGAAAAAAAATATAGTATTGATTGGTATGCCCAGTTGTGGAAAATCGACTTTAGCCAAATTATTAGCCAACCATTTTTCTATGCACTGGGTCGACAGCGATATAGAAATCGAAAAAGAAATGCATATGCCCATCGCTCAAATTTTTCAAGATAAAGGAGAGGCATATTTTCGAGACATCGAACATCAAATTATACTTCGATTATCTTCTATGGAAAATACAATCATTGCAACAGGTGGTGGCGTGGTTATACGTGAAGCCAATATGCGCGCTTTAAAAAAACAAGGATTTATTTTATTTATTGACCGAGACATATCTTTGTTGTCTGCATCCGACCCAACAAGACCTCTTTCAAATCGATTAGAAACCTTGCATACATTTCGATATCCGCTATATAAAAAATACGCCGATGCAATCGTTGAAAATAATGGTAAAATAAAAGAGGTTATGCCAACCTTACTTCGAATTATAGGAGGAACAATCTATGATCATAACAATCAGTAAAACGGCCCCCCATAGTGAAATCAAACACTTATTGTCGGATTTAGCCAAACAAAACATTTCAGTTACGCAAATCGAAGGAAATGTCTATCATATTATGGGATTGATTGGAGATACAAACAAAATCGATGAATCGCATCTTTTAGCCAATCCCATCATCAAAACAGTTCAAAGAGTCAATGAACCCTATAAACTAGCTAATCGTCTATTTCATCCAGAAAATTCAATCGTAAAAGTCAATGATATTGAAATCGGAGGCAATCAAACTGTCTTCATTGCTGGTCCTTGCAGTGTCGAAAGCCAAGATCAAATTGAACGCAACGCAAAGCTTGTCAAACAAGCAGGTGCTCATATTCTTCGTGGAGGTGCCTTCAAGCCAAGAACAAGCCCTTATGCATTCCAAGGCATTGGATTGGAAGGAATTCTTCAATTAGAAGAAGCTGGAAAAGCCAACCATATGCCTGTTGTTTCTGAACTTATGTCAAAAGAATATTTAAATGATTTTGTTCAACATGTAGATATTATTCAAATTGGGGCTAGAAATATGCAAAACTTCGACTTATTAAAAGCAGTAGGACAAACAAAAAAGCCCATCTTATTAAAACGAGGTATGGCCAATACGATTGAAGAATGGATCATGGCTGCTGAATATATTTTAATGCAAGGAAATCCAAACGTAATCTTATGTGAACGTGGAATTCGTACGTTTGAAAAATATACAAGAAATACATTGGATTTATCAGTCATCCCTATTATTAAAGAAAAAACTCATTTGCCCATCATCATCGATCCTTCTCACGCTACTGGAAACTACAAATGGATTGAATCGATGGCTTTAGCTGCCGTAGCTGCTGGAGCAGACGGTGTCATGATTGAAGTCCACGATGATCCTTGCAATGCTTTAAGTGATGGAGCCCAAAGTATTTTGCCGCAGCGTTTAGAAGCGATTATTCAAAAAAGTAAACAAATCGCCACTGTGATTGGAAAAGAGATTGTATGAATCAAATAAAAGACAATCCCTTTCCATATACGATGGATAACAAACGTTATCATACGTTGAATTATTATTTTAAAAATAAATACCATCAAAAGATTGCTAAAATCCCATTGCATGCTGGATTTACCTGCCCTAACAGAGATGGTAAAAAAGGCGTAGGCGGATGTACCTTTTGTTCCGATATGGGATCTGGAGATAGTATCGTTGCATTTGGAGCCGATTTAAAAATTCAATATGAATTAGGACTTGCGAGAATGCGTCATAAATGGCCCGATTGTATCGGGTTTGCTTATTTTCAATCGTATACCAATACATATGCAGATTTTAAAACAATTCAAAATGTTTACGATCCTTTTTTTGAAGATGCCAACATTCAAGGAATATGTATCGCAACCCGTGCCGATTGTTTAGATGAAGAAACGATTGAATATTTGATTGATCAATCTTACAAAAAAGAAACATGGATTGAGCTTGGTTTACAAAGTGTTCATGAAAGTACGATGGAAGCTTGTAATCGTAAACATAGTACCCGAATTGTATTTGATATGGTGCAGCGATTTAAAAATACGCCTGTAAAAACATGTGTGCATATTATGAACTCTTTGCCCAATGAAACGAAAGAAGATATGATAGAAACTGCTAGACAAGTCGGACTTTGTGGATGTGATGCCATTAAGATTCACATGCTTCATATCATTGAAGGCACACAAATGGCTAAAGAATATAAGGAACATCCTTTTCCACTTCTTTCTCGTGAAGAATATGTAGATGTAGTCGTTTCTCAATTAGAACTCCTTCCTCCTGAAATGATCATTGAACGATTAACAGGTGATGGAATCGCAAAAGACTTAATAGCTCCTACATGGACAATAAAAAAGACCATTGTTACCAATGAAATTGATAAGCGCATGGTCGAATTGAATACCTATCAAGGAAAAAAGAATATTTAAATTTAGTTGAGGTCGTTGTTTCGACCTTTTCTTTTGCCCCCTTCTGTTATTTTTTTCATTCTATTGAAGAAGATTGCTAGAAAACAGATAATTTTTAAGCGACTATTTAAAGCGGAAACATGCAATAGTACGTAGATTATTTTTCTTTTTTCTTTTTTGATACGATTATGCTGAAAGGACAAAAAAAGAAAAGCAGTCATGTCATTGTCGCGACTCTCTGCTTTTCCTACAAGCGATGTGGTATTTCACACATCCTTAACAACAATATCATGATATTTCTTAACTCTAAAAATTTCAATATTACTTCTCAGCTTTCCTACAATTCTCTTCTTAAATCTTTTAACGTTTATTCGACAGCCTGTCCTCATTGCGGCTGTCGTTCTTTTATTTTCTATGGAACATAT
>SAMEA104404106__coassemble_1421_pt1 | contig 18083 bp, 17 predicted proteins | sample SAMEA104404106__metabat2_low_PE_012 | metagenome-assembled genome bin SAMEA104404106 (sample SAMEA104404106) | Balaenoptera acutorostrata | reverse complement strand
GATATCTGCGGAGCAGAAAGAGTATGCAGAAGTGTTCGCTCCTCAGAGGATTACTGAAAACAAAGACACCATCATAAATTTTCAGATGGGCAATCTGATGGAAAATATTTTACATAGAGATAACCTTAATATGGCATACAAGAAAGTAAAATCGAATAAAGGGGCAGGCGGTGTTGACGGAATGAGCGTAGATGAACTTCTAGGCTATCTGAAAGTATGTGAAAACTAAAGAACCGCCGTATACCGAACGGTACGTACGGTGGTGAGGGAGGTCGATAGATAAAATAATTATCTACTTCCTATCCGATTGTATCAATGATTTTTATTTATTCACCTTTAACCATTTTGCAACAAGAGGATATGCAAAGAATGCAATCAAAAATCCGGCAGCTGCTTGGAATATGTTACCAGGAATACCTGTAAGAGCTACGGCCACGCTTCCTTTTAGAATGGCTTTTGTGATGAAGTATCCTACAATCATGACAATTGACCCCATTAAGTAAGCAGGCACTTTTGCTTTTTCTTTAAACTTTTTAAACAATACTGAAACAATAATAGCTTCTAACCCTTTTACAATTAAAGTTGGAACAAAGTAGATTGGATATCCGATCAAGTCGGCCAAAGAACTTCCGATTCCTCCAACTAAAAAAGCAGGGAGAGGGGATAAGAACGATGAAAATAATAAGATAAATCCATCTCCTAAGTTGAAATACCCACCAATGGCATTTGGAATACGAATATACATTGTAGCTACGAAAACAGTAGCAATTCCCAATCCAGTAAGTACAATTTCTTTTGTTGAATATTTTGATTTCATAATCGATTCTCCTTTACTCGAAGATGATATCAAACATTTGTATATTAAAAAATATGCAAAAATAAGAAATAAAAAAAGGACAGATGTAATTCTGTCCTTTGAAAAAGTCTAATTCTTTAATAAAATGATTTTCACGTAACTATATAACATCATCCATTGCATTTCGATGATATTCATTTTGCTACATAGAGTTAACATTTTTATCCCCCATATATTTAACTTTTATAAATGAATTCAATCAAATCGGTTTTTATAGCGTTTGCTATAGATGATAATTAAGAGGAGAACTTTTGTTGATTGCAATTTGAATCTCATTTATGTTTGTTTTCATTAGGTTTGCTTTTTCGTATTTCTGACTAGTCACAATATCGAAAGTGCTAGTCCCTACTATAATGAATCTATTTGCCATTGCATAGGTCCTCCCTTCTAAGTACCTTCATTATAGAATATCTGACTAAGGAATCAATTCAACTGTCCGTCTTGGTCGTTAAATTGACAAACCTAGTAATACTAAGTAAAATAGGAATAGATTAAACAATAAAAAAAGAGGTGTTTTACGTGCAACATATCGGAGAATCATTAGAAGATTACTTAGAATCTATATTAGTATTATCAAAACAATTAAAAAACGTAAGAAGTGTTGACGTAGCTAGTTATTTAGGATTTTCAAAACCAAGTGTATCCCATGCTGTTAAGCTTATGGTCGAACAAGATTTAATCCACTTAGATGGAACCAAATGCATCCATCTAACCGAAAAAGGACTTACAGTAGCTAGTGAAACCTATAAGCGTCACGTCTTCTTTTCTTCTATGCTAGAAGAAATTGGCGTACCTAAAAACATTGCTCAAGAAGATGCATGTCGAATCGAACATGTAATTTCACAAGAAACGTTCGATGCGATTCAAAAATATTATGAAAACAAATAAAGCACCTGACCGTGCTTTTTTTTGAGAGGAGAATTTATTATGGCAACAGAAATATTAGCCCCCGCAGGAAATCTTGAATCCTTACAAGCCGCTTTTGCAGCCGGATGTGATGCTGTTTATTTTGGATTACCCAATTTTGGAGCTAGAGCTTATGCCAACAATTTTACAATGGAACAAACCCATAAAATGATTCAGCAAGCTCATGTGTTAGGCATTAAAGTTTACATCACCATGAATACGATGCTTTATGAAAATGAAATCGAAGAAGCGTACCAATGGGCTAAACAATTGTATGAATTTGGAGTCGATGCATTGATCATTCAAGATTTAGGATTCATCCATCTCCTTCACCATCGTTTGCCAAAATTAGAATTACACGCCTCTACGCAACTGTCTGTAAATTCTCCTAGACAAATTGAACAATTAAAAAAATTAGGAGTTAGTCGGGTGGTACTCGCAAGAGAATGTACACTCGAACAAATCCAAGCATGTGTGGATACGGGTGTAGAAATAGAAGTGTTCGTACATGGAGCTTTATGTATTTCTTATTCGGGACAATGCCAATTTTCTAGTGTACGCTACCATCGTAGTGGAAACAGAGGGATGTGTGCGCAACCGTGCCGTATGTCATATACATTAGAAAAAGATGGAAAGCCATTGGATTATGCCCATGAATTTTTATTATCTCCTAAAGACTTATCCTTATTGGATCATGTGGATGTGTTAGAAAAAATGAATGTGGCCTCTTTAAAAATTGAAGGACGCATGAAAAGTCCAGAATATGTATATACAGCTGTGTCCAAAGCACGCAAAGTATTAGAAGGAAAAAAATTAAACGACCAAGATCGAGAAGAACTGATGGTTTCTTTTAACCGCGGATATACACTAGGTCATGCTTATGCAAAAACAGGATTGGACTTAATGAATATGAAAACAAGTAACCACCAAGGAATTGAAATTGGAAAAGTTGTCAAAGTGTTTAAAAACCGTATTCAAATTCAACTTCATCATGATTTGGCTCAAAACGACGGAATCCGGTTTGAATCTAAAAACCATAGTGATGGCTGCTATGTAAATTTCATGTACGATATGAACAATCATCTTATCAAAGAAGGAAAAGCTAATCAAGTTGTAGAAGTAGAAGGTCCTAAAGGCATTCGAGTCGGAAGTATTGTTCGAAAAACAGTGGATTTTCACTTACAAAAAGAAGTTCATCATGAAATAGAACATTACAATCGCCAAGTCAATATTTATGGACATATTTCTTGCGCAGGCGTGGGAAAACCATTGGTTTTAAAAGTGTGGGACGATGCACATCATGGTGTTGAAAAAAGAAGCGAAGAAGTGGCTTCTTTGGCTCAAAATCGTGCTAGCGATGAAAGCGTTGTATCTAAACAATTATATAAAACAAAAGGGAGCTGGGCTAATTTTAAAGACATCACGTATGACTTAGAACCTAATATATATTTTTCGATTTCTACAATGAATGCATTGCGAAGAGAAGCAATCGATGCCTTACAAGCATGCAGACAACATGTAGAGTATGAAGAAGAAAAACCATATACATATATTCCAAGTGTGACAGCTCAAAAACATCTATTTGTTGAAATTCAAAATCCAAAACAAAAAGAAAAAATCGATGGAGTTGAATGGGTGAGTGAAGCCGATTATACGGATTTGAAAAAGGCGGTATTAACAAAAGATTCAGGTGATATAGTAAATCATTTAGGTTATGGAAAGATAGTCACAAACTTAAATGTGGCGAATTCGTATGCGATTGCTGCTCTATTAGAATTAGGATATGAGTGCATTGGATTGAGCGAAGAATTGGATTTAGACCAGACAAGACAATTGATGGATGCGTTTGAAAAAAGATATCATCAAAATGCGCCGGTGTTTGTAACTATTTATCAAAAACGAAGAATGATGATTATGCAACATTGTCCAATCAATACGATTGAAAAAGATGGAACAAGGACGCATTGTGCCCAATGTAAAATGCATTCGTACACTCTAAAAGGAAAAGATGGAAGAAGAGTGATTTGTCTAGGAGATTCATTATGTAATATGCGTCTTTTTGATGAAGATCCCACGGATTTATTGTCGGATTTAGAGGTGTATAAAAGCATGAATATATCGAGCTTTTATGTAAATTTTGTCAATGAAACAAAAGATGAAAGAATTCGCGTCTTGCAAGCGCTTACCAACCCAAGTTTGAGTTGAAAATACAGGGGTATAGTGTTAAGATTTTATTAGCTTGAAGCTTACAAGGAGGATATTTTAAAATGCCAATTATTACTGATGTATACGCTCGCGAAGTGCTAGACTCTCGTGGGAACCCAACAGTTGAAGTTGAAGTAACTACAGAATCTGGTGCTTACGGACGTGCAATGGTACCTAGTGGTGCTAGTACTGGAGAAAGAGAAGCTCTAGAATTACGTGACGGAGACAAAGCTCGTTACTTAGGAAAAGGAACAACTAAAGCAGTTGAAAATGTAAACACTAAAATTGCTCCAGCTGTATTAGGATTAGATGTTCGTGACCAAAACTTCATTGATAAAACAATGTTAGAATTAGATGGAACAGCATTCAAGAAAAACTTAGGAGCTAACGCTACTTTAGGTGTATCAATGGCTTGTGCTATTGCTGCTGCAGACTTCTACGGAATGCCTTTATACAACTACTTCGGTGGATTCAACGCTAAAACATTACCAGTTCCTATGTGTAATGTAATCAACGGTGGTAGTCATGCTGACTCAACAGTAGACTTCCAAGAATTCATGATCATGCCAGTTGGTGCTACTTCTGAAAAAGAAGCTGTACGTATGGCTGCTGAAACTTTCCACGCTTTGAAAAAAGTATTAAAAGACCGTGGATACAACACAAACGTTGGAGACGAAGGTGGATTTGCTCCAAGTTGTAAAGATGGAAACGAAGAACCATTAGAATTATTAGTTGAAGCTATGAAAGCTGCTGGATTCGAACCAGGTAAAGACATGATGATTGCAATGGACGTTGCTGCATCTGAATTCCACAACCACGAAACTGGATTATACGAATTGTCTAAATCAGGTCAAGGAACAAAAACTTCTGACGAAATGATCGACATGTATGCAGAATGGATTGAAAAATACCCAATCATCTCTATCGAAGATGGATTAGGTGAACGTGACTGGGACGGATGGAAAAAATTAACTGACCGTTTAGGTGACAAAGTTCAATTAGTTGGAGACGACTTATTCGTTACTAACCCTTCAATTCTTCAAGAAGGAATCGAAAAAGGAATTGCTAACTCAATCCTTATTAAAGTTAACCAAATCGGTACTTTAACTGAAACATTCGACGCTATGGAATTAGCTAAAAAACACAACTACACTTGTGTAGTATCTCACCGTTCTGGAGAAACTGAAGACTCTACAATCGCTGACATCGCTGTTGGATTCAACGCTGGTCAAATCAAAACTGGATCATTATCTCGTACTGACCGTATCGCTAAATACAACCGTTTAATGCGTATCGAAGACGAAATGAACCAACGTGGAGAAGCTAAAATCGCTGAATTCAAAGGTAAAAAATCTTTCTACAACTTATACAAATAAGAATAGAATAAGAACAAGCTGCAGAGGGCTCAATTGAGCCCTCTTTTCAATTTTTTATTTGAAACATGAAAAAAATAGGAGTATTATTGTTTTTGTTTTTTAAAAGGAGGAAGCATTATGGATTCATATCGTTACTTATTGGACATTGCCATTATCTTATTAATGACAAAAATCTTCGGGTTGTTTTCTAAACAAATGCGAATGCCAAGCGTTGTAGGTGCATTATTAGCAGGGATTCTTTTAGGGCCGGCTGTATTGAATGTAGTTACATTGTCAGATTTGATTAAATCTCTATCTGAAATAGGAGTCATAGTCCTGATGTTTTCTGCAGGGTTGGAAACGAGTATTGCCGATTTAAAGAAAGCAGGACCCAAAGCCTTTGTGATTGCGTTATTGGGAGTGTTAGTCCCTTTAGTCATTGGTTATGGAATTGGTGATTTATTCAATGCTAAGGGAATTGAAAGCTTGTTTATTGGAGTTATCTTTACGGCAACGAGTGTAGGAATTACAGTCGAGACATTAAAAGAAATGGGCTGTATGTCTACCAAGAGCGGGAATGCTATTTTAGCCGCCGCTGTCATCGATGATGTATTAGGAATTGTTTGTTTAACTTTGGTTACAGGTCTTGCGGACGAATCTGTCAATGTGATTCTTGTCTTATTAAAAATTGTAGGATTCTTTATTTTCTCTGGTGCGGTTTCTTTAGTTATGCGACGTTTCTTTAGAAAATGGTTTGATAAAGCAGATTCTGGATTACAAAGATATGCGATTGTTTCATTGGCTTTTGCTTTGATTATGGCATATTGTTCAGAAGAATTTTTTGGGGTTGCAGACATTACCGGAAGCTTTGTAGCTGGTTTAATCATTTCTGGAACGAGCCAATGTCACTATGTCACGAAGAGAATTAGTATACTTTCTTACTTATTGATTACGCCCATCTTCTTTGCAAGCATTGGATTGGAGTTAAAATCGGTTGTCTTTACAGGCACTTTAGTTTTAATGATTACAATCTTATGTATTGCAGCGGTTGTATCGAAAATTATAGGTTGTGGAGCGGGCGCTTTGCTTTGTAAATATTCGCCTAAACAATCGTTACGAATTGGTTGTGGTATGATTTCTCGTGGAGAAGTAGCTTTGATTATTGCGGATAAAGGAATGAGTTTAGGAATTCTTCCGGAATATTTTATTACTCCTATTTTAATTTGTGTTGTCTTTACAACAATCATTACACCGATTCTTTTAAAGATTGTTTATAAAAAGTCTGAAGGAGATGCCGACTTCGTAACCGAAGACACCATTTTAAAAGTAAAGACAGATCCAATTTTGGAGGTTTAAAATGTACAAAGCGGTCATATTTGATTTTAATGGAACTTTATTTTTTGATAATGATAAGCATATAAAAGCGTGGGGGGCTATTTCACAATTGTTACGAAACAAGCCTCTTGAAGAGGAAGAATTGCACAACAATGTGAATGGCGTATGCAATGAAAAAATCATTGAATGGATGAAGCCAGGCCTTTCAAAAGAAGAAAATAAACAATATTCTTTATTAAAAGAAGAATATTATCGAAATTTCTGTAAAGAAGATACTGTTCATTTCCATTTAGTAGATGGAGCGGAAACCTTTTTTGATTCTTTACAAAAAGAAGGCATTCCTTTCACGATAGCGAGTGCATCTATCTGGGAAAACATCCAGTTCTTCATTGAATCGTTCCATTTAAACGATTGGATTTGTACAGATAATTTTGTATATGATGATGGAAGTTATGAAGATAAAGAGATGATGTTTTTAGATGCAGCTAAAAAATTGAATACAAACATTCAAGACGTATTAATCATTGAAGATTCAATGGCTGGAATTGAAAAAGCCTACCAAGCAGGTTGTAGGAATATATGGGTTATGGATTCTTCAAACAATGCTGAATATTTAAAGACGTTACCTGCTGTAACAAAAATTATTTATAATTTTAAAAATTTGATATAAAAAAAGACCTCGGAGAGGTCTTTTTTTATATGATCTTAAAGAACTTCTTGGTGGCTAGCGAACATGTATTCGTCGATTGTGTATTTAACACGATCTTTAACCAATTCTTCTGGTTTGTTTTCTAATACACCTTCACGAACTTTTGTGTATTGTACTGGCATGAATTGAGACAATGCAGCTAAGCTAATTCCGTATTTGTTCAAGTTTGCAAACATTTTTTCTTTTGCGGCTGTTACAGCTTCTGTAGGCATGTAGTAACGAGAACGGTCAGAGAATGAGAATTTACGTTTGAACCATAATTCGTTGACATCACCATGGTAGTGTTTTGCCCAGTATTTTGTGTCTTTCATCATTTCAGCTTCTAATACGTCGATGAAGTTTGATTTTTCATCTTCGTGACCATGCATGACCATATCTTCAATGTATGCTAATGCGAACAATCCTTCACGGGCTGCGTAAGTCAATCCTGGACCTACTTTTAAGATTCCAACACCATCTTCCACTAATTCTTTTAATTTGTATTTTGTTTGGTAGTCTGTAGAGTGTCCTTCGAATACGATGTTAGGGAATTCTTTAATGCTTGCCATTAATTCAGCTGCTTTTTCACGGTCGTATTCTGTACATCCAGCATCTTTTTCTTCAACACCTGGTTGAACAACGACTGCGATTACATCTTCCCAAGTTTTTTCTAATCCTTGTTTTTTGAATGCTTCTTCAAAAGCTTTGTATGTTGCTTTGAAGTCTTCAACACGAGTTACTTGCATTCCAGCGTTTGGATCTTGAGCTCCACCAGGAATAGGAACTTCACTACCTACGATGTATACAGGACGTACAGCATCTGGGTTTGTTTTTAATAATTCTTGGTATGCATCTTCACATACGCGAGCTAGTTCAGCACCACGACGAGAAATGATTTCATCGCTTAAACGAACGTTAGGGTCGTCGTCAGCTACTTTCATAGAAGTGTCAATGTGGATTTTAGTAAATCCAGCTGCTACATAGTCGTGAACCAATGTACGAGCGTATTCCATAGCTTCTGCTTCTGGAAGGTTTGTGACTGTTAAAGGACCTAAGTGGTCTCCTCCTAAGAAAATACGAGATTTTTCTAAACCAACTTTATCAGCAATTTCGTTAACTAAAGCCATGAAGTCAGCTGGTTTCATTCCTGTATAACCACCATTTTGGTCAACTTGGTTTGCTGTTGCTTCAATTAATACAACGCTATCTTTTTCTTTGGCACGTTCCAATACAGCTTCGATTACGAATGGGTTCGCACTACAAGCTGAATAAATTCCGACAGCTTCACCGTTTTTTTGTCTTGTGACAATATTTTTTAATGGATTTTTGTTCATAAGTATACCCACCTTTCACCATGAATATATCATAAATAAAAAATATTTTAATACCTGTTGTTAAAAAGGATAAAGTTATAATTAATTAATGGTATAATGGACACAATGGAGAGAAAAAATGAAAATAATAGTATGTGATTTGGACGGCTCTTTAATGCCTGCAAGCAGCGGATTGTATGTGAGTAAAGCTGTTCAAAATAAAATAATAGAAATAGAAAAAAAGGGGATTCTTGTCATTTTAAATTCAGCTCGAGTCTTTCAAGGTATTGAACCTTTGACTAAACAATTAAAAATGGATCAATATGGAGGATATATCATCGATAATAATGGAGCTCACGCTTATGATGTAAAAACGAAAGAACATCTTGTATCGCATTGCTTAGAAGAAGAGATGGTATGTTCAATTTGGAATATAATAAGAAAATATGGATTGGATGCTGGCTATTCTCAGCCCGATTGCTTTATCGCAAGCGGAATGTCAGATGGCTTTCGTTTGGATGAAAAAAACTGTGAAGTAGAATATAAAATTATGGAAAAACCGAATATACAAGGAGATGTGCATAAATGCAGTGCTTCAGGAACGGTTGAAGAAATAACACAAGTATATCCAGCACTTAAGCAAGAAATTGAATCTTTATATCCAGTACAAGTGCATCACAATGCACCTAGCATGATTGATATCATTCATACAAAGAGCGATAAGGCAACAACGCTTGAATACATTTTGCATAGATTAAATAGCAATTGGCATGAAGTTTCTGCGATAGGTGATGGAAATTCAGATGTGCCAGTTTTAGAAAGGGCTGGTTTTCCAGTGACTTTAGAAAATGGGTGTGAGAAGGCGAAACAATGTGCAAAATTAATTTGCCCAAGCTGTTATGAAGATGGATGTTTAGTTTGGTTGGAGGCATTGTATGAAAGTTGTTGATTTACATTGTGATACTGTTTTAGGCTTGCTCGAACAAGAGGAAGGAAGTCCTAAAAAAGAATTGTGTATTGATGCAGAAAAATTAAGAAACGGAGAGTATTTACTTCAATGTTTTGCGTTGTTTACAGACCAAAAAATCAATGCGATTCCAGAAATTCAAACGATGAAATTGATGGATTGCTATTATAGAATGTTAGAAGAAAATGAAGAAATTTTAGCGCCAGTCTATCAATATGAAGATATTGAAAATAATAGAAAAGCAGGAAAAATATCTACTCTATTAACATTGGAAGATGGGGGTGTTGTTTTTTCTAATCTTGCGATGTTAAGAAATTATTATCGTATGGGCGTTCGTTTGATCACGTTGATTTGGAATTATGAGAATGGGATTGGATATCCAAATGTGGCTTCCAAAGATTTTTCAGAGTATACAAAAGTAGATGATGAACAAAAAGTGGATACGATTCATGGATTAACTGCGTTTGGGAAAGCGTATGTTAAAGAGATGGAACGGTTAGGAATCATTGTGGATGTATCGCATTTAAATGATGCTGGATTTTGGGATGTGGTTGATATATCGACGAAACCTTTTGTGGCTTCTCATTCAAACGCAAGAGCAATTTGTGATGTAGCCCGGAATATGAGCGATGAAATGATTTTAGCTTTAAAAGCGAAAGGCGGCGTGATGGGATTGAATTTTTGTTCAGGTTTTCTGAAGAAAAATAGTGAGACGAGTAGGATTGAAGATATGGTCCAACATATTTTATATATTCGTGATTTGGCAGGGATTGATGTGATTGCTTTGGGGACGGATTTTGATGGAATTTCTTGTGATTTAGAGATTGAAAATTGTTCTCAAATTCAAAAATTAAAAGAGTCTTTAATCGATGCGGGACTAAACCAAGAAGAAATTGAGAAAATATTTTACAAAAACGCATTGCGAGTATTTCAACAAGTGTTATAATACTCGTGTACTTGGCGCGTTGGGCAAGAGGTTAAGCCACAGCCCTCTCAAGGCTGTATCACGGGTTCAATTCCCGTACGCGCTACCATTAAAAAACAAACCCTTGAAAGAGGGTCTTTTTTATGGATATGAGTATATCTTATTTTGTTTGATATGCTAGAATATATGGGAGGAAGATATGGTAAAAGGCTTAATCTTATTTGATTATGATGGAACTCTTGTAGATGAAAGAGATGCGATTTATGTTCCGACACCATTGACAAAAAAGAGTATTCAAATGGCGCAGGAAAAAGGCTATTTTTGTGCATTAGCTACTGGTAGGGCGCTTAGTTATGTTCCAGAGGGTGTTAAGGAATTGAATTTGGATGCGTTTGTTACTTGTAATGGAGCGTGTGTGACAGTAAATGGAGAAGATATTTTTTGTGATGTATTTGAAGAAGAGGAACTTTTCCATTTGATTGAGTACATGGATGAAAAACATGTAAATTATATGTTGGAATGTTCGGATCATTGCTATATTAAAGACATTCATGAGGCGGAATATCATCATTTTATTGAGAATTTTAATATTCCGGATGATAAGTTTGTCCCATATACAGATTTTGAAAGCATCAAACATCGAGTTTCTAAAGTCACATTGATTTGTTCGAATGCTCAAGAAGTAAAAGAAATCGGTCAAGCTTTGAGTAATCGATATAGTTGCTCATATCATCGTAACTGTTTTACTTTTGATATCGCGAAAATAGGCATTCATAAAGGGTGCGGAACAGAAAAGATTGTAAACAATTACCATATACCGAAAGAAGAAACGTACGCGTTCGGGGATGGAGATAACGATGTCGAATTGTTAGAGAGTGTGACTCATGCGATTGCGATGAAGGTTCATGCTCCACAATTGGATGCGGTCGCAACCATGATTACCGGAACCGTAAAAGAAGAGGGTATTTATCAAGCGCTGAAAAAATTGGAGGTAATTTAAAATGGCAATTGTAAAATTAGAACCGGCATTTAAAGATTATTTATGGGGTGGAAATAAATTAAAGAAAGATTTCCACAAAGAAACAGATCTTGATATCGTAGCAGAAAGCTGGGAGCTTTCTACGCATAAAGATGGACAAAGTGTTGTTGTTACAGGGCCTCATGCAGGAAAAAAATTAACAGAATATATTGAAATCTTAGGAAAAGACGCATTAGGAACAAAAGGGAAAGCTTTTGAATTTTTCCCAATTTTAATTAAGTTTATCGATGCAAAAGGTAACTTATCGATTCAAGTACATCCAGATAACGAATATGCATTGCGTGTTGAAAAAGAATATGGAAAAACAGAAATGTGGTACATTTTAGACTGTGAAGAAGGAGCTAGTTTGTACTATGGTACGAATCGAGAAATTACAAAAGAAGAATTTAGAGAAAGAATTGAAGACAACACCATTTTAGAGGTGTTGAAAAAAGTACCTGTACATAAAGGGGATGTATTCTTTATTGAAGCAGGAACTATCCACGCGATTGGAGAAGGAATTGTTATTTGTGAAATTCAACAAAATTCCAATACAACATATCGTGTATACGACTTTGGTCGTGTAGGTGCAGATGGAAAACCTAGACAATTGCACATTGACAAAGCAATCGACGTATCGAACTTGACACCATTGGAAAGTGATTTTAAACCACAAGGTGAATGGGAAACATACAATGGATATAAACGAGCTTTGATGGCTTCTTGTGAATACTTTACGACATACATTTACGAAGTGGATTCGGAAGCGGTTGTTGATGTTGATGATGAAAGTTTTGCTTCGATCGTAATCGTAGATGGAGAGAATGTTACGGTAGAAAGCGATAAGACCATTTTAGGAGTTCGTAAAGGAGATTCTATTTTTGCGGATGCCAATACGGGTAAAGTTAAAGTAAAAGGTGCATGTAAATTTATTGTATCTAGAGTTTAATATGTAAGAAGGGGTGGATTATTCCCCTTTTCTTTTTGTATAATAAGCATATGACTATTATTACAACTCCTATCACAATGATTGTGACCGATTTAGATGGTACACTGTTAAATAAAAACAAAGAAGTGACGCAAAAAACGAGAATGGCGTTACATGAATTAAAAAATCGTGGAATTATTTTAGGACTGGCTTCTGGACGTTCTGTACAAGCAAGTCTGCAGTTTTTATCCCAATGGGGTATTGAAAATGATTTGTCTTTTCTGATTGGAATGAATGGAAGTACTTTTTATGATGTGCGTCAAAAAATCCAAGAAGATTATTATATGTTGTCTGGAGAAACGATTTTAGAAATCACGAAACATTTTGAAGGCATAGATGTAACTTTTTTTGCGATGCAAGGAAACAATCGATATGTAAATCGTTCGACAGAACAAAGTAGAGTTCTTGCAACCAAATTGCGAGAAAATGAGATCGTAGTCGATTATGCAACATTTATGAAAGGGAAAAAATTCAATAAGCTGATTTTAGTGACACCACCAGAAAAAATGAAGGAAATTTGTAAAGTGTCAGCTACTTTTCATTCAGAACAATATGTAGGTATTCAAACAGAACCACATTTGTTTGAATATTTTGATTCAAGAATTAACAAAGGGGTCGGAGTCAAAAGGGTGTGTGAGCATTTTGGAGTTCAGTTAGAACATGTTGTAGCATTTGGAGATTCATTAAATGATAAAGAAATGCTGCAGGAAGTCGGTTTAGGAATTGCGATGGCCAATGCCCATGATGAAATTAAAAAGATAGCCGATCACATCTCTCCTTATACGAATGAAGAAGATGCTCTAGCAAACTTTATTCATGATTTTTTAGAAACTAAAAATCCAGCTCGACTGGACGTGGACGCGAATTCGAAATGGAAACAAAAAAACAAATAGTAAGCACATAGAAATGAAGAAGAATCGAAAGGTTCTTCTTTTTTTATGAATAAAAATGAATGAAATTGAATGAATTTGGTTTATAATGAAACCATAAAAAGGAGAACGTCTTATGGCAAGAATCAATATCGATGGAACACAAAACGTAGAAGTATCAAAACCAATCCCTAGTGAAAAAACACCACAGGAACAATTACATATAATGGAAGCGTATACCGCTGCCCACAAAGAATTTACAGGAAAAGACAAAGCATTTAGAGAATTGAATTGTTTGAAAACAATTTTCCCTACACTATTCCGTTCAATTGAAGATACGGACTTATTTGCAGGACGCTTAGATTTCCTTCCAATCGGGTTTGGAAGTGTTACGAGTGTGGGTGGAGTTGGGCACTATTGTGTATTTCATAAATTAAGAGATTTTAAAGAATTGTTAACTACTGAGGAAGAAAAAAATAGAGTGGATGCATTGTATGATTATTGGCAAGAACACGATGTTAAATCCATTTACTGCCAGGATGTATTGAACGATACAACAACAGGCCGTTTTATCGATGCCAAATATCCACTAATGGCTACTGCTAGATTGAGTGGAATGATGTTGGATTATCGTAAATTGATGCGATTAGGAGTTCCAGGATTGATTGAAGAACTTCAAGCTCAGCCACGAAATGAATTCATCCAAGCTTCTTTAGGAACGATGGAATTGTTCAAAGAAGTTATTTTACATCAGATTAAACTTGTTGAAAAAGCTTTAACAAAAGAAAATAGCGAACAAAGAATCGCAGATCTTCAGCTTATGAAAGATGACTTAGTCTTTATTCTTGATCATAAACCAGAAACTTTCCATCAAGCTTTACAATTGTTTTGGTTATATGCCCTATGTGCAGGATGTATCAACTATGGGCGTATGGACATTGTTTTAGGCCCATTCTTGAAAAAAGATATGGACGAAGGACGACTAGATGAAGAACAAGCATACCGCTTGATCAAATCTTTATGGAAAATGATTGAAAACCGTCGTACGACAGTAAACGGACGTATTATCGTTGGAGGACAAGGTCGTGATGATGTGGAAGCTTGTGATTTATTTGCTCGTATTTGTTTGCGCGTATGTAAAGATACACGTTATGTAGAACCACAATTTACTTTACGTTTTGACAAGAATACTCCAGATGACATTATGGATATGGCTTATGAATGTATTGCATCTGGTGCTACATATCCAACATTGTACAATGATGATGTTAATGTTCCGGCTGTCGAATATGCGATGCGAATTGATCACGAAAGAGCGCAACAATATGTTCCATTTGGATGTGGAGAATTTGTCATCCAAGGTAAGAGTATTGGAACGCCGAATGTATTATTAAATTTGACTAAAATTTTACAAATATCAATGAATGAAGGAGTCGATCCTATGGATGGGATTTATAAAGCGGCAGGAATCGAATGCAAACCTCTTTCTGCATTGAAAACATTTGATGATTTATACAATCAATATAAAAGATTATTAGATTATTATTTTCAATTGAGTACAGGTTTACAACTTCATAGTTATGAAGTCATGAATACAGAAGTTAGCTTCTTGTTTACATCCATTTTGATGGATGATTGTATTCATAGAGGAAAAACTGTACTAGATGGTGGAATTGAAATCTTAGGTGGAACGAATGAAACGTATGCAAATATCAATACATCCGATGCATTATATGCGATTAAAACTCTTGTATTTGATGAAAAGAAATATACATTGGAACAATTGAATGAAGCTGCACTCCATAACTTTGAAGGATATGAAAAAATTCAAAAAGAAATTTTAAGACTTCCTAAATATGGAAATGATAAGGAAGAAGTGGATGCACTTGCTAATGACCTTTACGAATATGTTGCTAAGGGAGTTCGTCAATGTGGTATCGATGCAGGCATGCAATATTACTTAATTGTTATTTCTAATAATCAGACAAATACAGATTGGGGACATCAAACAGATGCGAGTTTGGATGGACGACTTCGTGGAATGTATTTAAATCCTGCCAATAATCCTCAAGGTGGTGCGGCTATAAGTGGTCCTACAGCTGTATTGAATTCTCTTTCTTTATTTAAAGCAAAATATCATGGAGGAAGTGTTCAAAATATTAAATTTACTCCAAGAATGATGCATGAAGATAAGGAAAAAGTCAAAATGTTATTTGACACATACTTTGAAAAAGGTGGATGCCAATTGATGGTTACGGTAGTTGACCATGGAGTTTTAGAAGATGCTCAAATACATCCTGAAAAATATCCGGACTTAATTGTTCGAGTGGCTGGATATAGTGCGGTATTTGTCGATTTAACAAAAGATGTGCAGGACGAATTATTAAGTAGGACATTGTATGATTAGAGTATCTAATATTGAACGGTTTGCGACACATGACGGTCCTGGAATTCGTACAACTATATTTTTACAAGGTTGTCCTTTGCATTGTCCATGGTGTGCCAATCCTGAAACGTGGACAATCCAAGCACAGTTGATGCAGGATCAAAAGAAGTGCATTGGATGTGGAAACTGTACGGAAGCGTGTAAGCAAAAGGCAATCACGTTTCCTTTTTATTGGGACGCAAAAAAGTGCATACATTGTTACGCTTGTGAGGATGTATGTTTAGAATCTGCCATTCACTTCTCAAGTCATGACATGACTTTGGACGATGTCATGAAAGAAGTTCTCAAGGATGAGGCCTATTATAAAAAGAGTCAAGGTGGGGTTACAATTTCTGGAGGGGAACCTTGTATGCATATGGATGTTTTGTACTCTTTGTTAAAGAAACTAAAAGAACATGGGATTCATACTGCGATTGAAACGACAGGATATTGTTCTTCTGCTGTTTTAGAAAGAATTTTGCCATTTGTTGATTTATTTTTGTGGGATATCAAACATGTCGATAAAGAAAAATTAAAAGAAGTAACGGGAGCCGATTTGGATTTGATTTTAAATAATTTAAAACACATTCCAAAGGAAAAAGTAATTCTTCGTATGCCAGTCATTCCTGGCTTTAATAAGGATGTGTGTAGGGATGTTATTCAAATTGCGCATGATTATCATATAAAAGAGGTGGATTTACTTCCTTTTCATTTGTTCGGAGCGAATAAATGGGAACAAATAAAGAAAGAATATGTGTATAAAGGTCAAAAAATGTTAGATCGAAACGAATTGGAATCGTATGTAGTGTATGGAGAAATGTTAAATATTAAAGTGAAAATTGGAGGATGATTGCATGATTACAAAAGAAAGAATGTCACGTATTCTTGAAATATTAAATGAAAGAACATTTGTTTCTGTTAATACACTGACAGAACTGTTACATGTCTCACGCTCAAGTATTGTACGAGATTTGATTGAACTAGAAAATCAAGGCTTACTGCAAAGAGAACGTGGTGGAGCTAGTTTAAAAAGTTCTATATCGACATTGAGCAACTACAATGAAGTAGCTGTATTTGAAAAAGAAAATATCCATATGGAAGAGAAAAGACAGATTTGTGAAGAAGCTGCCGAATCCATCCGTGATGGAGAATGCGTATATATCGATTCAGGAACTACACCTGCATTTATACTTGATTATTTAGGAAATAAAAAAATTAAATTAGTAACACCGAGTATTTATTTGATTCGTAAATTGCCTGCAAATTTCTCAGGAGACGTTTTCCTTTTAGGAGGAGAGTTTAAACAACATTATGATATGAGTTATGGACCATTGACATTAGAAATGATTCGTCCATTCCATTTTGATAGAGCATTTATGTCAACCAATGGAATGGATTTAGATACAATGAGTGCATCTGTTTTTGATTTTTCAGTAGGAGCAGTTAAAAAAGCGATTATGGAACGCACTCAAAAATGTGATCTGCTAATCGATTCCTCAAAAATTGACATTAGCTCTATGTGCACATGGGCTAACTTAGATGATTTTCACACAATCTATGTAGATCGATGGGATACTTCTTTAGAAATTCCGGAAAATGTTGTTGTGTGTTCTAAAAAATAAAATAAGCAACAATCTTGTAGCTCTTTTTTAATAGGAGGAAAATCATGAAAACAATTAATATTATGTTTGTCTGTCATGGAAACATTTGCCGAAGTCCAATGGCAGAATTTGTGATGAAAGATATGATAGAAAAAGTAGGACTTCAAAATCAGATATTTGTTGCATCATGTGCAACAAGTACAGAAGAAATTGGAAATCCAGTGTATCCGCCGGCAAAAAGAGAATTGGCCAAACATGGAATTTCTTGTGTAGGAAAAACAGCCAGACAATTAAAAAAATCAGACTTTAATTCCTATGATTTCTTTGTTGGAATGGACGATTGGAATATTTCAAACATGGTAAAAATTTTAGGAACCGATGAAAAAGTGATAAAATTACTAAAAAATAAAGACGTTGCAGACCCTTGGTATACTGGAAATTTTGAAAAAACGTACGAAGATATTGAAAAAGGGTGTCAAATTTTATTAAATAGTGTAAAAAGTTTGTTAAAAAATTAATAAGTTAATGAATGTAGAAAAATGTTGAATTTATCTATATACTATATGAGGACATATCAGGAGGGTTTACATGAAACAACTACAAAAACATGCAAACAACATTCGTAAAAATAT
>SAMEA104404106__coassemble_1389_pt1 | contig 18411 bp, 16 predicted proteins | sample SAMEA104404106__metabat2_low_PE_012 | metagenome-assembled genome bin SAMEA104404106 (sample SAMEA104404106) | Balaenoptera acutorostrata | reverse complement strand
CTCCCGCGGCGAAGATAGTTGGACACGCTCCTGCGAAAATAGCTCGCTGCCGGGTCCTTTTTTTTTGCGTTTTTTTATGATACAATTTTAACGGTTTATTTTTTTTGGAGGGGAAGTTACGTGAAAATAGGTTTTGATAATGATAAATATTTAAAAATGCAATCGCAACATATAATGGAGCGCATTGATCAATTTGGAGATAAATTGTATTTGGAATTTGGTGGAAAATTATTTGATGATTACCACGCAAGCCGTGTATTACCTGGATTTGCACCAGACAGTAAATTGCAAATGCTTTTACAATTAAAAGAACAAGCAGAAATCGTAATAGTAGTAAGTGCGAACCACTTACAAGAAAACAAAATGAGATCAGACTTACGTATTACATATGATGATGAAGTTTTCCGTTTAATTTCTGAATTTAATAAAATCAACTTATTTGTAGGATCTGTCGTTATTACGCAATATACTGGACAAAAAGCAGCGGATAAATTTAGAACTAAACTAAAAAGAAGAAAAATTCCTGTTTATTATCATTACGCAATTGATGGATACCCTACAAACACAAAATATATTGTTTCTGAAAAAGGATTTGGAAAAAATGATTATATTCAAACAACAAAACCACTTGTTGTTATTACAGCTCCAGGACCTGGAAGTGGAAAAATGGCCACTTGTTTATCTCAACTTTACCATGATAATTTACATGGAATTAAAGCTGGATATGCAAAATATGAAACATTTCCAATTTGGAATTTGCCATTAAATCATCCAGTTAATTTAGCATATGAAGCAGCTACAGCAGACTTAAATGATGTGAATATGATTGACCCATTCCACTTACAAACATACAACACTGTTACAGTGAACTATAACCGTGATGTGGAAATCTTTCCTGTATTAAAACATATGTTTGAAGAAATCTATGGATCAAGTCCATACCAAAGCCCTACCGACATGGGAGTAAATATGGCCGGATTCTGTATTAGTGATAACGATGCATGTGAATATGCATCGCGACAAGAAATTATACGCCGATATTATTCAACGAGAACGAGATATTATAAAGATTTATGCACGATTGATGAACTTCAACAATTAGAAGTTCTTATGCAAAAAGCAGGCATCAGCATTGAAGATCGACCTTGTGTTGTGGCCGCAAAGAAAAAAGAGTCAACAGCAAAAGTTATTTCTGGAGCGATTGAATTATCCGACGGAACGATGATCACAGGAAAAACTTCCAATTTTATGGGACCATGTGCTGCCATGGTCATGAATGCAATTAAACATTTAGCAGGCATTGATCCCGAAGAATTTTTGATTAAAGCGGATGCATTCCAACCTATTCAAAAATTAAAAACACAATATTTTGGCAGTCAAAACCCTCGATTGCATACTAATGAAATGTTAATCGCACTTTCTTTGTGTGCACAGTCAAACGAACATGCTAAAATGGCATTAGAACAATTAAAAAAATTAAAAGGAAATCAAGCGCATGTAACATCTAATATTTCTAACGTAGATTTATCTATCTTTAATAGTTTGGGAATTCAAGTTACATATGAAGCTGAAAAAGAATAGGAGGAACTACCTATGGCAAAATCAATTCCAAGTTCAGGAGCCGGAGCGGTACGAGTAATCTTAAAAAATAAAAAGGACTTTCATTTTGATTTACGAACAAAAACTGTAGAAAACGATCGAACAAACTACATTTATGACGTATTTTATGAAAATGTGACAGGAACTTTAAATATGGCTGTAAAAGATGAAGAAGTCATCATTGCTGCAATGAATTTAAGTTTAGGAAAAGTTATTACATTATCAACAGACGCGAACTTAAAAAAATTATGTAATTATGTATTAGAATCGAGTCAATCATAATGAAAATGCGATTGCATGTAGTTACAGAAGGAAGCGAAGAAGTAGCAGAAAATTTAAAAGTAAAATTATCTCAACTAGAAAATAAGCTTTCTTACTCACCCACAAGAGAACAACCATCTTTAAATAACTGCTACGAATTCTTTTGTACAGCCGATTTAACAATGGAAGAAATTATCGCCTTGAAATCTCAATTAAACAATGATTGGGAAGGGACCGAAGACGATTGTGATGCATATGGATTTAATACAACAATGTACGATCCATGTATGTGTTACATACAAATTCAATATTAAAAGACGACACAAAGTCGCCTTTTTTTTATCGCAATTTTTGAAAAGCCGCATTCAAATGATCAATCAAATCATCTGGTTGGAAAGTAGCTCCATCCAAATGCGTTTGTGCAGCTAAAGAATGAAGATATACTCCGCAAATAGCAGCCGTAAAAGCATCTTGACACTGTCCGTATAAACCTGTAATGATTCCACAAAGCAAATCACCGCTACCACCTTTTGCTAGAGCATGGTTTGGTGCATTTAACACATATATTTGATGTTGATATCCAATTAAAGTTTGATCAGACTTTAATACAACAACACAATTAGGATATTCTAAACAAAAATTTTTCACACAATCAAACGGTTGAGATAAAATTGAATCTATACTTATCTGCGTTAAATCACTCATCTCTTTGATATGAGGCGTTAAAATAACAGGATCTTCTCGATGTAACCAATCCAAATGTTTACCAACCGATTGTATTGCATCCGCATCGATAATCGCTGGAAGATGAGAATGTAGTATACAATCGACCAAAGCATCTGTTACCGAATTTTTCTGCATCCCATTCCCAATGGAAACATGAGAATATTTTTCTATAGAACTCTTTAATAAAGAAATCGAAGAACAATCAAATGTTTCATTGTTATGACTGTTTGCACGCAACAACATGGCTACATCCATCTTCATCGCCATCAAATCTGCAATACAATTTGGAACCATTAATGTTAAAGTACCAACTCCACTATGATAGCAAGCTTTCGCTGCCATTGAAATCGCACCCGGCATTGATGCACTTCCACCAATCATTAAAGCCTTACCAAACATTCCTTTATGATAGCTATCGTATCGAATTGGAAACATAGATTGAACAAGTTCATGATTTAAAATAACAATTGGATCAAGCACGCGCTCATGCAGTATGCTTGGTATTCCAATATCTACACAAGAAAGCTTTCCACAAGCGCACACTCCATATTGAATCCATTGTCCAACCTTATAGCAATCTAAAGAAATGGTGTAATCTGCATAAATGTTACAACCAAGCATAGTTCCTTTGGTCGCATGAATTCCACTTGGCATATCAATCGAAATTGTTAAACAATCCAACGTATTGCACGATTCCACCAAGGTTTTATAATTACCTTCAATCGAACGAGACAATCCTACACCAAATAGAGCATCCACTAAAACATTTGACATCTTCATTTTTTCAATCGCATCCAAATAAGAATGTGTAAAAGGAATGTTTAAACTTTGAATGATATCAAATTGAACGCTCTCAGCCTTAGACATATACTGCTTTTTAGGACAATAGCAAGCCACATTATAATGATCTAAATACAACAGTCGAGCTATGGCTAAGCCATCTCCACCATTATTACCAGGACCACATAAAATAAAAATAGAACGATCGGATGAGACTAATTTTTTAATCTGTTTTACACATTCGATGGCAGCATGCTCCATTAGAATTAAACTAGGAATGTGTAATGTATCTTGAGCACAAGCATCGATTGCCTGGGCAGTCTGAGCCGAATGAATATATTTATTCGACATCAATCGTAATCGTTTTTTCTACCAATGGAGCAAATTCTTTTTTTATTTCACAATGGAAAGGATGATTTGCATAATTGGACAATTCTTCCTTTGGTAGTTCAACTTCTAAAAGTACATCATAACTTCTTTCAGAATGTAAAAAGTCAATTTTAGCAGATAGAGAATGAATCATAGGTACCGTTTCTGGGTTCATCTTTCCTAAAATAGAAGCCACTAAATTTTGGTTTTCAAGTGAATTTTCTTTTAATTTAAATAATACAACGTGTTTCATGACAAAACCTCACTTTCTGTTTCTATCATAGCGTAAAATGAATGAAAATAACAAAAATAAGTGAATTTCTAAACTCTCATTCAATTTTGGTGTGCTATAATTGTAAGCTGAGGAGAATTATATGGAAAAATCAAAAGTTAAAAATTCTATTATATTAAGTGGATTAATCGGAACAGGAGGCTTCTTTTTTGCCAAGTTAATCAGCCTACTATATGTAATTCCATTATCAACTATTTTAGGATCCGTTACATACACTGGATATTATGGAACAGCTTATCGTATATACAGTTACTTTTTAAATGTATTTAGTGCCGGATTCCCATTTGCGATTGCGACACTTGTTGCAAAATATTCAGCACTCAATGACAATAAAACCGTATTGATTGTTAAAAAGATTTCAATTGGCTTTCTAGCCATGACCGGATTTGTTGGTATGATATTCATGATGGCCATGTCAGGCATTTTAGCACCAGTCATGACCAATACAACCAACCCAGAAAATATAAAAATCATGCAAACGATTCTTTGTATTTTAGGAGTCGCAATTTTTTTAGTCCCTATTCTATCAGCCTATCGAGGAGTGATTCAAGGACGTAAAGAAATTGGAGAATATGCATTCTCACAAACATTTGAACAAATATTTAGAGTTGGATTTTTATTGAGCGTATCTTGCCTTTTTGTATATGTATTTAAAATGGAAAGAAAATGGGCCTTATACGCATCGGTAACATCAACTGTTGTGGCAGCCATTGCCGGACTGATTCAAATTTTCTTCTTCGAAAAGAAAAGTTCTAGAGAAGTCGTCGAAGCAGCGAAAACGCAAGAGAGTGCAGCTATCGATATAAAAAAATTATTTAAAGAATTTGTGATGTTAGCCATACCATATTTGTTAGTGGCAATTTTTGGATACAGCGATGATATCTTTAATTCGATTTTACTTCCATTAGGATTGGACAATGGAATGTATACAGTGCATGAAATGGATACAATCAAATCGGCCATCAATTATGCAGGGACTAAATTAACAGCCATTCCAATGATTTTAGCACCAGGATTTACAGCAGCTATAATCCCTCATATTTCTGCTGCATTGGTCGAACAAAATACAAAATTAATTCGTAAAAATATTACCGACTGTTTAAATATCATTTTATATTTAGGTTTATCTATTTCTTTTTGCTTATTCGTATATGCGAAACCACTAACATATACTTTATTTGCACCGGAAAATTTAGATTTGAGTGCAGAAGTATTACGTTGGCTTTCAATCGAAGCCTTTCTTGGAACGCTACTTCCTGTTGTAACAAACTTAATGATGGCATTGAAATTAAGAAAAAAAGTCTTAACAAGATTAGCCATTTATACAGTATTAAAAGGGGTTTTAATGCTTCCATTCATGCATTTTATGGGATATGCAGGAGCTGTAATGTCTAGTTTGTTAGCTGGAGTTTATTTAGTCGTATGCAATATGATAGACATTCAAAAGTCATATCATATTTCTTTAAACAGTATTTTACATAAATTATTATTTATTGCTGTGGGAATGTTAGGATTGTGGATAAGTGCCATCTTGCTTTCTAAAGTCGGATTGGACGGAAGTCAAGGATCTCGAATGCTATGTTTTGTGAAAATGGGATGCAATGGAATCATCAGTGTGATTGTCTTTGTTGCAATTACAACCGTACTACAAATTCCACAAAGTATTTTCCACTTTGATTTAGCAGATATTAAACAAAAATTGAAAAAATAAAATGGAGGAACGAATATGTACGATGTACTTGTAATCGGAGGAGGACATGCAGGAATTGAAGCTGCTATGGCCGCTAGCCGAATGAATAAAAAAACCGCATTATTAACAATTAATATCGACATGGTCGGATCCATGCCATGTAATCCAAGCATTGGAGGCCCAGCCAAAGGAATCGTTGTAAGAGAAATTGATGCTTTAGGTGGAATTATGCCCATTGCCGCCGATCAAACAGCTTTACAATTTAAAATGCTCAATACCACAAAAGGACCAGGAGTTTGGTCTTTGCGTGTACAAAGTGATAAAGTTGCATACAAACGTTTTATGAAAGAAGCGTTGCTCAAACAAGAAAATTTAACAGTGATTGAAAATGCAGTTGCCACCATCCAAGTAGAAGATGGAAAAGTTAAAGGAATTCATTGTGTAGATGATACTTTTATCCCGGCAAAAGCCATTATTTTAACAGCCGGAACATATATGACATCGAATGTATTAAGAGGACATACTGCGATTTCATCCGGACCTGAAGATCAAATCACAATTAACACATTGTCTCAAAGTTTACGGGATGCTGGTATTCGAACATTCCGATTAAAAACAGGAACACCTTGTCGGATTCGAAAAGATACAATAGATTTTAGCCAAGCAGAACCACAACCTGGAACGAATGAGTTTTTACGATTTAGTGAAATGACACAACCATCGGATGTTCTTCCTTTTGAAAAACAAGAAATCTGTCATTTGATTTATACACAACCGAAAACACATGAAATCATTCACGAGCATTTGCATGATTCGGCCATGTATTCAGGATTGGTAAAAGGGGTAGGACCTCGTTATTGTCCAAGTATTGAAGACAAATTGGTTCGTTTTGCAGATAAAGAAAGACATCAGCTCTTTTTAGAGCCAGAATCTGCTGAAATGGATACAATTTACTTGCAAGGTTTTTCGACTTCGATGCCGATTTCGGTACAAGAAGAAATGGTCCGTTCTTTGCCAGGTTTAAAAGATTGTGTTATTGAAAAATATGCATATGCGATTGAATATGATGCAATCGATCCACTACAAATGAAGCCGACTTTAGAAAATAAAATTGTGGAAAATTTATATACGGCCGGGCAAGTCAACGGTACGAGCGGATATGAAGAAGCGGCCGGACAAGGTTTGATGGCTGGTGTCAATGCTGCTTTGAAATTGGATGGAAAAGACCCATTTATTTTACGTCGAGATGAAGCCTATTTAGGTGTTATGATTGATGATTTAACAACTAAAGGTACGCAAGAACCTTATCGTTTGTTGACATCTCGTGCAGAATATCGTCTATTGTTAAGACATGACAATGCAGATCAAAGATTGCTTCAAAAAGCATATGATATTGGTTTAGTTAGCCAAGAACGATACGATGCGTATATTCAAAAGATGATTCAAATCGATGAGGCCATGCAAGATTTACAAGAAACAAGAATTAAACCAGGCAAATGTATTGACGAATATTTACATGGTTTAGGATATGCGGAAGGCTTGAAACATGGATGTAGTGCATATGAAATTTTACGCCGTCCGAAAGTGACTTTAAAAGGTTTAGAGCCAATTATTCAAAAACAATATGATGCGCTTGTTGCTCAACAAATTGAAATTCATTGTAAATATGCAGGGTATATTGAAAAGGCCAAAAGAGATGCGAAGCATTTACAGGCGATGGAAGAACAAAAATTACCAAAAGATGTAGATTATTTACATATGGATAATTTATCATTAGAGGCTCGTCAAAAGTTGGATCAAATTCGTCCTGTAACCATTGGGCAAGCATCTCGTATTTCTGGAATTAACCCAAGCGATATTGCGATTTTGGCAATGTATATTAAAAAATGATATAGTGATATTGAGGGGTGAAAGCATGAACAATTCATCGAAGAAAAAAACAAAACGACTCGTTGTATGTGTATGTATGCTTTTCGTATCCACTTTTCTAATTTTGCAGGGCAGCAAAGTAATTTATACAACGTTGTCTATGAAAAAGAGTGTAAAAGAAAATGAGGAGAAGTCATTGGAGTTGGATAAAAAGAAAGAAAAATTAGAAGAAGAAAAGAAGAATTTATCCAATCCAGATTACATTGAATACATTGCGAGAGGTAAGTATTTAGTGACAAAACAAGGGGAACAAGTTTTCAAGTTTCCATCATTGGAAGCGGAAGAAAAGGATTAAAGAGGCGATTTTCGCCTTTTTTTTATGAAAAAGGATGAAAAAATTGTAAAATTTATGGTTAAAATATGTGATATTCTTGCATAAAAACCTTGACATTGTATAATGAATGAGCGGAGGGAATTAATATGTCAAAATTTAGTTCGAAAGGAATCTTTATTGAAAGCTTTAAAAATGCCGTAGTGGAACAATACGGTAGAGAATTTGATGAAACTCACCCTATAGAAAGATATTTAGTTTTGGGAAGCATGATTCGTGACCAAGCCGGAATTAACTGGAAAGAAACAAAGAATGCAATTAAAAAATCTCAAACAAAACAATTGTATTATTTTTCTATGGAATTCTTGATGGGACGTTTAATGACAAGTAATCTAATGAACCTTGGTATTTACGATGTTGTTAAAGAGGGTCTTGAAGAATTGGGGATGGACATCAATGAGATGGAAAATCTTGAATCAGATGCAGGACTTGGAAATGGTGGTTTAGGACGTTTAGCCGCTTGTTTCTTAGACTCATTGGCATCTTTAGATTTGGCCGGACACGGAAACTGTATTCGTTACCGTTACGGGTTGTTCAAACAAAAAATTGAAAACAACCAACAAGTTGAAATTCCAGACTGTTGGTTAAAAAATGGAAACATTTGGGAAGTATGGAAACCTCAACATGCTGTGCGCGTTAAGTTTGGTGGAAAAGTAGATGGATATATGGATTATAATGGAAAATTCCATCTAAACTATGAACCAGACTTTGTCGTAAGAGCGGTACCATACGATGAACCAATTGTTGGATATCATACAAAAACAACAAACACATTGCGTTTATGGGATGCACAAGTGGATGAAGACTCAGTGAACTCTGGAGAATTAAGCAAATACTTAAATGATGTATTGGCATTGACAGCCAATGTATATCCAGATGATTCAACATATGAAGGAAAAGTTTTACGTTTAAAACAAGAATACTTCTTCGTATGTGCAGGAATTGATCAAATTATTCGTTCTCACTTGCGTGTATATCCTACATTGGATAATATGCCTGAAAAAGTGGCAATTCAATTAAATGACACGCACCCTGTTTTAGTAATTCCAGAATTAATGCGTGTATTGATGGATGACTACAACTATGACTGGGACCCTGCTTGGAAAATTGTAAAAGGTTGTGTCGCATATACAAACCACACAGTTATGGCAGAGGCTTTGGAAAAATGGCCACAAGATATGGTTCGTAACTTATTGCCACGTGTGTACATGATTATTGAAGAAATTGAACGTCGTTTCAAATATGAAGTTGACCACCGTGGAATGTGTAACCTTTTCCACCAAGTATCAATTTTAAAAGAAGGACAAGTTCACATGGCTCACTTAGCAATCGTTGGTAGTCATAGTGTGAATGGTGTTGCTAAATTACATAGTCAAATCTTAGTGGATGATGTTATGAAAGAATTTGCGCAATTATATCCTGACATGTTTAATAATAAAACAAATGGTATTACCCACCGTCGTTGGTTGTTGTATTCAAACCCTCAATTGACGAAAATGTTAGAAGATACAATTGGAGAAGGATTTAAAACAAACCCTCAAGAATTGGAAAAATTAATGGATTATGTCGATGATCCAATTATCCAACAACGCTTTTTTGATATTAAACGCCAAAGAAAAGAAATCTTAGCAAAATATGTAAAAGATACGTTGGGAATCGAAGTGGATGTTAATTCAATTTTCGACTGTCAAGCAAAACGTCTTCACGCTTACAAACGTCAATTGATGAACATTTTCCACATTATGTACTTGTACATTGAAATGAAGAAAAATCCAGGATTTAGAATTTATCCTCGAACATTCTTCTTCTCTGCAAAAGCAGCCCCTAGTTACGCTTTAGCAAAAGAAATTATTAAATTAATCAACATGGTTGCTGAAAAAGTAAATAACGACCCTGTAATTAGTAAATTTATGAAGGTTGTCTTCATCCCTAACTACTCTGTATCTGTAGCTGAAATTTTATTGAATGCCGCAGATGTCAGTGAACAAATTTCTACAGCCGGTAAAGAAGCAAGTGGTACTGGAAACATGAAATACATGATGAATGGTGCTTTAACACTAGGTACTTTAGATGGAGCAAACGTAGAAATCGTTGAACAAGTAGGATATGAAAATGCGAAAATTTTCGGTTTACATGTAGAAGATGTAAATGAATTGAAACATGAAAACTCATACAACGTATGGAATATGTACAATAACTATGATTGTGTTCGTGAAGTTATCGACTCTTTAAGAAATAACACATGGTCATACAACCCCAATGAATTCCAATTGATTTACAATGACTTAATGTTACGTAATGATGAATTCTTTGTATTGGCCGATTTACAATCTTATATTCTTGCACAACACGATGTACAAGAATGGTACCAAAACAGAAGTGCTTGGGCGAGAGCTATGTTAATTAACATTGCGAAGTCTGGATTCTTCTCAAGTGACCGTACAATTAGCGAATATGCAAAAGAAATTTGGAATTTAACACCAATTCCTTTTGAAGACTAAGAAGAGAGCGAAAGCTCTCTTTTCTTTCATCTTATTTTTTGCGATAATGGACATACATAAGAAAGAAGATAGTATATGAAACGTATTTTATTATTAGGAGCGACAGGCTCTATTGGAACACAAACCATTGATGTGATTGATCAGCATAAGGATCAATTTGAATTGGTCGGTATTAGTGCAGGCCATCAAGGGGATGTTTTAAAAGATATTTTAGATTCACATCCGAGTATTGAAGTGGTTGGGATTTTTGATGAGAGTCAAAAAGATAAATTTAAAAATGTAAAAGTGTTTACTGGAGAAAACAGCATGGAGCAATGCATTCAAAATTGTGAATTCGATTTGCTCGTGAATGCGACAGTTGGATTTAGAGGTTTGCGCCCTACTCTAGCTTCTTTAGAAAAGGGGATCGATGTCGCATTGGCTAATAAGGAAAGTTTAGTGGCGGGAGGTGTTTTAGTTCGGGATTTGCTTGAAAAGACGAATACGAAATTGTATCCGATCGATTCAGAACATAGTGCTATTTTCCAATGTTTACAGGGAAATAAAAAAGAACAAGTAAAACGTTTGATCATTACCGCTTCTGGAGGTAGTTTTCGAGATAAAAACAGAGATGAATTAAAAGATGTAACAGTTGAAGAAACATTAAATCATCCGAACTGGTCGATGGGTAAGAGAATTACAGTGGATAGTGCCACTATGGTGAATAAGGGATTTGAAGTGATTGAAGCCCATTTTTTATTTGATTTAGGATATGATCAGATTGAGACAGTTTTACATAAACAGAGTATTATTCATTCGATGGTTGAATATGAAGACAATGCGATTTTGGCTCAACTTGGTTCGGCAGATATGCGTTTGCCCATTCAATATGCGATTTGTTATCCGGAAAGACCGACATTAAAAGAAGAAAAACCTTTGGATATGACAAAGACGTTATCTTTAGATTTTAAAGAAATGGATTACAATCGATATCCGATGTTGAAATTAGCTTACGAAATTGGTCGTCAAGAAGGAAATTTAGGAGCTGTTTTCAACGGTGCGGATGAACAAGCTATTGAATTATTTTTAAGTCATAAGATTTCATTTTTAGACATTGAAAAAAGTATTGTTGAAACATTGAAACGGGTTCCATATATTGAACATCCAACGTTGGAACAGTTGGAATGGAGTGACTTGGAAGCGAGAAAATGTGTGAAAACGCTTTGGGACTAGATAAAATTTTAAAATATTGATACAATTATTGCGTATTTCCGGAAAGGAAGTGAATCGTTATGAGTCATTCTATAGTATTTGGTGTGACTGCAGCTATGTTGACAGGTTTGTCTCCAATCAATGTAAGTTACTATCCGCAAGAGTTGAATGTATATACAGAAGTACAAGAGCCAGTGGTTGTGTTTGAATCTGTACAACAATTTATTGATTCGTATTGTAGTATAGAAAAGGTTGAATGGAACGAAGAAACACAAGAAGAAGAAAAATCATTGGAATTGATTACAGAAATTACTGAAGATAATTATGAATTATTTTTGGAAGGATATGGTTACTATCTAACTTTTGATGAAAAATTCCAAAATGAAATTTCAAATTGGTATGCAGAACAAGAAATTTTATTATTTGAAGAAACAGAAGAAGGTCTTGTACCTTTGGTATACTATGATGAAAACTTAGAGGCTGTTCCTGTTTTCCTAACATATCAATCTTTATGTGAGCAGGCTTTCATTGTACAAGAGGAAGTGTTGCAACGTGAAATGGAAGAAGAAGCCAAAAAGCAAGAAGCAGAATCTGAAAAACAACAAGAAGAAATAGAAGTTGAAAAACCAGTTGTTCAAGAGATAAAACCGACTGAAACAACCGAAACAACAAAAAAGGTTGAAACGGTTGAAAAAGCAGAGAAAGCTGAAACAATGGAGAAGGCTGAAGTTGTTGAAATGGTTGAAGAAGTAAAACCAGTTGAAGAAGTAAAGCCAGTTGAAAAAGCAGAAGTAGTCAAAGAACAAAATGTTGCGATGGTCATGATGGATGACGTAGAAGAAAAAGTAGAAGTTGCGCTAGTTCAAACACCTAGTGTTGTTGAAAAGCCAGCAGTTGTAAATACAGTGCTTCAAAAACCGGCTGTGAACAAAAATGTACAAGCGTTTGTGAATGCGTATGTATCCAATTATGATCATGTGATTTATAAAAGTGCGACTGTATACAATTACCAACAAATTATTTCAGGGTTGTCATCGTGGAATAAGATGTCTACAGAAGATAAAAAAGAAGTGAATGCATACTTAAAAGAAGAAGTTGGAAAATCATATCATGTATTGTTGCAAGAAGCTCAATCGGTTCAATTTTCGAACCATTCATCTAAAGTACCAACGGCGGCCGCTTCATTTACTGGATTTTATGCGAGCTTATGTGCTAGTTCGTTTGGGTTGTTAGGATACATTCTTTCAAAATATAAACGATTATAATTAAGGGCTTAGGCCCTTTTTTTGATGAAATAATTTGATATAATATAGAAAGACAGAAAGGCTTGTGACTTTTATGAACAAAAAAGACGAAACAATAGCAACTGTTTTAAAAAAAGCACAACTCTATCGGAATGGTGGATTTAAAGACGCTAAAAGATTAGAACGTAGCAAAGAAGATTTTGAAACGCATTTGTATGCTTTTTTAATAGATATAAATTGTTGTTTTTTGCCCGTATATATTTGGGTTTTAGTATTTTTATTTATTTTATGTGGAATTTTTCCACCTTTTGTTTTTGACATCTTATTTTATGTCATTTATGTAATTTTATTCATTACATGTGTATTAGGGTTAGGACTTGTCACATCGAAAACGCAAGGACAAACGATTGGATATTCGATGACTGGATTGCGTTTAGTTCGTTTGAATGATAAGAAACCGGCTGCACATATATCTTTGATTATGCGCCAAATGTTAGGTTTTGGAATTCCTATGATGGTATTGGGATTTTTCTTTGGAACTTTTGGGGTTATTTTATGGTGGATCGTCAATGGAGTTTTTGTTTTTGTAACACCACACCAACAAACGCTTTTTGATTTAATTTTCCATCTTGCGGTTGTAAAAGAAGCGGATGTAACTGTGCAAATTGTTCAACATGTAGATAAACCAATGGAACCATCCAATCTCAAACCTCAACCAATGCTTTCTTATTCGCCAATCGACTTACATATTCGTTCGAATTATAGTAGTGATGGTGTCTATGATGTAGAAGAATTGTTTAAACAAGCGAAAGCGAATAAAATGGAAGTCATTTCTATTACAGACCATAACTGTACAAGAGTGAATGCGGCCGCCCTTCGTTTTAGTCAGATGTATGGCATTCAATATATTTCAGGGGTTGAATTCGATTGTCAATATCGTGGAATTCCTATTCGTGTATTAGGATATTATATCGATTGGGAAAATCAAATTTTTGACATCTTAGAACAAGGTGCTTTAAAACGTGATAAACAAGCTTCGATTGAACGAGTGGATAAATTTGAAAAGTTCACAGGAATTGGCATTGATATTGATTCTTTTATGTTTAAATCTCGTTTCCAAATTATGACAGCTAAAGAAATTACGGATATGGTGTTTAAAAATCCGCAAACTCGTCAAATGAAATTGATGCAACATTATTTGAATAATACACAAAGCGAAGAGGAAGCTTTACGTCGATTTGAACAGGATGTATTTGGACCATCGGGACCATGTCATGTCAAAGTCGAATTGCCTGCGCTTGGACAAATTATAAATGCTATTCATCAAGCCAATGGAATTGCGATTTTATCAAGTTGGCGATTGGATGACATTGATGACGATACTTTACAATTGATTGTAGAAGAGGGGTTGGATGGAATTGAATGTTTCAGTCCAGATATTCATGAAGAGACGATGAAATCGTTGTTGAGAATTGCTCAGGGTCGAAAATTGTTTGTATCTGCAGGAAGTGACTATCATGGACCGACGAAATCGAATCGTCGTATGGGGCAAACTAACTGTCCAGAAAAAGGGTTACCTTTGGTTCGTATATTTGCTCGAGCAGCTGAATAGGAAGAAGAAGCCTTCTTCCTTTTTTTTACGTTTTATACTATAATAAACTAGTTAGAATCGATACAAAAAAGAGAGGGTTATGGATATGCCAAAAAAGGAACCATATTATATTACAACCGCGATTGCCTATACTTCAGGAAGACCTCACATCGGAAACACATATGAAATTATTTTAACAGATGCGATTGCTCGATTTAAAAGAGCACAAGGATACGATGTATTTTTCCAAACAGGAACAGACGAACACGGTATTAAAATTGAAGAAAAAGCAGAACAAGCAGGAGTTACACCACAAGAATTTGTGGATGGAGTGGCTGGAAAAATTAGATCAAACTGGGATTTGATGAATACAAGCTACGACTACTTTGTACGTACGACAGATGAACAACATGTAAAAACGGTTCAAAAGATTTTTAAGAAATTATACGATCAAGGAGACATTTACAAAGGAGAATACGAAGGATGGTATTGTACTCCATGTGAAAGTTTTTGGACTGAAAGTCAATTGGAAGATGGAAAATGTCCAGATTGTGGACGTCCTGTAAAAAAAGCCAAAGAAGAAGCATATTTCTTTAATATGCAAAAATACGCAGATCGTTTAATTGACTATATTGAAACACATCCTGAATTTATTCAACCAGAATCTCGTAAGAATGAAATGTTAAATAACTTCTTGCGTCCAGGTTTACAAGATTTATGTGTATCTCGTACGACATTTAAATGGGGAGTCCCTGTAGATTTTGATCCCAAACACGTTGTTTATGTTTGGGTAGATGCATTGACAAACTATATTACAACATTAGGATATGACCCAGATTTATCTTATGAAGACCAACCAGAAAAATTTAAAAAATTATGGCCGGCTACTCATATTATTGGAAAAGATATTTTACGTTTCCACACTATTTATTGGCCGATTTTCTTGATGGCTTTAGATTTACCTTTACCAAAACAAGTGTTTGGACACCCTTGGTTATTAATTGGGGATGGAAAGATGTCTAAATCGAAAGGAAATGTAATTTACGCAGAAGAATTAGTAAAATATTTTGGTGTGGATGCTGTGCGTTACTATTGTTTGCACGAAATGCCATTTGCTCAAGATGGAACGATTACTTGGGATTTAGTTGTTGAACGTATTAATTCAGATTTAGCCAATGTATTAGGAAACTTAGTTTCTCGTACGATTGCGATGTCAAATAAATACTTTGATGGAATGATTACAAATCCTAAAACATACGATCCAATGGATGAAGGTTTGTTGTCGGTTGCTTTAGCAGCAAAAGAAAAAGTGGAAGCGAAAATGGCCGAACTTCAAGTGGGTGCGGCTTTAGATGAAGTGTTTAAATTGTTACGTCGTACAAATAAATACATTGATGAGACTATGCCTTGGGCTCTAGCAAAAGAAGAAGATCAAAAAGATCGTTTGGCAACAGTTTTATATAATTTATTAGAATCTATTCGTATTGCGGCAGTCTTGCTTCAAAGTTTCTTGCCAGAAACGGCTGAAAAGATTTTAAATATGTTAGATACGAAAGAACGTTCTTTAGATTCTGTAGAATCTTTTGGACACTTAGAAGTTGATCATACAGTCATCAAAAAAGCGCCTGTTTTATTTGCTCGTATTGATGAAAAAGAATTTATGGAACAATTAAAGGCAGATCATGAAAAAGAAGAAGCAAAACCAGTTGTAGAAGAAAAAACTGGTAAGGCGCAAGTTTCTATTGAAGATTTTGAAAAATTAGAATTCAAAGTAGGTACGATTGTTGAATGTAAACCACATCCAAAAGCAGATCGTTTGTTAGTAGAACAAGTCGAATTGGGTAGTGAAGTACGTCAAGTTGTAAGTGGAATTGCTAAATTTTATAAACCAGAAGATTTAGTAGGAAAACAAGTTGTGGTTGTGACAAACTTAAAACCTGTTAAACTTCGTGGAGTAGAATCAAATGGTATGATTTTATGCGCAGCAAATGATGATGCATTAAAATTTGTTACTCCAGAACAAGCTGTTGAAAATGGAACTACAGTACGATAATGACAGACCAACAAAAAGTATTATTTAAACAACTTCAACTGGCCGGATTGGGCGTAGTGATTGGAGTGTTTGGATTTTTTGCTAGACACAAAGCTTTGATGATTATTGGAGCCTGTGTACTTTTGTTTGGAATTGTTCGTGCAATTGTTTTAAAAAAGTTTATCGATCAAATAGAGGAAGATGAGTGATTATCTTCCTTTTTTGGTTATAATAGAAGTATGAAACGGTTTGTACAAGGGTTAACACAAGGTATTTATGATGCCATTAATAATATTGAAATGTATCAGGGCCAAGTGCAAAGAGAAGATATTGAAGCGCTTGTGAATTCGTGGATGTGTTCTTTGATCAATAAGGTGGCTGTGTTTTTGGGTGCTGTTTTTATTTATTTTTTCTTTAAGTTTCGAGATGTGGATTTAACGAGAGTGTTTCAAACCTTTTTTGTCTTTTGGTTAGTTTGGGTTGTTCAGGATAATCATATAAAAAAGTTGCATGTATTTTTGCATGAGCATAAAAAAGAAAATAAATAATCAATTCAGTTGAAACTATATTTAAAATATGATTTAATATTTGTGATTTAAAAATTATCAAGAGTTGAGATAGAGAGTTAGCTCATTGACCTCACACCAACCTGACATCGATTAAGGTGGTACTGCTAACAACGATAAGAAGTATATGAAAAAAATTCAGCGTACTTCGGTATGCTTTTTTTATGGGAGGAAGACATGAAAGATTACATTTTTACAAGTGAAAGTGTCACAGAAGGGCACCCAGACAAAATTTGTGACCAAATTGCGGATGCAATTTTGGATGAAGCTTTAGCACAAGATCCATATTCAAACATGGCTGTTGAAGCAACGATTAAAGATGATTTCGTATTGATTTATGGAGAAGCAAACACAAAAGCTAATATTGATTATGCACAAGTGGCTTTGGATACAATTCGCAAAATTGGTTATGAAGAAGACTACAAAGTTCATGTTGTTGTAAACCAACAATCTGCAGAAATCCATAATGCTGTAAACAAAGATGAAGTATGTGCCGGAGACCAAGGTATTATGTTCGGTTATGCATGTGATGAAACACCAGAATACATGCCAATGCCTATTTATTTTGCTCACCAATTGGCTATGCAGTTGACAAAAGTTCGTCGTAAAAATCCAATGTTAAAGCCAGATGGAAAAACACAAGTTTCGGTTGAATATGTGGATGATTTGCCAAAACGTATTGATACGATTGTTGTATCTACACAACACGATGCAGCGATTTCTCAAGAAGAAATTAAAGAAATTATCATGAACGAAGTGATTAAACCAATCGTTCCTGAAAAATGGTTAGACGACGATACAAAATATTTCATCAATCCAAGTGGAAGTTTCGTATTGGGAGGAAGTTTTGGAGATTCTGGAACAACAGGAAGGAAGATTGTATGTGACACATATGGTGGACGTGGACGTATTGGAGGAGGATGCTTCTCGAGTAAGGATCCAACAAAAGTAGACCGTAGTGCGGCTTACTACACTCGTTATGTTGCAAAAAGTATCGTTGCTAATAAATTAGCCAAACGTTGTGAAGTAGAAGTGGCATATGCGATTGGTAAAAAAGAACCAATTAGTGTATGTATTGATACATTTGGAACAGGGGTTATGAGTGATGAAGAATTATTGAAAGTTATTATGAATAACTTTAACTTTGAAGTAGGAAACATCTTAGAAGAATTGGATTTAAGAAAACCAATTTACAAAAAGACAAGTTGCTACGGACACTTTGGAGACCCTCAATTTAGCTGGGAAAAAGTAAAAGAAATTAAACTTTAATACAATAAAAATAAGGATGAACGCGGTTCATCCTTATTTT
>SAMEA104404106__coassemble_1388_pt1 | contig 18420 bp, 15 predicted proteins | sample SAMEA104404106__metabat2_low_PE_012 | metagenome-assembled genome bin SAMEA104404106 (sample SAMEA104404106) | Balaenoptera acutorostrata | reverse complement strand
ATTTGATTATTGCACTTGAGGTTGTGGTTGAGGATCTGGCTGCGGATCCGGCTGTGGAGTTGGTTCAGGACTTGGCTGCGGATCCGGCTGAGGTTCTGGTTGCGGAGGCGTTGGCTCTTCCGGCTTTTCTTCCTCAACTGGCTTACATGCATTCCCATCCAATTTTGTTCCTTCTGGACAAGTACAAGCTCCATCTTTAAAGGTTCCGCCACTAGCATCACAAGCTTTTTTATTTTCTAAATCTTCTTTTTTGATACACACTTTATTTGTGCTATCCCATTCTCCTTCACCTTCTTCACAAGCTTCAATTTTTTCTTCTTCTGTAGGTTCAGGATCATAGAATTTATCTCCTTTAGATTCAAACTCTTTTTTAATATATCCACCACGATAAGAGACTACACCGCTCGGTTGTGCAATCGCTTGATAGTTTCCGTATTGTTGACAGAAATCAAGCATATGTTTAGCAATATGGAAGGCAGTGGCTGAATTCAATGTATTCATATCAATGTAGTATCCTTGACGTTGATATTCTAAAGTATATCCAGACCATACCGCAATAGAGAAGTCTGATGTATAAGCACAAGACCATTCATCACGAATCACACCATCAGGAATTCCAAATTCTCTACCAGCTGTACCCCAGTCGGAAGTACCTGACTTAGCATATACAGGATATCCAGATTGCAAGATGTAGTTATAGTTTGCGTATCCTCCTGTAACTACTTTTTCTAACAATTGAGAAATCATGAAAGCGGCTTCTGGAGAAATCAATTCATCTGCTTTTTTATTAAATTTTGTTTCTTTTTTATCTGCCCGGCGAACAATCTTACGAACACGGTGCGCTTGTTCACGCTTTCCACCATTCGCAAACATCGAATAGGCGCTTGCTTGTTGTACTGGCGTTGCCCACATGTTAGAACCACCAATCGAATATTGTTCTACAAAGTTTTCATAAACATCTTGGTCATATCCAAGTTTTTTACAATAATCTACCCAATAGTTGTTTCCCGTTTTATCAATTAAGTCCAACATAGCAGCAATAGCCGGTGTATTTTTAGAAACACCAATGGCTTTTTCTAAAGACATACGACCATCGAATTTACCATCAGAGTTTTTAATATATCCACCATTGTGTAAGAAGTCTTTTTTCTTATCGACAACTTCGTGCACGGTTGACCAACCTAATAAGTCAAACGTTGGTGCATAAGCGAGTAAAGGTTTCATCGAAGAACCTGGTTGTTTACGGTCTACAGAATTATCAATACGTACTTGGTCGGAATGATATCTACGACCTGGAGCTACCGCAATGATTTCTCCTGTCTTGTTGTCCACAATCCCAAAACCGATATCGAATGCTTCATTCGGGAATGGGATAATATTTCCATTACAAATTTCATCCGCTTGTTTTTGAACATCCTGATTTAAAGATGTGTAAATATCCATAGGAATGATACTAGGATCTTGTCCTGTTTCTTGAATAACTTCTGCAATCGTTTGATCGATAAATGCTTGGTTTGCATTGGAAGTCACTGTTTCTTTATAATCCAAAGCAAATTCAAGAGGCGTACTCTTTGTTAGCTCATACTCTTGTTCTGTAATATATCCATGTTGTTTCATTAAAGCCAATGTTACATTACGACGATTGGTTGCAGCTTGTAAAAAGTCAAAATCTGGATTGTCAGCATAAATGTTATTCATAGGGTTGTAACTAGCCGGTGCATTGATACAACCTGCTAAGAAAGCCGCTTCATTTAAGTTCAGTTGGGAAACATCTTTATTAAAGAAATAATTGGAAGCTTTTTGAATTCCTCGTGTATTTCCACCCGAACCAAACCAAATACGATTGACATAATATTCAAAGATTTGTTCTTTATCAATATTTTGTTCTGCAATCAAAGATAAATAAATTTCTTGAATCTTCAATTTAATATTTTGAATCTTTGTGAATTTTCCTTCTTCTTTTAATTTTTCCTCTTTGTTTTTCGTGAAAGCATTGTCAATCATTTGCATTGTCAATGTCGAACCACCTTGGGATAAGTCACCACGACGCAAGTTGTTTAATGCAGCTGCAATAAAACGAGGCAAGTCAAATCCATTGTGTTTGAAGTAACGAGAGTCTTCAATCGAAAGGAACGCATCCACAACCGATTGAGGAATTTGTTCATAGGTAACATCTTCTCGAATTTCATCTCCAAATTCGAAGAATAGCTCTCCATTTCCATCATAAATACGAGAGTTTGACAGAGTGGATAAACCATCTTTGTTGAAGTGAATACCGTCCGGATCGTTAATGACATTTACGAGAATGAAGAAGACTGTCATACATCCAACTAAAAATACAGTTAGGACACCGACCGCAATCTTATTCCAAACGTCTAATTTTTTCCGCTTTGGTGCTTGAGGGCTTTTTGCCATTATGATTCCTCCTTAAAGTATAAAGCGTCAACCACTTTTAAATAGTGTAGACGAGGATATAATCCTTCATAAATTTTATGTCCATGTTCTAAAAACCAAGAATATGGAATTGCATATTTTTTTGTTTTTTTGATTTCTTGAATCAAAAGGGGTGCATCCACTAAAAAAGTAATTTGATAGTAGTTGAACCGAATGATGAAAAATCCAATACCTCCTTGTTTTTGAACACGTAATAAATGTTGAATCTGATGATCATGAATCATTTGTAAAGGAAAATTGGTTTTATTTTTTGTTTCCTTCGCTTCAAAATCAATATATTTACCACGATAGACTCCATTATAGTCTGTCGTTGATGCAGTACGATAATAAGCTTCTACAATCTTTGCCTTATTTCGCTGAGGATAATCCACTCGTACAACTTGAATGGGTGTCGGCTTCTTATAAATTAAAGCTTTATCCAACTCACGATAATAGGCATTGGAATCGTTAATATCTTTTTCTAAAGACGATCCGCGACCCGAATGATTGTCTGTGTTTTTGCTTTCGGTATACATTGCCATACCGTTAGGATAACGTATAGTACTCATCTACATTATTATATATGAATTCAAAATCAGATTCAAAGAAACAGTTGATTTTTTATGTATGAACCGTCATAATGTAAGAGTTAGAACTGGGGGAAGAATGCAATGTCTAAAGATATGAATTTAACAGCTCAAGTAATTTATGAAAAAGAGTTTCATGTAGATTTAAAAGGATATGCGCCTGCGGAAGTAGACGAATTCTTAGATCAAGTTATTGAAGACTACCAACAATATGATGAAAAAATTGAAGAGTTAGGTGTTGCTTTAACTCGATACGAAGCAAAAATCAAAGAACTACAACAACAAATCTTTGCTTTACAAACAGAAAAACAAAATACAAACGAACGCAATGACCAAGTGGATTTATTAAAACGAATCACACGCTTAGAAGATGTTGTAGCACAATTAGAAGCAGCTGTATTTACAAAAGAAGCGAACGAATAAAAGAATTCCATCTTTTATTCTTTTTTTTTTTACACAAAAAAAACAGGACCTATACATCCTGCTTACTTTAACAATAAATAGACAATTTCAGGCGTAGATTGAAACCGTGCGTTGATTTGAACACATCCAATTCCCGAAGAGACATGATAAGGAAAATCTAATTTTTTTCCTTTATTTAAATTGATCTTCTTAGCCCCGGATACTTCCTTATATCCACCATAGATTGGAAAAGAAATTTGATCTCCATGAGAGTGTCCTGCCAAAGCATAATCAATTGGCATATGGTTTAAATCATGACTCAATAATACATCCGGCTTATGACACAATAAAAGATTAAAATCTTCTTCCTGAATCATAGAAAGTGCCTGTCCCCAACTAGGATTTGGCCCCATTCCAATGATTTGAATTCCATCCATCGATTGATTTGAAATGCAACGACGATCGTTGTATAAGACTTCAAATTCAGCTTGTTTATAAATCGATTCGACCAATTGTTTTCGTTCGCTCGAAAAAACATCTTGTTCTCCAAAAATCGCAAACTTACCTAAAGGAGCTTCAATCGAATGTAAAGACTCAATCATATATTCAATATCCTTCTTGTTTGGCACATACGATTGATCAAATAAGTCTCCACCAAAAAGCACAAGATCCGGATTTAGATGTTGTATCTCTTTGAAAAAAGTTTTTGAACGATTTTTATTTTGAAATTCTCCATATTGGAAATCACTAAAAAAAGCAATCGAATGATTTTTCATACTCTTTGGCATTTTATCGCTTTGAATCGAAATATATGTCGTTTGAATTTGATTGGGAATGACATATATAGAACGATAGACAGAAATACAAAATGTCGAAGAAATGCATACCAATATAGAAAGAATGCCCACTGCATATTTTTGAACCCTAGTCATACTCATGATTTTAACATAAAAAGAGAAGATTAATCTTCTCTTTTCTTGTTTTCTTCTTTTTTAGGCTTTGACTTTTTTGCCTTCGTATTCGCCTTGCGACGTTGTTGAAGTTCTTCCATCGTTTGTTTTGAATTCAAAATAACCGGAATTACAATCGGATTACGATGTGTCTTCTTATATAAGAATGGTTCTAAAGTAGAACGAATACAGTTTTTGATTTCTGAGAATGTTGTCTTTTCTTTCATCTTCTCTTGTAAGTTTGCATTCACAATATATTCAGCCTCTTTAATCAAAGCTTGACTGTCTTTAATGAAAACAAATCCACGAGAAACGATGACAGGACGAGATAAAATCTTATTTTCTTTTGAATCAATCGCAATAATAACAGCCACTAAACCATTATCGGCTAAAATACGACGGTCCTTTAATACAGCCGTACTCAATCCAGAAATATCATTTCCATCGACATAAATATCATCTCCTTGGAAACGCCAATCACTCTGTAAAATTTGGTGATTTCTAAGAATTAAAATATCTCCATTCGCACAAACGAAAATGTTCTCTTTTGGAACACCCGTATCAATGGCTGTTTGACGATGTTGCATCAACATTTTATATTCCCCATGAATAGGCATAAAGTAACGAGGACGAACCAATTGAAGCATCAATTTTTGTTCCTCACGAGACGCATGACCTGTCGTATGCAAGTTTGTTAAAACTGAACGAGAAAGAACAGTTGCTCCCGAACGGAATAATTTATCAATGACTTTGTTGACACTACTTGCATTTCCTGGAATCGGATTGCTAGAGAAGACAACCGTATCACTCGGTTTTAAATGAATGAAACGGTGGGTTCCATTTGCGATACGAGATAAAGCAGCCAAAGGCTCTCCTTGACTTCCCGTACATAAAATACATACTTCTTCATCCGGCATGTGATTTAACTCATCCGGTGATAAAAGTTGAGAATTTTTGATTTTGATAACACCCATTTTACGAGCGATATCTACGACATTTTCCATACTACGACCAAATACAGCCACTTTACGATTACATTGTAAAGCTGCTTCAATAATTTGACCTACACGATATACATTACTTGCGAATGTAGCAATGATGATTCTTTTTTTTGCTTTACGCATAATTTCAAGGATTTCATGCGCTACATCTTTTTCACTAATAGAAAATTCTTCAATACCCGAGTTGGTAGAATCTGCCATTAATAAATCCGGCTTCATCACTCCAATGTGAGCCATTTTTTGATAGTTCGCATTCGTTCCAACAGGTGTTAAATCAAATTTAAAGTCTCCAGTATGAACAATACTTCCATTAGGAGTATTGACTAATACACCTAATGAATCTGGAATGGAGTGAATCGTATTAAAGAATCCTACTGAGAAATACTTTGTTTTAATACTCGAATCTTCATTGATTTCAATGATTGGAGTTTTTTCCAATCCTTTGTGTTCACTTAGTTTTTTGTGAATTAAAGCTTTGGCAAAACGTGGAGCATAGATGGCATCAATTTGTACTTGTTTCAACAAGAAAGGAATTCCACCAATGTGGTCTTCGTGACCGTGAGTGATCACTAAAATCTTTCTTTTTTTATTCATTCGAATTAAATGATGATAATCAGGAATGACATAGTCAACTCCAAGAAGTTCATCGCCAGGGAATAAGACTCCACAGTCGATAATACAAATTTCATTGTCATGCTCATAACAATACATATTTTTACCAACTTCTCCAAGACCTCCTAAAGCATAAATGAGAGTGTCATTTTTTTGAAATTGATTTTTATTATGATATGTTTTTTTGTTTGTCGAGTGCCCGTTATTTTTTGTTTGTTTTGTTGGCATCAGTGACCTCTTTCTAAAAATATTCAATAATCAATCACATTATAGCAATTTTTAGTTAAAAAAAACAGAAGCTAAATAACTTCTGCGTTTTTGTCTTCTTTCCAAGGATTCTTTGAATCAATATGATCAAAGTATAATACTCCAGATAAATGGTCGATTTCATGTTGTAAACAAATGGCCAAAAAACCATCCGCCTTAATGGTTACTTCTTGATCTGATAACATATCGTATGCACGAACCCGAACCCGAGCATGACGGAATACGTGACCCGGACGAGTTTCTGGAACCGACAAACATCCTTCTCCACCTTCTAAGTAGCTATTTTGAACAGACTCAGAAATAATTCGAGGGTTGACAAGCGCATATTCAATATTTGTTTCTCCCGTTTCATCTTCTTCATCTGGAACAACAATCGCAATCATCTTTTTGGCAACACCCAATTGAATAGCAGCAATTCCAACAGCCGGTTGTAAATCTTCTTGTTGGGCAATTTCATCATCTTGACTGTTGCGAACGTATGTAATCATAGCTTCTAGCAGTTCTCTATCTTCTGCATTTAAAGGCAATTCGACTTTTTTACTTTTTAAACGAATTCTAGGATCAGAATCGTGAATAATATCTTTTACTGTGATTTTCATAGGACCTCCATAGATTCATCTCACCATATTCTAATCTATTTTTTTATCGTTTACAAATCGTTTATATGATATGATTGATGCATCATGGAAAAACAGACAAAAAAAAGAAGTCGATTGTATCAAATTACACACATGAGTGAATATAGCGACCCATTTATTCATATTGCGGTCTTTTCATTGATGCTTTTTGGAACGTTGATGATCGTATCGACTTCAGTAGGAATGATTGATGGAAATTATGCGGTTGTCGGAAATGTATTTCGGAAACAAATTCTTTTTATGATTGCAGGCTATATCGCCATGTTTCTAGTGAATAAATTATTTAAATTTCAATGGTTTTATAAAGTACAATGGATGTTCTTTGTGATCTTTTGCGGATTTTTATTACTCCCTTTTGCTTTTGCTGAAGTCGGAGGTTCGCATGCATGGATTCAACTAGGACCTATGACCGTACAACCTTCAGAATTTGCAAAACCATTTATGGTCATCTTGATTGCTACCTCTTTATATATTGCACAAAAAAAAGAAAATCGATGGCAAAGTTTTAAAACCTTATTCAAAGGGCCTATCATCGCTTTTATTATCATTGAAATCATCGTAGCCTTACAAAAAGACATTGGAACCGCCACTATTATTGCCGTGATTACCTTTGTTTGTATCTTGATTCCATCGCATCCAAACATTGAAAGGATGCAAAAAAAAATGCAAACATGGTTTCTTATTTTAGTAGGGGCTTCTGTTGTTTTATTTGGATTTACGAACATAGGAACGAGCGTGTTAAAATATACGCCTCTTGCGCATATTGCCACTCGAATTGAAAATGCAAAAAATCCATTTCGTCCCGAAAGTATTTTTGATGAAGGATACCAACCGGCCAATTCTTTATATGGAATTGCAGACAGTGGCGTATGGGGAAAAGGAATTGGAAATTCAAGTCGTAAATATGGATATTTGACCCAAGCAGACAATGACTATATTTTAGCTATTACCATTGAAGAAACGGGAATTTTCGGATTTGGATTTATTATAGGCATGTATGGATTGATTATATATCGATTGTTGTTGTATGCCTTTAAGACGAACAATCTAGCCTATAAAACGATATTGGCTGGAAATGCCACATACTTATGTATACACTTTGTATTGAATGTAGGAGGTGTAGGCGCTTTGATTCCTATGACAGGAATTCCTCTCTTATTTATAAGTAGTGGAGGATCGAGTTTGATGGCTATTTGTTCCATGATTGGAATTTCACAACAGTGCATCCACAATATTAAAAGTGAAGAAATGAAAGGGAAAATATGATTGCAGCATTTTGCGGATCGTTTGATCCAATCACCAAAGGACATTTAGATGTGATTGAAAGAGCTAGCGCCATGTTTGATACATTGGTTGTCTTTATTGCATCCAATTCGAATAAACACAATACATTTACGATGGAGCAACGACTTGATTGGCTACAACAAGCAACGGCCCATTTAGACAATGTACAATGTCAAATTCAACATGGATTGGTTGTAGAAGCATGTCAGTCCGTAGGCGCTAGCGTATTGGTTCGTGGGATTCGAAACGAACAAGATTGTGCCTATGAACAAAATATGGCTTTTGTTAACGCGCACTTAAATCAGAATATAGAAACGATTTGTTTATTTACAAAACCAGAATATTATTTATATTCGAGTTCGAATGTAAGAGAATTATTAAAATATGGACAAGATATTTCAATGTTTGTGCCCGATTGTGTACTTCAAACATTGAAGGAGGAAAATTAAATGGAAAACTTAGTACAATGGATGGAACATAGAGGATATCATGTGACAGATACAAATATATATAAAGAAGCTTGTACGCACTCATCGTATGCTAATGAACACCATTCGGTAACAGATGATAATGAACGTTTAGAATTTGTAGGGGATGCTGTCCTTCAAATTTGGAGTGCTTTACAACTATATGAAATGAAACCAGCTATGCGAGAAGGAAAGATGACAACGTTACGAGCCCAAACTGTTTGCGAAACAACCTTGGCTCATTTGAATGAACAATTAGGATGGTATCATTTTTTACTTTTAGGTGTAGGAGAAGAAAAATCAGGGGGAAGAAGTCGAGCTAGTATTTTAGCTGATCATTTCGAAGCTTGTATTGGAGCCATTTATTTAGATTGTGGATTTGATGTGGTCGACGAAATTCTTCAAGAAGTGATGAAGCCTGTATTTAAAAAAGAAAAAAGCGATGAAGTAACCGATTATAAAACCCACTTACAAGAAGTCATTCAAGCGGATTCTAGAAAAACAATTCAATATAAATTATTAGAAGAAGTGGGGCCTAGCAATGCGCCTACATTTACGATGGGAGTCTACTTAGATGATATTCTTTTAGGAAAAGGAAAAAGCAGTACGAAAAAAAGAGCGGAACAAAAAGCAGCCAAAGATGCTTTTGAAAAAATGGCACGATAGGAGGACGGTAAAATGAGTCATTCGGATATTTTAGGACTGATTACATATTTACCAGAAGATATTCAAGCGCACTTACAAGAAGCAAGCTATGTCGAAACGCCCAAATATCATGCAAGGAGACGAGAACTCCAATTATATATTGAAGTAATCAAAACGTTACCTTGTGAGATTTATGAACGAATTATTCAACAATTAAAATTGAATTTACATGTAGCGGTTACACTGCAAATCCGAGCCAAAGATGCCTTCATTGCGATGGACGAATTGGACCAATATGTTTCGTATTTTGTAGAAAAAGATCCAAAGTTAAAATCTTTCCGGTTTTTACACCCGTATGAAGAGCAAGATTCTGTTGTTTTTTCTACAAAAGATGAAGAGCGTCTAGCCGCAATGAACCGTTCTTTACGTCGTTTGAAAGAATATTTAAACGAAGTTGGCATTCAACAAAATATCATTGTGAAATATTCTGCAGACGATGAAGCCATTGAAACCAATCATATTCAATTGCCGCAAGAGCCTGTTAAAGTAGAGCAAAAATCGTATCAAAAAAATAATTATTCCTATAAGAAAGAACCGGTCAAAGTATTAAAGATTTCGGAATTGGAAGTAGGAATGAACAATGTTGCTATTGAAGGACATATTTTTGACATCGATGAGCGCATATTACGGTCTGAAAAAACAATCCAAATGTTGTATGTTTCCGATTATGAAGAAGCCATCGTAGCTAAACGATTTGAAGGAAAACGCTGCACGTTAGAAGAAATGCATGAAGTAAAAAAAGGAAGTCATGTTCGAATAACTGGATCGGTTGTATATGATACATATGCGAAAACGGACTCGTTTATGATTTCTAGCTTAGAAACGATTTCTGCGCCAAAACGAGAAGATACAGAATCTGTAAAACGTACAGAATGGCATGTGCATTCGAATTTCTCTGAAATGGATGGAGTGTGTCAAATCGAAGAATACATCCAAACGGCATATGATTGGGGAATGGATGCGATTGGAGTGTGTGACCATCAAGTGGTGCAAGCTTTTCCAATGGCTCAACATAAGGTGACAGCCTTAAATAAAGCCAATCCAAACCGTAAATTTAAAATGTTGTATGGATGTGAAATGACGATGGTGGATCCAGAATATAAGATTATCTACAATAACGATCATCGAAAACTAGAAGATGCAACGTATGTCGTATTTGACTTAGAAACGACAGGATTGTCCAATCGTTTAGATGAAATCATCGAATTTGGTGCCGTTAAAATGAAAAATAGAGAAGTGATTGATCGAAAACAAATGTTCATCAATCCTAAGCGTACGATTCCTGCGCACATTACGCGTTTAACGCACATTTCTCAAAGTGATGTCGATTCGGCGAAACCAATCGAAGAATGCATAGATGATTTGTTGGAATTTATTGGAGATGCGATATTGGTTGCACACAATGCGACATTTGACGTTGGGTTTATGAATGCAGCTTGTCGAAAAACAGGACGGCCCGAAATGAAAAATCCAGTCATCGATACGCTTCCTTTAGCGCAAGCTATCCTAGATTTAAAGAGATATAAATTAGGGGCGGTTTGTCGTCATTATGGAGTGGCTTATGATGGAGAAGGGGCGCACCGTGCAGATTACGATGCGGAAGTATTATCCCAAGTTCTTTGTCATATTATGAATTCGATGAGTGAAGAGGCGACGTTAGACACATTACAAGACAATCAAAAAGAACACAGTCTTCGTAAAGTAAAGCCGTCTCATATTACAGTGTATGCAAAAAATAAAGCGGGGTTAAAAGAATTGTTTGAGTTGATTACGCTTTCTCATACAACGTATCTTGCTTACAATAACTCGGTAGGAGAACCGAAGATTCCTCGTTTTGAATTGAAAGACCGATGGAAAAATGGAAACTTATTGTTTGGTTCTTCTTGTCAAAATGGAGAAATTTTTGATTTAGCGCATACAAAAAGTGAACAAGATTTATTAAATGCGATGGATTTTTATGATTATATCGAAATCCAACCTTTGGAATGTTATAAGAATTTAGTGGATCGTGGTTCGATTTTAAATGTGGAACAATTGAAAGAAATTTTACGATTTATCATTGATGCGGCTAAGAAGAAAGGCAAAATGCTGATTGCTTCTGGAGATTGTCATTATGTACATCCGTATGAAAAACGTGTGCGTGATATTTATATCAATGCCAAAGCGATTGGAAATGCTAGACATCCACTTTATCGGTATGATGCCCAAGAGCGAAGAATGCAATCGTCTCCGAATCAACATTTTTTAACGACACAAGAAATGTTAAAAGCGTTTAGTTGGTTGGATAGCGATTTAGCCTATGAGATGGTTGTCGAAAATCCGAACGCATTAAAAGAAATGACAGAGCCAATCTATCCTATTAAAGATAAGTTGTATCCACCAGACATTGAAGGTTCGGATCAAAAGCTTCGAGATATTTGTTTTGAAACGGCCCATCAATGGTATGGAAAAGATTTGCCAGAGATTGTAGAAAAACGTCTGGTTCGAGAGTTGGACAGTATCATTGGGGCTGGATACTATGTAGTTTATTATATTTCGCACTTGCTTGTGAAAAAAAGCAACGAAGACGGATACTTAGTTGGATCGCGTGGTTCGGTTGGTTCTAGCTTTGTTGCCACTATGTCAGGAATTACGGAAGTCAATCCTTTGATTCCTCATTATATTTGTCATAATTGTCAACATTATGAATTCATCGATGATGGAAAAGTACAGTCTGGTTTTGACTTGCCAGATAAGATTTGTCCAGTATGTGGTCATGTCATGCGGGGAGATGGACAAGATATTCCATTTGAAACCTTCTTAGGATTTGAAGGGGACAAGGTTCCCGACATCGACTTGAACTTTTCGGGAGAATATCAAGGAAATGCCCATGCGTATACGAAAGAAGTATTTGGAGATGATCACGTTTTTAGAGCGGGTACGGTTGGTACGGTGCAAGAAAAAACAGCGTATGGATATGTAAAAGGGTTCGAAGAAGAAATGGGTCTAGAAGAGACTCCATATTCGGAAGCAAAACGAGTGGATTTGGCAAAATGTTGTGAAGGAGTGAAACGGACAACGGGACAACACCCAGGAGGAATCGTTGTGGTGCCATTGGATATGGATGTGCACGATTTTACTCCAGTACAATATCCGGCGAACAACCCATTTGCAGAATGGAAGACAACCCACTTCGACTTCCACCAAATTCACGACAATATCTTAAAATTTGATATTTTAGGGCACGTCGATCCAACAGCGATGAAGATGATGGAAAGAATGACGGGAATTGATGTAACGAAGATTCCGATGAATGATCCTAAAACAATGTCCATCTTCTATAGTTTAGATGGATTGGATATTGATTCGTCACGATATGATGAGGTGACAGGAGCGGCTGGAATTCCAGAGTTTGGTACGCCATTTGTTCGTGGTATTTTGGAAATGACAAAGCCGAAGACTTTTGCTGAATTGGTTAGTATTTCTGGATTGTCTCATGGAACGAACGTATGGTTATCGAACGCAAAAGACTTGATTGAAGATGGAACGTGTAAGTTGAGTGAGGTTATCGGGTGTCGTGATGACATCATGACTGACTTGTTAGGGTATGGTTTGCCTCCAAAATCTTCGTTTACGATTATGGAAAGTGTTCGTAAGGGAAAAGGATTAAAGCCTGAATGGGAAGAGATGATGAAGGAAAACAATGTGCCTGATTGGTATATTGATTCTTGTAAGAAGATTAAGTACATGTTCCCGAAAGCTCATGCGGTTGCATATGTTATGATGGCTATTCGTATTGCTTGGTTTAAGGTACATATGCCTGCGTATTACTATTGCCAATATTTTAGTATTCGTTGTGATGCGTATGATATTGCGACGATGATCCAAGGAGAAGAAGCAATTCGTAAACGGATGAGTGATATTAAAAAAGCCAAAGAAGATAAGACGCAAAAGATTGCGGATAAAGAATTGGCTATTTATGATACGTTGGAATTGGCTTTGGAGATGAACTTACGAGGGTATCATTTCTCGAATTTGAGTATCAATCGTTCGGCGGCAACGGAATTTAGAGTGGATCCTGAAGACGATCATGCAATCATTCCTCCATTTACAAGTTTGGATGGTTTAGGGGATAACGTAGCGCGCTCGATTGTAAAGGCGCGAGAAGATCATCCGTTTTTATCGAAGGAGGATGTGTTGAAGCGTTCTCAAATTTCAAAAACATTATTGGATCGTCTTTCTGTATTGAACGCAACAGAAGGCTTGGATGAAGAAAATCAAATGACTTTATTTTAATGAAATGGTATAATTTCGTAAATGAGGTGATACTATGGCACAAACAAATGTTGTGATTGAAATGAATGAAAAATTAAAAGATCAATTTGATACGATTTGCTCAGATTTAGGGATGGATGCAGAAACGGCCATGAATATTTTTGCTCAAAAGATGGTCAATGAACAGCAGATGCCTTTTGAAATCACAGCAAAAGATTATCCAGTAGATGAAGAAGCGTTGCGTAAAGAAAGAATGAAGAAGATTTTAGCTTCGGCCGCGATTGGAGCGGGTGTTGGATTTACATTGAGTATGTTCATTCGAATGAGTGCTTATTTTGCTCGAAAAAACAAATGATATAATAGAGATAAACAGGACGATTGCGTCCTGTTTTTTGAAAGGAAAAGAAAATATGAAAGATACACAAATGTTTTCGATTATTGAAAAGGAAGAAAATCGTCAAAAATACAATGTAGAATTGATTGCTTCTGAAAACTTTGTTTCTAAAGAAGTTCGAGAAGCGCAAGGTTCAGTTTTGACAAATAAGTATGCGGAAGGATATCCTGGAAAACGGTATTATGGCGGGTGTGTACATGTGGATGAGGCAGAAAATTTAACCATGCAAAGAGCGTTGGATTTATTTCATGCTCAAGCTGTCAACGTACAACCACATTCTGGGTCTCAAGCCAATATGGCCGTTTATCATACGGTATTGAATCCGAAAGATACGGTACTTGGTATGGATTTAACTTCAGGAGGCCATTTAACGCATGGACATCCTTTAAATTTTTCAGGAAGAGAATACAATTTTATTCCATACAATGTCGATCGGGAAACGGAACGAATTGACTACGATGCATTAGAACAATTAGCTCTTGAACATCATCCTAAATTGATTGTGGCAGGAGCGAGTGCTTATCCTAGAGTGATTGATTTTGCTCGTTTACGCCAGATTGCCGATCGTTGTGGATCTTTATTGATGGTCGATATGGCACATATTGCTGGTTTAGTGGCTTGTGGATTGCATCCATCTCCCATTCCTTATGCGGATTTTGTTACGACGACTACGCATAAAACGCTTCGTGGACCTCGAGGTGGTATGATTTTTTGTAAAGAAGAGTGGATTAAAAAATTAAATTCAAAAGTATTTCCGGGTATGCAAGGCGGCCCTTTAGAGCATGTGATTGCGGCAAAGGGTGTTTGTTTATATGAGGCAAGTCAACCGGCGTTTAAAGAATATATGGAACAGGTTTTAAAAAATGTACAAGTGATGGTTCGAGGTTTTCAAGAAGCTGGATTCAGAGTTGTATCGGGTGGTAGTGATACTCATTTGTTGCTTGTAGATGTGATGTCGAGTTTGCATATGACTGGAAAAAGAGCGGAATATTTATTGGATGAAGCGGGAATCACTTGCAATAAGAATACCATTCCTTTCGATGAACAAAAGCCGTTTGTGACGTCGGGGATTCGTTTGGGGTCGGCGGCGATGACTTCTCGGGGTTTTAAAGAAGCGGAATTTGAACAGGTGACAAAATGGATTGTGCAAGTGTTAAGGTCAGATTCAGAAGAGGTAGCTCATGTGGTTCGAGATGAGGTTAGAAAATTGACTTGTCAATTTGGAGTGGAGGCAAAAATTTGATTCGAGTAATTGCGATTGGTAAGAATAAAGATAAGGCGTTACAAAATTTAGAGAAGGAATATGTAAAGCGTTTGTCGGCTTTTTCTAAGGTGGAAGTTTTAGAGGTTAAAGATGAGGCCAATGATCATTGTGATCGTGAGGCTGAAATGACTTTGATTAAGGAAAAAGAAGGGAAGCGAGTGTTAGAAAAGATTAAGGATTCTGAATTTGTGATTCTTTTGGATTTGCATGGGGACATGTTGGATAGTGAGCGTTTTGCTAAAAAATTAGAGAAGACATATAATTCGAATGCGAATATCACATTTGTGATTGCTGGAAGTCTTGGACCGAGTCCTGCTTTAGTGTCTCGGGCGAATTGGCGTTGGAAGCTTTCTGATTTGACTTTTACGCATTTGATGACGAGGGTTTTATTGCTTGAACAAGTGTATCGGGCATTTATGATCAACAACAATCGAAACTATCATAAGTAGGTAAGCGGTTTCAGTTGTATACATTTTAGGTTTTGTCAAATCATTTGTGCAATTATTATCAAAATGTCGTCGAATGTCTAGTCAGTCTATTTTTTCGGTGTTATAATGGGTACGATAAAAATTCATAGGAGGATTTTATAAATGGCAAAGAAAACAGTTAAAGATCTTGATGTTGCTGGAAAAAAAGTCATCGTTCGTTGTGACTTTAACGTACCTCGTAAAGATGGTGTGATTACTGATGACAACCGTGTTGTTATGGCTTTACCTACAATTAAATATTTAGTTGAAAATAAAGCTAGAGTTATTTTGATGTCTCACTTAGGAAAAGTTAAAACAGAAGAAGACAAAGCTAAAAATAACTTGGAATGTGTAGCAGTTCGTTTACAAGAATTGTTACCAGATACAAAAGTTACTTTCTGTCCTGTAACTCGTGGAGCTGAATTAGAAGAAGCTGTAGCTAATTTGAACGATGGAGAAATCGTTTTAATGCAAAACACTCGTTACGAAAAAGGTGAAAGCAAAAACGATCCTGAATTGGCTGCATACTGGGCTAGTTTAGGTGAAGTATTCGTAGAAGATGCATTCGGTTCTGTTCACCGTGCTCACGCTTCTACTGTTGGAATTCCTTCAAACATTAAAGAAAATGGTTTAGGATTCTTAGTTGAAAAAGAAGTTACAATGTTAGGTAAAGCAGTGGATGAACCTGCTCACCCATTTGTAGCAATCATCGGTGGTTCTAAAGTTTCTAGTAAAATCGATGTTGTTGACAACTTATTGAAAAAAGCTGATAAAGTTATCATCGGTGGAGGAATGGCTTACACATTCTCTAAAGCAGTTGGTGGATCTATCGGTACTTCATTGGTTGAAGATGACAAATTAGAATTGGCTAAAGAATACTTAGAAAAAGCAGGAGACAAATTAGTATTGCCTGTTGACAACGTTGTTGCAGATGCATTTGCTGAAGATGCTAACACTCAAGTAGCAAACGCTGGAGAAATTCCTGAAGGATGGATGGGATTGGATATTGGTCCTAAATCTGTTGAATTATTCAAAGAAACATTAGCTGGAGCTAAAACAGTTGTATGGAATGGGCCTATGGGTGTATTCGAAATGAAGAAATTTGCAAAAGGTACAGAAGAAGTATGTAAAGCTATTTCTGAATTAGATGGAGCAATCACTGTTATTGGTGGTGGAGACTCTGCAGCAGCTGCTAAACAATTAGGATACTCTGACAAATTCTCTCACGTATCTACTGGTGGTGGAGCTTCTCTAGAATACATGGAAGGTAAAGTTTTACCTGGTATTGCAATTATTAACGAAAAATAAGGAAGAGGAATATTATAATGAGAAAACCTATTATTGTTGGAAACTGGAAAATGAACAAAAACAACGCCGAAACAAAAGCTTTCTTTGCTGCTGTTGATGGTGCTGCTGCTAGTGAAAATGCAACATTCGGTATTGGATGTCCTTTCACTGATTTAAGAACAGCTTTAGATGGAGCTAAAAACTTAATCGTTGCGGCTGAAAACTGCCACTTCGAAGATGCTGGTGCTTTCACTGGTGAAGTATCAGTTCCTATGTTAGAAGAAATGGGATTGAAATACTGTATCATTGGTCACTCTGAACGTCGTAGCATGTTTGGGGACACAGACGAAACAGTAAACAAAAAAGCAAAACGTTTAATCAAAGCTGGAATCACTCCAATTCTTTGTATTGGTGAAACAGAAGCTCAATACGATGCTGGTGAAACTGAAAAAGTAATCCGTGACCAATTGACTGGATCATTGGCTGACTTATGTCCTAAATGTGTAGCAAACATCGTTATTGCTTACGAACCAATTTGGGCAATCGGTACTGGTAAATCAGCTACTAAAGAAGATGCTCAAAACTGTTGTGCAATCGTTCGTGACCAAGTTCGTGTAATGTATGGTGACGAAGCGGCTGACAGCGTTCGTGTTCAATATGGTGGTTCTGTTAAACCTAACAACATCGTTGAATACATGGCTTGCCCAGATATCGATGGTGCTTTAATTGGGGGAGCTTCATTAAAAGAAGACAGTTTCTTAGAAATTATTGAAAAAACTAAATAGTTATAAATTGTCAAAAAAAGAAGGATTTTCCTTCTTTTTTTTTGTACGAAAAAGCTTTACTTTTTATGGGTTTTGGATTATATTTTAACTACGTGAAGACGTCTTTATAGGATAAGATTGTCTTTGAATGAGTGATGAAATAAAGATCATTGATATGTCAAAGGGGGCAATGAAATGAATTTTGTAGAAAATAACGGTAAAAAAGTAGCAGCTGTATTGTGTGTAGCATCTTGTTTTCCAGTCGTAGCTACTGTATATGCCATGGAAACTGAACCAGGATGGCATGGTGATAAATTTATTAATGAAGATGAAACAGTCGCTAAAGGATGGCAAGAAATCGAAGGAAAAAGCTATTACTTCGATGAAGAAGGAACTGTAGATCAAGAAACAACGAAAAAAGCGGTTGTAGCTAGCGTTTCTGCTAAAGTAGCAGAAGATGTAAAAGCAGAAGTAGAAACAAAAGTAGCAGAAGAAGTTGTTGCACAGAATGAAGCTGTAGAAGTCATTGTTCCTGAAGTACAAGAACCAGTTCAACCAGAGGCTCCAGTTGTTCCTGAAGTACAAGAACCAGTTCAACCAGAAGCTCCAGTTGTTCCTGAAGTACAAGAACCAGTTCAACCAGA
>SAMEA104404106__coassemble_1373_pt1 | contig 18571 bp, 16 predicted proteins | sample SAMEA104404106__metabat2_low_PE_012 | metagenome-assembled genome bin SAMEA104404106 (sample SAMEA104404106) | Balaenoptera acutorostrata | reverse complement strand
CCTATGAAACAGACTCGATTACAACAAATGCAAATTAAAATAGAAGAAGGATATGGAAAAGAAATAGCGGATGAAATTGGATTGGAATTTGAACGATTGTGTCAATCGCAATCGGATATACTACCTTCATTTTCATCACATGCATATAAGAATATTTTTCCGGTCGTAGCTACCTATCGAACTTTACTAAAATTTGGTTATTCTTCCGATTTAGCCGAATCTATTAGTAGTCAAACTTTTTTACAATTGATGGAAGTTCCCAAAAAGAAACTGCAAAATATGATGAGAGTTCCAGGACTCTATCGTTGTATGCCTTGGCTCTGGAAGAAGTTGGTTCCTAAGATGTTTGGAAAAGACGCAGGATTTGATTTTCGTTTTTACCCAACAAAAAATGATCAGGTCAAGTTTGATATGGTAAAATGTCCATATTATGAAATGTGCAAACTGTTAGATTGTGAAAATCTTGCTTGGATTTTTTGTAAAACAGATGATATTTGTTATGGGAATATGCATTTTAAATTAAAATGGTTACGAACACAAACAATCGCCAATGGAGATTCAGTTTGTGACTTTCACTTAAAAATTGATAAAAAATAGGAGAAATAATAATATGAGACAATTACAATTACACCGTGTTTACCGTCATTTCAAAGGAGATTATTATCTTGTAGAAGATGAAGGCTATAATTCTGAAACAGGAAAATCTTGTGTTATATATCGAAAATTATATGGAGATGGAAGTCTATGGGTCCGAGACAAAGAAATGTTTCTAAGTCGCGTCGATACAGAAAAATATCCAGAATGCAAACAAACATATCGATTTGAACTGGTTGATATTGAAAGTCAAAAGAAAGCCTAAATGGCTTTTTTTCTTTTCGTTCTTTCATTGTTTTTCTGAAAATCGAACACTAAAAATTTACTTTAAAATATACCTGAATTTACTTTGATTCTTTCTTAAATATTTAATATAATGGACACATTATACAAAAAAAGGGGGAAGAGGCAATGTTGAATAAACTATTTAAATTAAATGAAAAAAATACAACTATTAAAACCGAAGTTATAGCGGGAATTACAACTTTTTTATCGGCTGCTTATATATTGGCAGTGAATCCTAATATACTAGCCGATGCAGGCATGAATCCTTCTGCTGTATTTTTAGCTACTGCACTTTCAGCAGCAATAGGAAGTATTATAATGGGACTTCTTGCAAATTATCCGATAACATTAGCGCCAGGAATGGGAGTGAATGCATTATTTACCTATACGGTTTGTCTTACAATGGGATATAGCTGGTCAGCTGCTTTAGCAGCTGTATTGATTAGTGGAATAATTTTTGTATTGATATCAGCAACAGGTATTCGTAAAAAAATAATTGATGCGATTCCTGTCCAATTAAAACTTGCGATAGGAGCGGGTATAGGTTTTTTTATTGCGTTTATCGGTTTTAAAAATTCAGGAATCATCGTATCCAATCCGGCAACGTTTGTAGGATTAGGAGATTTTACGCAGCCGACTGTTTTGCTTGCGGTAGTCGGATTGATTTTAACAATCATTTTTGTCGTAAAAAAAGTACCGGCAGCTGTTTTTGTAGGAATGATTGTAACGGCCATTTTAGGAATTGTTTTAGGAATGTTTGGTGTTTCAGGCATGCCACAATTGCCTACTTCCATGACTTTACAATTGGACTTCAGTGCAATGGGAAGTTGTTTTAGTGGAATTAGTGAATTATTTGCTAAACCATTTAATGCCGTTATGATTATTTTCTCATTTTTATTTGTTGATTTTTTTGATACGGCCGGAACTCTTGTAGCCATCGGAAATCGTATCGGACTAGTAAAAGAAAATGGAGAGGTAGAAAATGTTGAAAAAGCATTGTTGGCCGATTCGATTGGAACTGTATTTGGAGCCATAATGGGAACAAGTACGGTTACAAGCGTGAGTGAATCTCTAGCTGGAGTCGGAGTTGGAGGATGTACAGGATTGAGTGCATGTACATCTGGAATTTTATTTATTCTTTCTATTTTTATTTCTCCATTGATTCTTTCGGTTATTACAAATGCAGTCACTGCACCAGCCTTGATTATTGTTGGAGTAATGATGGCCCAACAACTTGCAGGAATTGAGTGGGATGATATGGTCAGTTCTGTAGCTGCCTTTGTTACGATTCTTTCGATGATTTTGACATATTCTATTTCAAATGGGATTGCGTTTGGATTTATTGCATATACGGTAGCGATGATTGGAGCAAATAAAACAAAAGAAGTGCACCCTACTGTATGGGCATTGATGATTATTTTTGTATTGTATTTTGCAGCTCCGTATTTTATATAATAAAAAAATAATGTTTTGAGTTTAGAAGTTCTGACTTTGATAAGTCGGGGTGTCTCATTTGATGAAATGCGATATAATAAACATATGCTGTTTTTTTAGGGGGATGGTTATGCAACTTTGTGATGGAAAAGTAGGACATACATATATTGTTGAAACGATTTCTTTACCAATGAATCTTGCCAAACGTTTAGAAGCGTTAGGTATGATTCAAGGGACTCAAATCGAGATTTTAAATAGTAAAGATCATGGGGTATTGATTGTTAAAATTCGTGGAACGCGTTTTGCGTTAGGGAAAAATATTACCCAAAACATAGTTGTGAGGTGAAAATTTTGAAAGAAAAAATGACAATTGGATTTATAGGAAATCCAAACTGTGGAAAGACAACTTTGTTTAATGCGTATACGGGAGCCAATTTAAAAGTAGCCAACTGGCCAGGCGTGACGGTTGAAAAAGTTGAAGGACGGATTCAACATCATGATATGGACATTCGTTTAGTGGATCTTCCTGGAACCTATAGTTTGACATCATATACGATGGAAGAGCAAGTTTCTAGAGATTTCATTCTTAGTGATGAAGTGGATGTCATTGTCGATGTTGTTGATGCATCTGCATTAGAAAGAAATCTATATTTAACATTGCAGTTATTAGAATTGGGAAAACCGGTCGTATTGGCGTTAAACATGATGGATATTGTAGAAAAACGAGGGATGGAAATTGATAACCATCGACTTCCTGAAATGCTAGGAATTCCTGTTATTCCCGTAAGTGCAAGGAAAAAAGTAGGGTTGAAAGTTTTATTGCATGCAGCCATTCATCATAAAAAACAAACGAAACCAGATCCAATCATTCACTATCATGAATATACATCTCACCATCAACATGATCATCATGAAGAGTATACGATGGTATATAGTGATGAGTTAGAAGATAAGATTGACAGTTTAATAGAACGATTGCAAGTACAATATCCGACTATGAATAATTATCGTTGGCATGCAATCAAACTTTTAGAGCAAGACAAACAAATTACACAAATGTATCCTTTAGATTGTTCGGATATTATAGATCAAAGTTATGAGTCGAAAATCATCAATGAAAAGTATGATTTTATTCAAGAAGTGATTCAAGAAGTTATGATGAATAAGGAGCGACAGGGAGAAATTACTGAAAAGGTTGACCGGATTTTAACCCATCGCATTTGGGGAATTCCAATCTTTTTAGCAATTATGGCACTTGTCTTCTTATTTACTTTTACATTTGGAGATTTTATTAAAGGGTATTTTGAATCGGGTGTGGATACACTTGCTCAAAACGTAGCTATGTTTCTTCATTCGATGGGTGTATCGGACATGTTGAATTCTTTAGTCGTAGATGGAATCATAACAGGAGTGGGAGGAATTTTATCTTTTTTACCAAATATTGTGATTTTATTTTTAGCATTGGCCTTTTTAGAAGATAGTGGATATATGGCTCGTGTCGCTTATGTGATGGAAAGTATCATGAGTCGATTGGGACTTTCAGGACGAGCGTTTATACCAATGATTTTAGGATTTGGATGTACAGTACCTGCCATTATGGCTTCTCGAGCTTTAGAAAATAAAAGAGATCGTTTTAAAGTCATGCTGATTACTCCATTTATGAGTTGCAGTGCAAGATTGCCCATATACATTTTGTTTTCGGAAATGTTTTTTTCAAAACATGCGATGTTGGTTGCCTATTCGATGTACTTGATTGGTTTGGTTGTAGCTATTTTAGTAGCAGCATGCCTTCATTGGATGGATAAAAATCATTCAGAAAATTATTTATTGATTGAATTGCCTGAATATAAAATGCCAAGTGCCTATACAGTATTTATTTATGTTTGGGAAAAAGTTAAAGATTATATCACAAAGGCAGGAACGACGATTTTAATTGCTTCTATCTTTATGTGGGTCATACTAAATTTTGGACCTCATGGATATACGAGCGAGATGTCAGAAAGTTTTGGTGCGGTGTTAGGAAATGGTTTGATTCCTATTTTTGCGCCAGTCGGATTGGGATTCTGGCAAATTATTGTAGCGTTAATTGCGGGAATTTCTGCAAAGGAAGTGGTTGTATCCAGTTGTGCTGTTTTATTCGATGTGGCCAACATCAATTCTACAGCGGGAATGAATACGTTGGTTGGAATTTTAGGCGCATCAGGATTCGGATCCTTGAATGCTTTTTGTTTGATGGTATTTTCTCTTTTATACATTCCGTGTGCGGCAACACTTGCAGTAATTCGAAGAGAATCCAACAGTACAAAGTGGATGTGGTTTACGGCCTTTTTTCAATTGGCAACGGCATGGATCATTACTTTTATTATTTATCAAGTAGGACTTTGGTTCTTTTAGAGAGAATGTTTGACATTCTCTTTTTTTTGTAATGTAACAATTTTCGTTTTTTTACATTTTATGAAAGACTTTTTCATAAGAGGATGGTATGATTGTAGTTGTTTAAAAAAAGAGTCAGGAGGTATTGAAATGGATACAAAACGAAGTAGTTTTTCAGGAAAAATTGGTTTTGTACTTGTTGCGGCTGGGTCGGCCGTCGGATTAGGGAATATTTGGAGATTTCCATACCTGGCTGCTAAATATGGTGGAGGAACGTTTTTATTTGTATATATTATTCTTGCGATTACGTTTGGTTTTACTTTAGCAGTAGGAGAAGTGGGAATTGGTCGTAAGAGTGGTTTAAGTGCGATTGGAGCTTTTAAAAAGTTGAATGAGAAATATGCATTTATTGGATATTTGGCTTCGATGGTTCCGATTATTATTTTGCCTTACTATAGTGTTATTGGAGGTTGGGTCATCAAATACTTTTCTGTCTTTTTAACAGGACAAGCAAGTGTGGCCGCACAAGACACGTATTTTGCAAATTTTTCAAGTCAGACAGTACAGCCGATTGTTTGTTTATTTTTGTTTGTGCTTGCGACTACTTTTATCGTCTATCGTGGTGTAGAAAAAGGATTGGAAAAGGCGAGTAAGTTTTTGATGCCGATTTTAGCGGTTTTAACAGTAGGGATTGCGATTTATTCTGTTACATTGCCAGGGGCTTGGGAAGGGTTTATTTATTATATTAAGCCAGACTTTCATAAGTTTTCTTTAACGATGCTTGTTGGGGCAATGGGTCAATTGTTTTATAGTATGTCGTTGGCTGTTGGGGTTATGATTACGTATGGTTCGTATATGAAAAAGGATGTCGATATCGAAATGTCGACAAAGCAGGTTGAATTTTTTGATACGGGAATTGCCTTTTTTGCGGGGATGATGGTCATTCCGGCTGTATTTGCTTTTAGTGGAGGGGATGCTTCGGCAGTTAATGCTGGACCTGGATTGATGTTTATGACATTGCCGAAAGTGTTTCATTTAATCCCAGGAGGAAATATATTAGGGGCTGCTTTCTTCTTATTGGTTATGTTTGCGGCTTTGACTTCTTCGATTTCTTTAATGGAGACGGTTGTTTCTATTTTTATGGACAAGTTAAAATGGTCAAGAAAAAAATCCATTTTGGTTGTGTTTGTCTTTACAATGATTGTTGCACTACCTTCAACGTTAGGGTTTGGACTTTTATCTTTTATTCAACCTTTGGGAATGGATATTTTGACATTCTTTGATTTTGTAAGTAACAGTGTTTTGATGCCGATTGTTGCCTTATTGACATGTGTCTTTATTGGATATGTGATTAAACCAGAAGCCATTATTGAAGAAGTAAAGATTAGTTCTCCTTTTAAAAGGGAAAAGTTATTCCGGGTAGTGATTAAATATGTAGCTCCAGTTTGTATTGTATTGATTTTAATTTCTTCGATTTTAGGAGCATTTGGAATTTTAACAATTTAAAAATGAAAGCGAGAAAGTGGTAAAAATATACATCCACTTTCTTTTTTAATTTAAAAGGAATACAATGCATTGTATGAAAAAGTGGATGATTGTATTGATTGCTTGTATTTTGTCTTTAAATTTCTTTCCTCATGAAAGAAAAGAGATCATTCGAGCGGAAGAAAAAGTGGAAAAGAAAGAAAAAAAACAAGAAGAAGTTGTAAAAGAAGAATCTACGTTAACACTTACTCATTTTATTCAAACGGCTTTACAACCAGTGGGAACGACCATGTACGTATGGGGTGGCGGATGGAATGAAGAAGATAATGGCTCGGGAATTGAGGCAACTACTATAGGAGTGCCTTCTCGGTGGAAAGACTTTTATGAAGGGCAAAATGCTTCTTATGATTTTAATAACACCCAATATCAAATTCATGATGGATTGGACTGTTCTGGATATGTAGGATGGCTAATTTACAATGTGTTTGAAAAAGAAGATGGAAAGCCAGGATATGTAAATTTTGCCGATGAACAAATCGATGATTTTGTACGATTTGGATGGGGAGAAAAAATTCCAGCACATGCGATTAATTCGTATGAGTGTGGAGATATTATGGCAAGTGCTGGACATATTTATGTTGTGTTTGGAAGTTGTCAGGATGGAAGTGTTTTACTTTGTCATTCTTCTCCTCCGGGAGTTCGTATTTGTGGAACGCCTGCTAAAAATGGAAATACGAGAAGTGAGGCCGTATTGTTAGCTGAACAAATCATGTCAAAGCAATATCCAGAGTGGTATGCCAAATATCCAAATTGCCAAGTGGATTATACATATTTAACGCAATATGACCAATTTCGGTGGAATGATACATTGAAAGATGTAGATGGTTTAAAAAATAAAACGATCGAAGAAGTAGTAGAATATATATGGTAAAACGAGTTCTTGATGGACTCGTTTATTTTTTTGTTAGTACACGCTTACGATTCTCTTTTGAGTTCATACTCTAAATTCAGTAGAATGAAAATAGATACAATACGTAAAAGAAAGGAAGAAACATATGCAGTATATTTGTACAATATGTGGATACATGTATGACGATGCTTTAGAAGCCGTGCCGTTTGTTGAACTACCAGACGATTGGACATGTCCACTTTGCGGAGCAAGCAAAGACTTATTTGAACCTGTTGCAGGAAAAGAAGAAGTAAAAGCAGAAAAAAATGAAGAACAAGAAGATGCAAAAAAAGAAAAGCTTGAAGAAGTATATTCTAAATTTACAGCCAAGGAAATGGCCGCGCTATTTTCGAATTTAGCCAACGGATGCGAAAAACAATATGAATTCGAAGCTCAAAAACACTTCATGGAATTGGCAAAGTATTTTGAATCCCAAGTCGTAGAAGTGAAAGAAAGTAAAGAAACTTTGCTTGCGATGCTAAAAGAAGATAATGAACGAACATATAGCCAAGTAAAAGTAGAATGTAACCAAGATCGAGGAATGTTAAGAGCTTTGACTTGGGGGGAAAAAGTAAGTAAAGTACAACAAATGATGCTTAGCCAAGGGGCATCCGCTCTTGAAGGCAAAAACATATATGTATGTTCTGTTTGTGGATTTATGTATGTAGGACAATCCGCTCCTAAAATTTGTCCCGTATGTAAAGTACCTGACTGGAAATTCATTCAAATATAGGAGGATGATCGTATGAAAATGTATGCAGTAAGAAACATTCAACTCTGTACAAAAGATTGTATGTGCTTATACGTGTGTCCAACCGGAGCAACCGACACCGAAAACAGTATCATTGACCGTACCAAATGCATCGGCTGTGGAATGTGTGCGCAAGCATGTCCAAGCAAAGCCATCTCTATGGTTCCTGTTGAATTACCAGCACAACAACCAAAGTCAGACACTGTTAAATCGGCGAGTGCCACTTTGATTCGTTCTAAAACGATGGAAGAAAGTATTGCACAACATCTTGAAAACCAAGCAGAGGATGTTAATGAAAAGAAATTGATGAAAGCACTTTCTAAATCTTTGCGACTTGTTAGCGAAGATATGATTCGAGAAGCAGGATATATGCTTCCTCAAAGTAAAAATGTGCAAGATCTATTAAAAGATTTGATTGCGCATCCAACGGAAGGTTTTCCAGTACTAGCAGCCAAGAAAATATTAGAATGTATATCATGTAATGAAGCTTGAATTGAATTCAGGCTTTTTTTTTACGTAAAACATCTCCTCCGTTTAGTGCAAACACGTGGGTATATTCTACCTTTATTTTGTATTAAGTATAAAATCGGTAAAATAATTCTAATTTTTTCTTTATATCATCTTTATACTAAATGCATTTTCTTACACCTAACTTTATGGCTTACTTTTTAAAATGGATACAAAGGAAGTGAGATGAAAATGCAACAGAAATTATGTCGATTTTTTGATAGACACACCGCACTCAATTGTTTGGTCAGTTTTTTTGCCATCCCCCTATTTTTAGTCGGAACGGTATCGGCCATCACATTGAGCGTCGCTTGCCTTTTTGAAGGTATAAAGAACTTATGTTTTTTTTAGGAGGAAATGAAAATGATGGATATAGGAATGGTAGCCATATTCACAATCAGCTTTACGATTTTATTTATGTTAGTGAAATGGTGCGATAACCAAGTGAATGAGGAGCAATGAACATGATTGTATTATTATTGATTGCGATTGCCATCGCAGCCTACTTAGTGTATGCACTCGTTCATCCAGAAAAGTTTTAAGATGTACGAAAGGAATTGAATTATGTTACAAATTATGATTTCTGTATTGTTTTACATCGTATTAGTGATTCCTGTTGGAATTTACATGTATCACATTACAGCCCACAAAAAAACATTCGCCGATCCTGTGATGGATAAAATTGACGGATGCATTTATAAAATATCTGGCGTAGATCCGAGCAAAGAAATGAATTGGAAAGAATACGCCATCAGCCTTATTGTGACCAACCTTGTGATGATTGGGTTGGGATATTTAATTTTAAGACTTCAAGGGCTTCTATTCTTCAACCCGAACGGAATTGAAAACATGGAAGCTTCCCTATCGTTTAATACGATCATCAGCTTTATGACCAATACCAACTTACAACACTATTCTGGAGAAAGTGGATTGACTTACTTTTCTCAAATGATGGTCATTACATATATGATGTTCGTCTCTGCATCCAGCGGATATTCGGCATGCGCCGCCTTTATTCGAGGATTGAGTGGACAATCGAAAACTTCCGTTGGAAACTTTTTCAGTGATTTTGTCCGCATCACAACACGAATTTTAATTCCATTCTCCATCATCGGAGGATTGATTCTAGTCTGGCAAGGTGTTCCTCAAAACTTAAGTGGAAACATTATTGTAGACACATTAGAAGGAACAAAACAAGTCATTGCGACAGGACCAGTCGCCGCTTTAGAAATTATTAAGCACTTAGGAACAAACGGAGGAGGATTCTTAGGAGCCAACTCATCGACACCGATTGAAAACCCAACCATTATCACAAACCTAGTTGAAATGTATTCAATGATGTTACTTCCAGGAGCTTGTGTTATTACATTCGGAAAAATGGTATCGAGAAAAAAATCGAACTCTTTTGTATCAAAATGTTTTGGAAAAGAAGGAAAGAGCATCTTCTTAGCGATGTTTATCTTATTTGTCTTAAGCTTATCTCTATGCTTCTGGGCCGAAAGCCAAGGAAACCCAATGTTAGAAAGTATCGGATTGAGCCAAGCTATGGGAAATATGGAAGGAAAAGAAATGCGCTTTGGGATTGGTCAATCTTCCTTATTTACAACTGTCACAACCTCATTTACAACTGGAACTGTAAACAACATGCACGATACATTGACACCACTTGGAGGATTTGTACCACTACTAAACATGATGTTAAACGTTGTCTTTGGAGGAAAAGGAGTCGGACTTATGAACATGATTATTTATGCGATTTTAGCCGTCTTCATTTGTGGATTGATGATTGGAAGAACTCCCGAATACTTAGGAAAGAAAATCGAAGGACGCGAAATGAAACTATCCGCCCTTTGCATTATCATTCACCCATTATTAATTTTGGCATTTTCAGCCATCGCTCTAAGTTTTACAGCCGGATTGGAAGGAATCACAAACCCAGGATTCCACGGATTGAGCCAAGTATTGTATGAATTTGCTTCCTCAGCCGCCAACAACGGATCTGGATTTGAAGGATTAGCCGACGGGACTACATTCTGGAACATCACAACCGGACTTGCTATGTTCTTCGGACGCTACTTATCCATCATTTTACAATTGGCAATTGTAGGAAGTTTAATGAAGAAAAACTTCGTCAATGAATCAAGCGGAACATTAAAAACAAGTACGATCTCGTTTGCGATTATCTTAGTCGTTGTCGTATATATCTTTGCTGCATTGACATTCTTCCCAGCCCTATCATTAGGACCGGTTGCCGAACATTTGACACTATGGGGGTTCTAAAATGAAAACGAAAACAAATACATCGTATCTAACTTCAAGCATCGTAAAACAAGCCTTGCTTGGAAGTGTTCAAAAATTAGATCCAAGATATATGATTAAAAATCCAGTCATGTTCGTTGTAGAAATTGGCTGTCTGATTACTTTATTTTTTACGATCACATCGTATACAACATATAACTTAATTGTAACTATCGTCTTATTGATTACTGTATTGTTTGCCAACTTTGCTGAATCCATCGCAGAAGGGCGAGGAAAAGCCCAAGCTGAAAGCTTGAAGAAAACACAAAAAGATACGCAAGCACATAAAATCAATGAAGATGGACAAATCGAAATTGTATCAAGCAGTACGCTTCGAAAAGGAGATGTTGTATTCGTTCAAGCAGGAGAAATTATTCCTGGAGATGGAGAAGTCATCGAAGGAATCGCTAGCGTAGACGAATCAGCCATCACAGGAGAATCGGCTCCTGTCGTACGTGAAAATGGAGGAGACTTCTGTAGCGTAACAGGAGGAACAACTGTAGTCAGTGACTGGTTGAAAATTGAAATCACAACCAATCCAGAAGACAGTTTCTTAAACCGAATGATTGCTTTAGTCGAAGGAGCCAGTCGTAAAAAGACACCGAATGAAATTGCTTTAAATACTCTATTGATCTCGTTAACCATCATCTTCTTAATTGTGATTGTGACATTATATCCGATTGGATTGTATTCAGGCGTTGAATTATCGACAGCCACATTGATTGCGTTAATGGTATGTTTAATTCCAACAACCATTGGAGGATTGCTTTCAGCCATCGGAATTGCCGGAATGGACCGAGTGACACGATTCAATGTGGTTGCGATGTCAGGAAAAGCAGTAGAAGCCTGTGGAGACGTGGATACAATGATTTTAGATAAAACGGGAACCATCACATTTGGAAACCGTTTAGCTGCTGATTTTTATCCTGTAAAAAGTGTAGACCAAAAAGAATTAATTCGTTGCGCTGCCTTAACAAGTGTGAACGATATGACACCCGAAGGAAAGTCTACATTGGAATTGGCTCGTAAATTCGGGGACACTAGTGAATTAAAAGAAGGTGCAACCTTCTATGAATTTAGTGCACAAACACGAATGAGTGGAGTTGATCTAGTTGATGGAACTGCCATTCGTAAAGGAGCAAGCGATGCCATTTGCCAATATGTATTGGAGCAAAATGGAACCATTCCTTCAGATTTACAAGAAATTGTCGAACGTATTTCTTCTTTAGGAGGAACACCTCTTGTCGTTTGCCAAGATAACCGCGTATTGGGTGTGATTTACTTAAAAGACACAGTAAAACCAGGTATGAGAGAGAGATTTGAACGTCTTCGCGCCATTGGAATTAAAACCATTATGTGTACGGGAGATAATCCATTAACAGCTGCAACCATTGCGCAAGAAGCAGGAGTGGACGGATTTATTGCTGAGTGTAAACCAGAAGATAAAATTGATGTCATTAAAAAAGAACAAGCCCAAGGAAAAATTGTAGCTATGACAGGAGATGGAACCAACGATGCACCCGCACTTGCCCAAGCCAATGTAGGACTTGCGATGAATTCAGGAACGACAGCCGCTAAAGAAGCAGCGAACATGGTTGACTTAGACAGTGATCCAACTAAGATTTTGGAAGTTGTAGAAATTGGAAAACAATTGTTAATTACTCGTGGTTCTTTGACTACATTCTCGATTGCGAATGATATTGCCAAATACTTTGCGATTATTCCAGCCATGTTTATGGTTGCGATACCTCAACTTCAAATATTAAATGTGATGCATTTAGCCACTCCATCGAGTGCAATTCTTTCTGCTTTAATTTTTAATGCGATTATTATTCCATGCTTGATTCCTATTGCGATGAAGGGTGTAAAATATCGTCCGATGTCGTCGGGGAAAATGCTGGCTCGTAATATGATGATTTATGGATTGGGTGGTGTAGTTACACCGTTTGTTGGAATCAAATTGATTGATATGGCCCTTTCTTTCTTCTTATAGAAATGAGGATATGTATGAAATATTTTAAAAATCTAAAACAAGCGACTTTGGTCAGTGTCGTTTTCCTACTTATTTGCGGATTGGGATTTCCTATGTTGTTGACGGGAATTTCACAAGTGATTTTCCCTTATCAAGCGAACGGAAGCTTAATCGAATATGAAGGAGAAAAAATTGGATCTGAACACGTAGGTCAAGACTTCAATGAGCCATATTTTATGAAAGGACGTCCGAGTGCAGTTGGCTACAACACGGCCGATGAAGTAGTGGACGTGGCTTCCGGTTCGAATAACTATGCACCAAGTAATGAATTACTTAAAGAAAGAGTGCAAGAAGATATGGATACATTCCTTGAACAAAATCCGGATGTAAAAAAAGAAGACATTCCAACCGATTTATTAACTGCTTCGGGTTCTGGATTGGATCCTCATATTTCGGTAGATTCTGCATTGATTCAAATTCCTGCTATCTCGAAAGCAAGTGGAATTTCAGAATCGGAATTAGAAAAAATTGTTGAAGAAAATACAGAAGGAAAATTGCTTGGTATTTTTGGAGAAAATACTGTCAATGTATTAAAAGTGAATTTAGAAATTGCGAAAAGATTGTAGGAAACTACAATCTTTATGCGTTTCTAACATCGATGTCTAGATTCTCACCGGATGCTCACAGCATCTATAGTAGGTTTATAGTATGGAAAATAGAAAAAGTGCGAATGAAATATTAAGAGAAATTGAACGAGAACAACCTCAACATAAAGAGGGAACGTTAAAAATCTTTTTTGGATATGCGGCAGGAGTCGGAAAGACGTATGCCATGTTAGAAGCGGCCCATGAAATGAAAGAAAAGGGCGTAGATGTAGTTGTAGGGTATATTGAACCACATGAGAGAAAGGCTACGCTTTCTTTGTTGTTTGGATTAGAACAAGTGCCTGTGCAATACATTAAATACAATGGAATTATTCTTCGAGAATTTGATTTGGATGCGGCACTGCAAAGAAAACCAGCTTTAATTTTGGTGGATGAGTTTGCGCATACGAATGTGCCTGGTTCTCGGCATGAAAAAAGATATCAAGATGTGGAAGAACTTTTAAAAGCGGGAATTGATGTGTATACGACGGTCAATGTACAACATATTGAAAGTTTACATGATATTGTTTCTTCGATTACGGGCGTTTCTGTACGGGAAAGAATTCCGGATTCGATTTTTAATCGGGCCAACGAAGTAGAAATTGTGGATATTGAGCCTAAAGATTTGTTGGAACGTTTGAATAGTGGGAAAATTTATCGAAAAGCCCAAGTGAAGAATGCAAAAGAACATTTTTTCACATTACAAAATTTGACAGCTTTGCGTGAGATTTCATTGCGTAAATGTGCCGATCAAGTAAATTTTGCGAATGAAAATTTAAATTATAAGTCGAAGGATGAACATATTTTAGTGTGTTTGTCTTCTTCGCCTTCGAATCCGAAAATTATTCGTACAGCAGCTAGAATGGCCTATGCTTTTAAGGCAAAGTTTACGGCTGTTTTTGTGGAAACGTCCGATTTTGCGAGTTTGTCACAGGAAAATTTAAAGCGCCTTCAGCAAAATACAAGGTTGGCCGAACAGTTGGGTGCGACGATTGAGACGGTGATTGGTGATAATATTCCGTTGCAGATTGCCGAGTTTGCTAGGCTTTCGAATGTGAGCAAGATTGTCGTAGGTCGTAGTTCGATTGTAAAAAGCTTATTTGTAAAGAAGAATACGTTGGTCGAAAAGTTGATTTTGTTTGCGCCAGAAATTGATGTATATATCATTCCAGATTCTTTGAACAATCAGCCATATTGGATTCGTAAGGTAAAAAAAGAAGCGAGTCATACGGCGTACGATTTGTTTGTAAGTTTTGGTTTGTTGGTGTTGGCTAGTATAGTAGGTCTTTGGTTTCGTCAGATGGGATTTAAAGAGGCCAATATTATTATGGTGTATGTGTTTGCGGTGCTTGTGATTGCGGTATTGACACATCATCGAATTTATAGCTTTTTTTCATCGTTAGGAAGTGTGTTGATTTTTAACTTCTTGTTTACAAGGCCGTATTTTAGTTTAGAGGCGTACAATTCAGGATATCCGGTGACGTTTTTTATTATGTTCATGTCGGCTTTGTTGATGAGTTCATTGGCTATCCGTTTGAAAAGTCATGCAAGACAGTCGAGTTTGTTTGCTTTTCGTACGAAAGTGTTGTTGGATGCTAGTCAGGCATTGCAGCATGCGAAAACGAAAGATGAAATTATTGAAAAGACTGCGTTGCAGTTGATTCAATTGGTGGATAAAGATGTTATTTTTTATCAAAATGAAGGTGGTGTTTTAAAGAGTCCGAGAGTTTTTTATGCGAAGGATTCTGAAAAAAAGAAGCGGTATGATTTTGAAAACGAGCGGGCGGTTGCTATGTGGGTGTTAAAGAATAATAAGCATGCAGGAGCGACGACGCAGACGTTGAATACGGTGAGTTGCTTATATTTGTCTGTACGTATCAATGAAGAAGTGTATGGTGTGGTTGGTATTGCGATGGAAGATCATATGTTGGAGTCGTTTCAAAAGAGTATTTTGTTGTCGATTTTGTCGGAGTGTGCTTTGGCTTTAGAAAATGAAAAGAACGCTCGAGAAAAACAAGAGGCGGCTATTTTGGCGAAGAATGAGCAGTTGCGTGCGAATTTATTGCGTGCAATTAGTCATGATTTGCGTACGCCTTTGACTTCGATTTCGGGCAATGCGAGCAATTTAATCGAGGGTGGCAATTCTTTGGATGCGAGTACAAGACAACAATTGTATACGGATATTTATGATGATTCGATGTGGTTGATCAACTTGGTGGAAAACTTATTGTCGGTGACTCGTTTGGAAGAGAATGAAGTTCGTTTAAATTTAACGGATGAATTGGTTTGTGATGTGGTAGAGGAAGCCTTATTGCATGTGAGTCGTAAGAAACTAGAACATACGATTTCTGTAGAATATGAGGATGAGTTGGTTTTAGCTCGGATGGAGTCGCGTTTGATTATGCAGGTGATTATTAATTTGGTAGATAATGCGATTAAATATACGCCACAAGGATCTCATATTTGGATTGAAGTGAAAAAAGAAGATGCGTTTGTTCGAATTTCGGTCAAGGATGATGGACAAGGAATTTCAGATGAGACGAAAGATAGAATTTTCGATATGTTTTATATAGGGTCGAAAAAAGTGGTGGACAGCCATCGAAGTTTAGGCTTGGGTCTTTCTTTATGTAAGACGATTGTAAAAGCACACAAAGGTACGATGGAAGTGTTGGATAATGTTCCAAAAGGTTCCATTTTTACATTTACATTACCGTTGAAAGAGGTGGACATTCATGAATAGAACGAAAGTACTTGTGGTAGAAGATGATGGGATGATTCGTAATTTAATGATGACGACATTAAAGATGAATGGGTATTCTTACTTGTTGGCTTCCAATGGAAAAGAGGCAATCATGGAGGCGAGTTGTCACAATCCGGATGTAATTTTTTTGGATTTAGGCCTTCCAGATATGGATGGAATGAATGTGATTCAAATGATTCGAAGTTGGTCGAGCGTTCCGATTGTGGTTGTGAGCGCGAGAAGTGAAGACGAGGATAAGATTAAAGCGTTGGATGCAGGAGCGGACGATTATTTGACGAAACCTTTTTCAGTGGAAGAATTGTTAGCTCGTTTGCGTGTGTTGGAAAGACATTTTAACCAGGGGCATCGAAATGAACAGACTGTTTCGGTGTTTGAAAATGGAAATTTAAAGATTGATTATGCATCGGGATGTGTATATTTGGGGGAAGAAGAATTGCATTTAACGCCTTTAGAGTATAAATTACTTTGTTTGTTGTCTAAAAATGTTGGGAAAGTACTTACGCATACGTATATTATGGAGCATGTGTGGGGAAGCAGTTGGGAAAATGATATTGCAAGTTTGCGAGTGTTTATGGCAACATTGCGAAAGAAATTATCGGCAGATGGTTGTTCTTATATTCAAACGCACATTGGTGTAGGGTATCGAATGGTTCGAATGGATTAAAAAAGGACTGTTAAGTCATAGATTTTTAAGTCTATTTCTTAACAGCTCCTGTTACTTTAATTCATTTGCATGTTTAGCACGTTCAGCATCGCGCCAATTGTCCTGATATTTTCCAATACAATCGACAAATCGTTTCGTGACATAATGAGGACGAGTGATTGCACTACCAACAACAACGGCATAACATCCTAAATAAAGACATTGCATGGCTTCTTCGGGCGTATAGATATGTCCTTCCATGATAACATGTGCTTTACCTGCTAATGCACGACACATTTGAGCCACCATTCGAAAATTAGCGCCTTCGATATGTTTAGTTTCTTTTGTGTATCCGTATAGAGTAGGAGCCACCAAGTCGGCACCGTTGTTAGCAGCATGAACGCCTTCTTCTATATTGGAAACATCAGCTAAAATCAAATAATCTGGATATTTTTTTCGAACTTCTGTTAATAAATCCCAAGCCTTCGTTTTTTCGTGGGTGATTTGGGCTGTACAATCTAAAGCAATAATATCAGCACCTGCTTGAACAATCGCATCAACTTCTTTCATTGTAGGTGTAATAAAAACATCGGTATCCTCGTGCCATACTTTATATAGACCGATAATAGGCAATCCAATATTTGCTTTTTTGACTTGACGAATTTGTTCAGGAGAATTGATGCGAAGACCTACAGCACCACCCCATTTTGCACATTCGGCCATCTTTACTACCATATCTGGCGTATAGATTGGTTCATCTTTTTGGGTTTGACAAGATACAATCAAGCCTCCTTGAAGTTGTTTTAATATTGTCTTTTTCATATTGTCCTCCATTATGCTTAACATAGCATGAATCTAGTTGAAATTAAAGGAAAGAAAAGGTAGAATCTACCTTATGAAAAGTTTAATTAGTGATTTTGACGGAACGTTGTTTTTTAATGAAGAAGATCCACACGTTCGGATTGAGGATGTAAAGAAAATTCATCAATTTCAAAAAGAAAATGTATTTGGACTCTGTACAGGAAGACCTTTGTGTGGAGTTATTGATTTGGAAACATTTGATTTACACTGTGATTTTTACATTGTGACAAGTGGCGCTTTGATTGTCGACAAAAATTTTGAAATCATTTATGAAAAAACGATGAGTCATGAATTGATTCAAACATTAATCGAAGAGACCAAAGGCGTGCATCGAGCCATTCAAACGAAAGGAAATGTGTATCCGGTCGATGAACCATTGCCTTATCCAATGAAGCAAGTGGTTATTTCTTCGGTTGATGAAGTAAATGAACCCATTTTAGGTATGTCATTGATGGCAAAGACGGACGATGAGGCCTATGAGCTTGTGAAACAGTTAAATGCCAAATATGAGATTACAGCATTACAAAATCAAAATTGTGTAGATATTGTGCCTAAAGGTTGTTCGAAGGGAAATGCGGTTCAATTTATGAAACAACATCTAGGATTGTCGCATATTGCAGCTATTGGAGATTCATACAACGATATGGATATGCTAGAAACGGCTGATGATTCTTTTACCTTTTTTAATTCTCCTAAATCGGTTCAAAATGTATCTAAACATTTAGTTTCTAATATCAAGGAAGCAATTGAAATTTTGCTTTAGAAAATCCTCCGTAGGGAGGATTTTTTTTGATTATGGGAAACAATCACATATTATAGATTGTTTTAGTTGAATATATCACACAATGTGGTATGATGAAATCATAACATATGTAAGCGTATTCGTACTAAAAGTTAGTAAATTGTAGGAGGGCGCAACGTATGGAATCTTAATTTTTATCAGAAAGGTAGGAGAAATTATGGTAGGAATTATTCTTGCTAGTCATGGTGAATTTGCTAACGGAATTTTACAAT
>SAMEA104404106__coassemble_1117_pt1 | contig 22006 bp, 17 predicted proteins | sample SAMEA104404106__metabat2_low_PE_012 | metagenome-assembled genome bin SAMEA104404106 (sample SAMEA104404106) | Balaenoptera acutorostrata | reverse complement strand
GGAAATACAGTCTTTAAACGTTAAAAAAAGGGATTGGAAATATAACTTCCAATCCTTTTATGTTGTCTTACATTTTAATAAAGCCATTTTCTAATAAATACGTATAAATACCAGCCTCATAGACAGCAGGGGCATGGTTTTCAAATTGATCCAATAACTCTTTAGGTGCATTTTCCATCACGACACCTACCTTGGCGTTTTCTAACATTTCTACATCATTGAAACTATCTCCAAACCCGATATAGTCATGTTCATCGATTCCATAATGATTCAACAACACTTGGATCCCATGAAATTTTGAAAGATCCTCTATCACTAAATCGTATGCATACGTTTGACGAATAGATCGAATGCCTGGAAAATGTTCAAACGATTCTTTTCGTTCACCTGGATGATCTAATGCAAGACAAACGATACAAAGACGATCGTCTTCTTGTAACCAACGTGTAGGAATATCTTTAACATGGAAATCATCCAATAATTTTTGTGTACTTGGTTTTAAATCGGTCGTATAGGTTGTATTTCCTGCAACAAAAAGAGAAACGTCCTCTTTTTTTGCTTGTTCAAAAATTTGTTGAACAGTGGTCGGATCAATACAATTTTCGTATAAGACATTTCCTTCTTTGTCATATACGTAGGCTCCATTTCCTGCTACGATTCCATCCCAATCAAACAAAGGTAAGATTTCTAAGTTTTCAATCAATGGCATTGCTCTTCCAGTACATAAGCAAACCTTTACACCCTGATCTTGAAGCTTTTGAAGAGCTTGCAAATGCAAAGGGGGAATTTCGTTGTTTTTGTGATCATATAAAGTGCCGTCAACATCGAAAAAGGCGGCTTTCGGTAAATTTTTCATCATGTCCTCATTTTACAACTTTACAAAAACATTGGAAAGGAAAATATTTCCATTTGTTGTAAAATGACATTCTCCATTTAATTTTTTCGACATCATTTCGATGGAAGAAATCCCTACACCAAAATCATTTCGCTTTTTCGATATATATTTTCCATCTCGAATTTGAAAAGTACCATCAAAACTATTATCCATCGTAATTGAAAGCATATCGTACTGCATTTTACTTTTTAAAGTAATAAACCGCTCGGATGCATCCACATACATACAGGCTTCAACAGCATTTTCTAATAAATTTGAAAAAATGGCTACCAACATCGTATCTGTCGTTGCTTGATTGATTATAGGTACATCCAACATACAAGAAAATACAATGTTTTGTTGTTGACAAACATTTGCAAAATGAGAAATAACCGCATTTACAATAGGATGGATACAATAGTTGGTCATTGACTTTGGAATTTGTTCCATTAAAGAATTTAAATACATCTGCAATTGTTCCGGATCCTTTTGTGACAATTCTTGAATGATAATCAACTGGTGACGTAAGTCATGCCTTTGTTGACGTAAAATTTGTTCATTCTTTGCTAACATCATACTCTTGGACTTTTGTTCTTCCATTTGGAAATTTAAAAGATTTTTTTCAAATTCCAACTCTTTTTGGCGATGTTGTAAATCGATACTGTCTTTCATATATAAGCCCGAAAGAATTCCAATACATAAAAGGAAAATAATCATTCCCATTTGAGAAAAAGAAGAGAAAAGAAAAGGGAAGGGAGGTTGGATATTAAAATATTGCAATACAGTCGTTACTGTTAAAATCCCTAACGGAATGGCCAATCGCTTTGCCATCGGATTTGAATAATATCGAAATTCACGAATCAAATATCCCATCATAAATAACAAAGTTAACGGAATGATATGATGAAACAACTGATAACTTTGATGTAACATATAGATTCCCGACCATTGCAAAACCAAAGCTAAACAAGCTCCTATTGAAAAAAACAACTCCAAACACCAAAATGGCCGATCATTGATGAAATTGACCATTTGTCGAGCAAAATGAATCATCGGAATGACAAACGTAAACAATCCAATATAGGAAAGCATATACAAAAAGGAATTTTGCTTAAAAATGACACTTGCGAAAGGATTTTGACCAAATTCCCAACAACCAATCATAAAACTAGCCATACCCAGCCAGAAGAAAATTTGTTCTTTTTTGTCCACAGGAAATAAGAAAAAGGAAATGAAAATCAAAGCCAATCCGGCAAAAATTTCCAATAAAGAAAAAATCAAAGGCATTCCATACAATCGAGAACGTTCCATGATTAATTCTATACTCGTACCGACCATAGGCGTTTGAATCGATGTAGTTTGTTGTAAACTAGAAGACATATATTCAATCCGTAACTGCATTTTTTCATTGGTGGCCTGTAAAGGAATGATCTTTAATTCATTGACAGGATCTTTCATATAGGGAGGATAATTCTCCATATTTCCAAATTCAAACAGCAAACGATCATTGACATACACTTTCGCTGGTGAATGATCGATATGCACAAAAAGCTGATCGTCTGGTTGCGGTTGGATCGTTGCCCATAATGTGATGGGTGTACTTTTAGGGATATCGAGCTCTATTGGAAGTTGCACCTCTTTTATATCTTCGTCTCCAATTTTTAATTGAACCTGATCTAAATGGGCAACATTTTGAATGGTTGGACCTATTCTTTGGTATTGGATTGAATGCATAAGCAATACCACAATAGGAATCCATAAAAGGATATGAAAAAAGCCCATCGTCCATTTCTTTTTTTCTTTAAACATTATAAGATACCTCGTCAAAAAAATTATATGCGAAATTTTTAAAAAAAAGAAGTTAAAATAGGCTTTACCAATCAGACAGTACACGTAAACGATTCTGATTTATAGAAGTTAAAGCTTTTTAAGGCTTTTCAAGGCTTTTTTTATGTTTGATGTTTGATCATTTCATTATAAGGATATATATCTATGATATGGATTGTATATCTAAAACAAAGGAAGACATCCCATCTATTGCATTATTGGTTGTATTTGATTGAGTTGATCGATTTCTTACGGTTTTCCTTTTTCAAGAATGGTACGAATCATATCAAATAAATAAGGTTTTAAATCCTCGATTGAAAGGGGAAAATTATGCATGATGCTTTCATAACAACTTCCCGACACCAATTCTAAAATGAGATATAAAGTCACTTCTGGATTTTCAAAATGATAATGGTATTGTTTCATCAATTGTTTAAAATTGGTAATATATTGAAAATCATTCGATTCATAGTTAGATTGTAAATAATTATGAAAAACACCAAACGATAAGTTTTTTTGAATAAATTTTAAACGAATCGAATCCAAATGATCTAAAACATGTTCAATCACAAATAAAATACAATCTTCAAAAGAATCTAAATCTTGTTTTTGAAGTTCGGCATTGGCCGCATCAAATAGATCTTTGGCCTCCATCGCAATTAAAACATCTCGAATCTGAAACTTATCTTTAAAGTATAAGTAGAACGTTCCTTTTCCAACACCCGCTAAAGTTACAATATCTTGGATGGAAATATCTTGAATATCTCTTTGAGACAATAAAAGAAAAGCAGCATTGAGAAGTTTTTCTTTTTTTATACGTTTATTTTCTAGCACTTTTGATTTCATGCCTTTATTATAGCCGAAACGTCTCATTTATACAATACTGACTAATGGTCATTTTATTATTGACTGTTAGTCAGTTTTAGAATATACTTTTGCCAAGGAAGGAGAGATAGAATGGAAAAAATAGCAAAACGGATTGTAAAGCATCGAAATAAAATTTTATTGCTTGCCATTTTATTATTAATACCTAGCTTTTTAGGATTTGTTAACACAAGAGTCAACTATGACATCTTGACGTATTTACCACAAGAGAGTGAATCCATGGTCAATCAGACTATTTTGAATGACGATTTCAATTTAGCCAGTACCGATTTATTGGTCATCCATGGAATGAAAGATAAAGATGTCGTCACATTGAAAGAGAAAATAAAAACGATAGAAGGAGTCGAAACGGTCTTATGGAGAGATGATCTTTTCGACATTACGATTCCACAATCGGCTCTACCGAAAGTGATCCAAGACAATTTGTATGCCGAGGATTCTACGCTTATGATCGTTACTTTTTCAAACCCGGCCGCCAGTGATGAAACCATGGATGCGATTGCCCAAATTAAAAAATATGCCAATTTAGGCTGTTTACAAGCTGGATTTAGTGCTATCACAGAAGATACAAAAGATTTAGTATTAAAAGAAACACCCATTTATACATCGATTGCGATTGTATTATGCTTATTGATCTTATGTTTAGGACTTGAATCGTGGGTGGCTCCCTTCGTATTCTTACTTGGAATTTTATTTCCTATTGCTTATAACATGGGAACCAACTTCTTCTTAGGAGAAATTTCTTATATCACAAAAGCATTGGCTTTAATTTTACAATTGGCCGTAACAATGGATTATTCCATCTTTTTATTGCACCGATATCAAGAAGAAAAAAGAAAAGATATATCCAATGAAGAGGCAATGTCACAAGCCATTCAAGCTACGTTTACTTCGATTACAGGATCTAGTATTACGACCATTGCAGGATTTTTAGCCTTATGTTTTATGCAGTTGACACTTGGAAAAGATATCGGATTGGTCATGGCCAAAGGGGTCATTTTTGGAGTGGTTTGTACGATCATTGTGCTTCCAAGTTTGATTATGTTCTTTGATCCATGGATTGAAAAATATACCCATCCTGTTTTGATTCGCCCATTAAAACGAGTACCTCATTGGGTTCAAAAACAGTATAAAAAGATTTTAGTGGTCTTTGTATTGTTGTTTGTTCCTGCTGCTATCTATCAAACGAAAGTGAGTCAATATTATGATTTGACGGCATCGTTGCCAGAAGATCTTGTCAGTGTACAAGGAACAAACGCTTTAAAAGAAAAATTTGGAATGACGACCACGCACTTTGTGATGGTCGATGATCAAGTATCTCAAAAAGAAATGCAAGAAATTGCCCATCAATTTGAAGCCATTCCAGGCATCGAACAAGTCATTTCGTATGAGAGTATCAGTGGCGCCGGTTTTCCTGCTTCTTTTGAACCCGATGCCATTGCGGACGTATTCCACAATGGGAATAAACGATTGATGATTGTCAATTCGAGTTATCGGGCAGCTACCGATGCAATGAATGAACAATTAGACGATATGGATGCCATCTTACACGTATACGATCCACAAGCTACTATCGGAGGCGAAGGAAGTATGACTCGAGATTTGATCCATACGACCGATACCGATTTTAAAATGGTCAATGTCATTAGTATTCTTGCAATTTTCTTAATCATTGCCATTGCGTTTCGTTCGTTTTCCTTGCCATTTATTTTAGTGCTTTCGATAGAATTTGCGATTGCGATCAATATGGCTATTCCATATTTTACAAAAACACAACTTCCATTCATTGCAGGAATTGTGATTGGAACCATCCAATTAGGAGCTTGTATCGATTATGCGATTTTAATGACAACTCGATTTAAAGAAGAACTACAAAATGGCTATACGGCCAAAGAAGCAGCTGGAAAGGCGATTGAAAAAACATCGACATCCATTATTACGAGTGGGTTATCTTTCTTTGCAGCGTGTACAGGTGTAGGAATGGTTGCACAAATGGATTTATTAGCCAGTCTATGTAATTTATTAGGACGAGGGGCTTTGATTTCGATCTTTGTGATTTTGTTTATATTGCCGTCCATGTTAATCGTTTTTCAAAAATGGATTTGTAAGACAACGAAACAATGGCCGATAGGAGGAATGGAACGTGAATAAAAATACAATTAAAAAAATAGGATGTACGATTTTAAGTGGAGTGATGGGTGTATCTATGATTCCTATACAAATTTATGCACAAGAAGATGTACACCCTACTGAAAAAAGCGAAACGATTTTTACTGTATTGAATGGAGATGGAAGTGTTGATTCTTCTGTCGTATCCAGTTGGATTCATGATGAAGATGGAATCCATAACATTCAAGAACAGCTTGCGTTAAAAAATGTAGAAAATGTAAAAACAGACGAAGAACCCATTTGCAATGGCAATACATACACATGGAATGCCAAGGGAAACGATGTATATTATCAAGGGGATAACGAACAAGAATTACCTGTATCGATCGATATCCGTTATACATTGGATGGAAAAGAAATCCAAGCTTCTGAATTGGCCAATCAAAAAGGACACTTACATGTAACGATGCATTGTACACCTAAAATTTCAAGAGTGGTTCATGGAATTACGATCCATCCAAGCTATGTCTTTGCTGGAGGCATCGTATTGGATGATGCCAGCATTCAAAATGTACAAAGTGACAATGGAAAAATCATTGACGATGGCAATCGTAAAATGTTTGTGTTTGCGACCGTTCCTGGTTTAGCTCAAACATTGCAAGAAGTGGGAATCTTTACTCTTCCTATTTCGGATACGATTGAATGGGAAGCTGACATCGTAGATTTTGATCAAGGGGATATGATGATGGCGATGAGCAATGAAATCGATATTCAGGATCTATCTTCTTTGCCAAACCTTCCTAGTATTCAAGCTTTATTGGATGCGGATGCACAATTAGTGGAAGGAAGTAAACAATTGAATGAAGGAAGTCATGCTTTAAAAGAAGGAATCCAACCTTTAGTTAGCATTTATCCTCAAATCGATGAAATGAAATCAGGAATTGTACAATTGCACCAGGGAAGCCATGTATTAGAAGATGGAATCCAACAATATGTACAAGGGGTACATACGTTGGATGCAGGAAATCAAAAATTAGATGGAATTGTAAAGGGAACAAATAAAATATATACAGAAGAGCAAGCACTTATTGTAGGAGCAAGCCAAGTCGAACAAGGATTGTATGCATTGGATCAAACGATACAGTCAATGGATCTACAATCTTTAAAACAAGTATTGACTCAAATGCAAACGATGGTCCAAACCGAACAATCTCGTTTGAACACAATGCAAGAAACATTACAAACGGTCAATGAACAAATGCCTACTCTACAACAAGCACTCCAAGCTTTGAATGAACAAATCCAAGCCATGAATGGGGTTGTCCAAAAAGATAATGAAACGATTTCTTCGATTCAAATGATATTGCAGACAATGCAAGAAAATATTTATGCATTGGATGAAAACGATCCTTTACGATCTCAATTTGTTCAATTACAAGCGCAGGTACAATCTTTAGAAACCATTTCCAATGTGAATTTTGATACACTTCTTGTCAATTTAAATGCATCGATGCAACAAATGAACGATACAATGGGTACTTCGATGGAAATGTTGAATGCGATGGAACAAGATATCGTAAAGGCGCAAACACTTCTAAAATCTATTGAACAATCGGGAAAGGAAGAACAATTGGATGTTTTGAAAAAAGCTGTTAGCCAATTGTATGCAGGATCAAGACAAGTACGGGCCGGATCTGAAAGTTTGAGTCAAGCTTTACAACAACTTCAAAGCCAAAGCCAAGAAGGGATTGAGGCCGTCCAACAAGGATCTGCTCTTCTTTGCAAAAAAGGGGAAGGTCTATTAGAAGGTAGTCAACAGATTGTGGATGGATTGGATGTATTTGCTTCTAAATCTAACGATTTAACCGATTTACAAGCAGGAATGCTTGCATTGGATGATGCCGTCAATCAATTAAGTCAAGGAAGCCAAGCATTATACGAGGGACAATCAGCCTTTAGCCAAGAAGGAATGGCAAAACTAAAAGAAACATTTGATCTAACCAATGATCAAATACAAACTTTAGAAAGTGTCATTCGTGGCATTCAACAATTGAATGAAGAAACTCGAATCTATGCAGGAAGTCCTGAAAACGCAATTCATACATCACGATTCGTGTTTAAAATGAAATAAAACAAAATAAAACAAAATAAACAAAACAAAAGAAGTCAGGGTTGACTTCTTTTGTTTTGAATAGATTCCTTTTAGAAAAGTTGGATTCGTTTACTTTGTAGACTCTATATCCCAAGATTTTAAAATATCTTCTAAGATATGAGCTGCTTTTCCAACTGTATTTTGACAGTGTAATTCTTTAGAGTAGTGAGTCGGTTTGATTTGTGCACAAAGGCGAGATCCAAATTCGGCTTGGAAAGCACGAATGAAGGTTGGATTTAATTTTTTGATTTCCGGAAAATCATGCGCTTTGCTTTCGATGTATTTGGCTCCAATGATGGCACAAGATCCAATCAATGCACCACACACATCTCCGACTTGCATTCCACCTCCGAAAGGGGCCATCATATTCATATCTTTTTCGTGTAGGCCCAATTGGTAATATTCATTTCCGGCACGAATCATACTTTCTGCACAATTGTACCCTTCTTTGTAATATTTTCTTGCGATATCTTCTAACATAGTTTCTCTCCTTCAATTACCCTATTATTTTATCACACCTTTTATTATTTGAAGGATGGGATACGTTAGCAATGATAAACCAAAGACGATCAGTCCTTGTTGAATATGCAATGTTTGGACTTTAAACATGGAAGCCATACCCGGTACGAAGACTACAAAAGAAAGCAAGAGAACCCCTAACAACCAAGCCAACCAAATGTAGCGGTTGTTGAACAATACGCTAGAAAAGAAAATAGGTTTTTCTCTTTTACAATTAAAACCATGGGTCAAACGGGAAAGACATAACGTTGAAAATGCCATTGTAGAAGCCAGCAGAGCATTGTCTTGTAAACCAATCAAGAAGGCTATGAGCGTGAATAGAGCAATGACACTTCCTTCGATTAGAATACGAGAAAGAAAGGTCTTATTTAAAATAGAAACTTTTGGATCTCTAGGTTTTTCTTTCATCACATCTGCTGTATGAGGTTCGACACCTAAAGCAATAGCTGGTAAACTATCCGTCAATAAGTTAATGAACAATAAATGAACGGGTGCAAAAGGTAAAGGAAGACCTGAAAAAGAAGCAATAAGAACGACAAGAATGGCTGCAAAGTTTCCTGATAATAAAAATTGAATCGCATGCAAAATATTTTGATACACATTTCTTCCATTTTCGATGGCTTTGACGATGGTCGCAAAATTATCGTCGCTTAATACCATACTAGCTGCTTCTTTACTCACTTCCGTACCTGTGATTCCCATTGCTACCCCAATATTGGCTTGTTTGAGAGCCGGTGCATCGTTGACGCCATCGCCTGTCATACTGACGATATGGCCTTTGTTTTGCCACGCTTTAACGATACGGATCTTATGTTCGGGAGAAACACGAGCATAAACAGATATATCTTCGACAAACGCTTCTAATTGTTCATCATTCCATCCATCGATTTCACTACCATCGATTACTTTTCCTTCAATCCCAATCCGTTTTGCAATAGCACTTGCCGTGATCTTATGATCGCCTGTAATCATAATCGGACGAATGCCTGCCATTTTACATTGTTCAATAGCATGCTTTGATTCTTCTCGAGGCGGGTCCATCATCGCCACCAAGCCTAAGAAGATCCAATCGTTTTCATCACTTTCTTGGATGCTTTCTTTGGTTGTTGGCTTATAGGCAAAAGCTAAAACACGCAATCCCATTTGAGCAAATCGTTCATTTTGCGTTTGAATGGTTTGGATATCTTTTTTTGTGATTGGACGAATTTTTCCTTCTTCTTGGATGTAGGCCAGATGCTTTAAAAGAACATCCACAGCACCTTTAGTAAGAATCGAGCGTCCAGATTGAAAATCATGAAGGGAAGACATACATTTTCGAGTGCTATCAAAAGGTATTTCACTTCGTTTAGGATATTTTTGTTGAACTAGATCGTAAGGGATTGCAAGTTTAGAAGCGGCTTGAATGAGGGCCGTTTCAGTCGGATCTCCTATGTGGAGTGTGGCATCGTTGCATAATATAGAATGCCAAATCAATTGTTTTTGATTAAACTGGGATAGATCGACATCTTGCATCCGTATAGGTTTACCGTCTGTATAATAATATTCAACTGTCATTTTGTTTTGGGTAAGGGTACCGGTTTTATCTGAACAAATGATCGATACACTTCCTAATGCTTCTACAGCTTGTAGTTTTCGAATGATGGCTTGTTCTTTGGCCATTTTTTGCATACCAAAGCTCAATACGATCGTTACAATGCTGCTTAATGCTTCTGGAATGGCAGCGACAGCTAAGGCTATTGCAAAAAGAAACGATTGGACGATGGGTTCTCCTTTCATCATATTGAGTCCGAATAAAAGGGCACAAAAGAATAAGATTGCAATGGATAAACTCTTTCCAAATTGGTCTAAATTTTTTTGGAGGGGTGTTTTCTTTTCGGAAGTATTTTTTAATAATGTAGCGATTTTTCCCATTTCCGTTTGCATTCCAATGTTTGTTACGACAAAAGAGCCACGTCCTTTTTGAACAAAACTTCCAGAATATACCATATTGATACGATCGGCTAAGTTTTTTTCTCCTTCTAGTTTGTCTTCAATCTTTTCAACACCTATACTTTCTCCGGTCAATGTACTTTCATCGACTTGAAGTTGTACACTTTCTAATACGCGTCCATCCGCAGGAATGAAATCTCCGGTTTCTAAGAGTACGATATCTCCAATCGTGATGTGTTTAGAATCGATGACTTGAATGGTTCCTTCTCGGAATACTTTAGCTTGTGGAATGGATAAGGCTTTTAATGCATCGAGCGATTGTCTAGCTTTAAGGGTTTGTATCGTTCCTAAAATTGCATTTATGGTGATGACGACCCATATAACAATCGTACTTTCCCATTCTTTTAATAGACCGGAGACAAGGCTTGCAACGATTAAGATCCAAACAAGAAAATCTTTATATTGGTCTATAAAGATGGAAAGAATGGATTTTTTTTGTTCTTCATGGATTTCATTGCGTCCATATTTAGCTTGATTGGCTTGTATTTGTTTTGTGGATAAGGGTTTTGTACTTTGATTGATCGATTGTAAGACTTCATTTTTATCCATTTGATAATATGGTTTCATTTTGTTTTCCTCCTTAAAAAAAAGCAAGACTTGAACTAATATAGTTTCAAGTCTTGCTATTTCATTACGATCCGGGTATTCGTACCGAGATTGACGATATCGTAAACACAAATTGTGTCAGCTACTCCCTTGTAGTTAAATATTTTTCGGCATATTCTTCATAATATTTTTTGAAGACCGGGTTATTTTTTTTCATCGAACGAATCGATTGATGGATGTGAAAGCTTAAGGTTTGAATGTCAATGATGCTTGCGGCTACATTGGAACAATGGTCGGATGTTCTTTCTAAGTTTGTTAGGATATCATTCCATAAGAAACTATATTCTGCGGTGCATTGTCCATCTTGTAGGCGAAGAATGTGTTGATTTCGCATTCTATCTTTGATTTCATCGATGATTTCTTCTAATGGTTCCACTTTTTCTGCAGCTTGTATGTCTTGGTTTTGAAAAGCTAGCAGTGTTAAGTGCATGATTTCATAAATCGCATTGGATAAATTTTCAAGCTCTTTTTTAGCCGGATTCGAAAGGATACATTTCTTTTCGTGCATTTCTTCTGCCAATTGCAATATATTGGTTGCATGATCGCTCATGCGCTCAAAATCCGAAATGGCTTTTAAAAGCATGGCCGCTTTTGTACTGTCGCTTTCGCTCGTTTTTAAAATGCTCAATTGAATTAAATATTCGCTGATTTTATCTTCGTAGCGGTCGATACGATCTTCGGTTTTACGAATTTTTTTAGCATCTTCTTTATCGAATGTAAAAATACAGTGAATGCTTCTTTGGATACTGTCGACAGATAGTTCTGCCATATGAGCTACGATATTGTTGCATTGTTCTAAAGCTAAAGTAGGAGTTTGAAGTAGACGTTCGTCCAATTCGACAAACGTTTCTGGATCGGGCGTTTCTGGAACTAAAATGTATGCGATCTTTTCAAGAACACCGGATAATGGCAACAATAAGATTGTACAAGCTAAGTTAAACAACGTATGGCTGATGGCAATCCCTGCCAAAGTTGCGGATGCATTTAAAATAGGAGGTTGTACAACGGATTGTACAACCATGAAAATACTGATCCAAACAAGAGTTCCGACTACGTTGAACGATAAGTGGACGATGGCTGCACGTTTGGCATTTCGATTCGTTCCAAAGGAAGATAAGATCGCAGTAATGCACGTTCCGATATTTTGCCCCATGATAATAGGGATAGCGGCCGAGTATGTAACGGCGCCTGTCATGGCTAGGGCTTGCAAAATTCCGACCGATGCCGAACTTGATTGTACGATAGCCGTTAAAAGAGCACCGACAAGGACACCTAAGATTGGGTTTTTAAACAATAAGAATAAGTTTTGAAACGATTCCATTTCAGCCAATCCAGATACTGATTGGGTCATGGTGTCCATTCCAAACATCAAGACCGCAAATCCTAAGAAAATCATTCCCGTATCTTTTTTCTTTGGATCTTTTAAAAACATGTATAGGATAATTCCGGCTAAGGCTAAAATGGGAGTAAAGGATGTCGGTTTTAGTAACTGCATAAAGAAGCTATCGCTTTGAATACCTCCTAAACTAAGGATCCAAGCGGTAATGGTGGTTCCAATGTTGGCTCCCATTATGACGTTGATGGCTTGTTTTAATGTCATCAGTCCAGAGTTTACGAATCCGACGACCATGACCGTAGTGGCCGAAGAACTTTGAATGATGGATGTGACTCCAATTCCTGTTAATAATCCGGCCAATTTATTGGTGGTCAGTTTTGCCAATAAGTTTTGAAGTTGGCCTCCGACTCGTCGTTCTAGGGCTTCTCCCATAATGTTCATTCCAAACAAAAATAGGCAAAGTCCTCCAATTAATGATAATACATCAAAAATAGTCATATATTTGAATCTGTGTTTTCCTTTCTCAATCGAAATTTCTTTCGATTTCAATACGATGATAGCGTACTTTTGGCTAAGATTGGGTAAAGAAAAACAAGTATGCCTTTTCATACTTGTTCGTGTTGTTCCATACGATAGCCAACGCCTAATATATTGACGATATAATTGTCTTCTCCAGGTTTTTCATGGAATTTTTTTCGGATATTGGCCATGTTGACTTGTAGTTTTTTTATGCTGCGCTCATCCGGATAGCCCCATATATGTTGGATGATGGAATAGTAGGTCATGACTTTTCCGGTATGTTTACTTAAAAAAGCAACAATATTGTATTCGGTTTGGGTCAATTTGATTTCTTCTTCTTTGATATAGACTTTTCTAGTGTCATATTGGATGCATAAATCCCGGGTCTGAAATTGTTCGCCCGGCAAAGTATGTCTTGTATATCGCAATATGGTACGAATGCGAGCAATCAACTCCTTTGTGCTAAAGGGCTTCGTGATGTAATCGTTGGCGCCTAGATCGAGGGCTTTGACTTTTTCATTTTCATCGTTTCGTGCAGAAACGACAATGATGGGAGTTCGATCATTTTGACGGATTTTTTGTATCAATACCATGCCATCTTGGTCCGGAAGGCCTAAGTCTAATAGGAGAAGATCGGGCCGATGGGAGGAAAATAGAGCACAAGCCGATGAATAATTTTGAGCTTGGATGGTTTGGAATTGATTGGCTTCTAAAATCGTACAAACGAGTTGTTGAATGTTTTTGTCGTCTTCGACAATTAATATTTTATATTTATTATTATTCATAAGAATTCTCCTCTGTGGCTAATTCAAAACAAAATTTTGTGCCGCCTGTTTTTACGTTTTCAACCCATATTTTTCCTTGATGGGCTTTGATGATGGAATGGCATACGCTCATACCAATGCCCATGTTGCGATTTTTTCCATCGCTAGGATGGTTTTCACTGTCATAATATCCTTTAAACATATGTTTGAGTTGGTTATGACTCAATCCGCAACCGTCGTCTTCAATTTCGAAGTGGGCATACTGATCTTTTATTTGGACTCGAAGAATGAGCTGTGTCATATTTTTGGCGTGTTTCATCGCATTTTCTAAGATATTGAGTAAAACTTGTTCCATTAATAGTACATCCATGGGAATGAGGACAATTTCTTCAGGTAAATCTAGAGTGATCGTTTGGTTGGGGTATTGTTTTTTGAATTTGTGGACGACATCGCCAATCAGTTCATCGAGTACGATTGTTTTTTTGCTCAACTCCACTTGACCATTGTCCAATTTGGTAATGGATAATAAGTTTTCTACCATGTGGACGAGCCAATTGGAATCTTCTTGAATGGCTTGTAGTAGGTTGGTTTCTTGGGCGGGGGATATTTTTTCTTTGTTTTCAAGCAAGAAACTAGCTGAACCATAAATATTGGTAAGAGGGGTTCGTAGATCATGAGAAATGGCGCGAAGTAAGTTGGCGCGCATTTTTTCTTTTTCATGTTCGACTTTTTCTTTTTCATGTTCTTTGATTTTGACGGTGAGCATGCAAGTCAACATGGCAATAGAAATCATGAGAATGCTAGAAAGTAAGTGGACCATTTCATGGATGGTAAAGACAAAGACGGGTGGAGTAAAGATATAATTGGTGATGATGACGACGACAAAAGCAGAAATGATGCCGTATATGTAGCCATCGGTGAGTAGAGAAATCAAAAAGACGGCAAAAATAAAAAGGGTGGCAACATGCTCATTGGTGTTCATGATCAGTTGAAAGAGTTCGTTTAAAAAAAAGGCAGAACATAAGATGATGGATGTGATGAGGATGTTGGTCATTTTGGAATGGCTTTTTTCCATGTTAGTATCTCCTTACAATTTTTTATCATTATAGCATAGTCTGAATGGTATAATAGTAGCTCATAGGAGGCTTTTTCATGTTTCAATATTTAGCACGTTTATATATTCCTGATTACAAACAGGTTCAAAATCCGAAGGTGCAAGAAAAATATGGGATTTTATGCAGTATCGTTTCGATTGTTTGTAATGGGGTGATGGTTGTTTTTAAATTAGGTTTTGGATTTTTAGTGCATAGTTCGGCAATTGTAGCGGATGGGTTTAATAACTTATCGGATATGGGAAGCAATTTAGCAACCTTGTTTGGATTTAAGTTGGCGAATAAACATCCGGATGCAGATCATCCTTATGGGCATGGTCGGATTGAATATATTGTTGGAATGATGATTTCTTTTTTGATTTTTTACGTAGGAATCCATTCACTTTTTGAGTCGGTGGATAAAATTGTACATCCTAGTCTTGTAGTGTATTCGACACCTGCAGCATTGGCATTGCTTGTTTCGATGGGGTTAAAGTTGTGGATGGCCGCTTTTAATAAAAAAACGGGCCGTTTGATTGATTCGATTTCTTTACAGGCAGCAGGACAAGATAGTTTGAATGATGTATTGGTTACGCTAGCTTCTTTCTTTTCTCTTGTTTTTTCTTTATTTAGTACACTTTGTGTGGATGGATGGATTGGTGCGATGGTGAGTCTGCTTGTTTTGAAGTCGGGATATGAGATTTTCATTGATACGATGAATCCTTTGTTAGGACAAGCGCCGGATAAAGCGTTGATTGAGGAATTGGAACGATTTATTAAAGGGTATGACATCGTTTTGGGGATTCATGATTTGATGATGCATGATTATGGTCCAGGTAGAAGATATATGGTTTTGCATGTGGAAGTGGATTCCAATCAAAATATAATGGAAACACACGATCAAATTGATCTAATTGAACGAGATCTATTGAGTACATATAATATTTTTACAACCATTCACATGGATCCGATTGATTCAAGTGATAAAAAGACCAATCGGTTAAAGAAGATGACGACGGCCATCGTTAAAGATATTAATTCTGCATATTCGATTCATGATTTTCGAATTGTGAGTGGCCCTACGCATACGAATTTGATTTTTGATGTAGTCATTCCTAGTGAAGATACAACAAGTCATAGTCAAGTTCGGGATGAAATTTGTGCACGTATACAAAAAGAACATCCTGATTACAATTGTGTCATTGAGGTGGAGCATTCGTATGTCTAGAGCCGAACATGTCATTGCGTATTATCGTTTGTGCAATCGACTAAAGGATGTCATTCGTACAGGTTGGAAAGATTGGAATGTACAAAGAGATCGTTTAGAAAGCGTTGCCGAACATATTTATGGTACGCAAATGTTAGCGATTGCGATGGCGAGTGAATATGAATACGATTTGGATTTGAAAAAAGTTTTGTATATGCTAGCCATTCATGAATTGGAAGAAATCATCATTGGGGATTTGACTCTGTTTGATATTTCTAAAGAGGAAAAGATAAAAAAAGGACACGAAGCTGTGTTAGAGGTCGTGTCGGATTTACAATTAAAATATGAATTGTTCAATTTGATTATAGAGTTTGATGAAAGAAAGACGCCGGAAGCGATTTTTGCGTTTCAGTGTGATAAATTAGAATGCGACTTACAAAGTGTCTTATATGATGAGCAAGGGTGTGTGGATGTTGGTCATCAGCCGAACAATCCGGCTATGCAAGATGTAAAGGTTCAATCTTTATTAGAGTCCAATCAGTCGTTTTCAAATATGTGGTTACAATTTAGCCAGGATCGATATGCTTATGATCCTAATTTTTTAGAGGTTTCAAAAAAAGTCCAGAAATGATCTGGGCTTTTTGTTTACAATGCAATGGTTTTTCCAATGATTAATTTTTGAACAGGCAAACGATCACAAGCTTCTTGACCGGTACAATGGCCTGTATATAAATGAGGGATGTTTTCCTTTATATATGAGGAAAGCGTTTCATATTGTTGGTTTGTAAGGCGTGAATCTTTTAAATGCAATCCTCCAATGTATGCATATATTGGTTTTTGGAAAGTGGCTTTGATTTTTGGAAGAATGCCTTCAAAACGAGCGTGTGAACAACTGTTGAAGATGATCAAGCCTTGGGGCGTATCGAATACAAGACTGAGTTCATGGTCGAATACATCCGGTTGTATATCGTTCCCTTTTTGAGACATCAATAGACTGTTTGGATCGGGTTGGATGGCATCGTCTGGAACTAGATAGACATGTTCTTGAATTTGTGTGGTTTCATGAACATATTTAGCATATTTTTTTAGAGAAGGATCGATGCTAATTTCATGAAAATGGTCGTGAGAATTGGAATAATGTCTTTCTAAGGCTTCTTCTTTCATATAAATGGAATGATTTGGATTGTCTTGTATATAGTTTACAAATCCGCCTCCATGATCATTGTGTCCATGGGATAAAATGCAAGCATCGGGATGGGAAATATCCAAATGTAGCTGATGGGCATTTTTCATAAAGGCATCGCTTTGTCCGGCATCCAATAAATAGGTATGTCCTTCAAATTCAATCCAGAAAGATAGTCCATGTTCATATAGAAAATCAGAACTTGGACCATTTTCAATCAATGTTGTAAATTGCATAATTACTCCGTAAAGATTTCAACCGATTCAATAATAGGTTGATTTTCTGGTAGTACGGTTCCATTTCCATCTTCGACTTTTGTATCTTTTACGATTTGGTCAACGATTTCCATTCCTTTTGTGACCGTTCCAAAAGCGGCATATTCTCCATTTAAGTGAGGAGAGTCTTCATGAACGATGAAGAATTGACTGCTTGCACTGTTTGGATCTTGGCTTCTTGCCATAGAAATCGTTCCACGAACATGAGAAATATTGTTGTCGTGTCCATTGTTGTCAAATTCTCCAACAATTTGAGTGTCGCTTCCTCCCATTCCATTGCCTTGTGGGTCTCCTCCTTGAATCATGAATCCATCGATGATACGGTGGAATGTCAAGTTGTCATAAAATCCTTCGTTAGCTAAGTGAATGAAGTTATCAACTGTAATTGGCGCTTGGCTTTGGTCTAAGCAAACTTCAATGGTTCCATAGTCTTTGACGTTGATGTTGGCATAATAGACTTCTTCCATATTGATGGAAATTTCTGGTTCTTTGGCTTTTTGAATGTTGGAATAATAGTAGTAGGCTCCACATAAGATAATGATGATGGTTACGATCAACATCGCATAATTTTTCAAGTTTTTTGGACGATTCGTATGTGTATGTGTCGTTACTTTTTGTAGGATACCTTCGGGCATCGGTTTAGTTCCTGCATATTGTTTGAAGTAATCAAAGATGGTTGGATCAAATGTTTGTAAGATTTCTTGTTGTAATGCACATACGTCATAGTCTTTGATTTTTAAAGTGTGTGCTATTTCTTCAGTAGTCAGTGTTGAAAAAGATTGCATCCACAAAACGAAGCGAGCGGGCATAGAAAGTTGGTTGAATTTTTGTAAAAATTCTTCTTCAAAGTCGGCCACTTTACCTGTATATATAGGATGATCAATCAAAGTGGGCATTTGTTTTGGACTTTCCTTCATGTCGAAGGCTCTAGAGTCGTTGGCTAAAATCAAGCTTTGACAAGTTTTGGCTGTGTATTCGACGACTAGATTGACGGCATTTTGATTGCGATGTTGCATGACTTTTTCAACGGTCTTATAAATATTGGAAATTTCATTGACATCGAGATTTAATAATTTAAAAAAAGTATAGACAGAATTGTATGTTGTGTTCATAGTTTATTTCCTTTCTGTAACTTTACTATTATATCATGCTATAATGGGAATATGAAAATACAAAAGACAAATGCGATGCGTTGGTTGGAAACGCAAAAATTAGAGTATGAAGTTGTGTGTTATGAACACAAAAAAGACGATCCGGTAGACGGGGTCCATGTAGCTGATGTATTGAATGAATCGTACGATGAAGTGTTTAAAACGTTGGTGTGTCAAGCCAATACGAAAGAATATATTGTCTATATGATTCCAGTACATATGGAATTGGATTTTAAAAAGTGTGCGAAAGTAGCGGGCGTTAAATCCGTAGAGATGATTCCTTTAAAGGATTTGACGAAAATTACAGGTTATGTGCGTGGCGGATGTTCTCCAATCGGTATGAAAAAATCGTTTCGAACATTTATGCATGAAACAGTGATTTTAGAGGAGAAGATTTATTTTAGTGCTGGGAAAATCGGTATGCAAATTCATATGGATAGCCAAGCGTTGATGGATGCAATGCAAATTGAAGTGTCGGATATCTGTATGGTACAATAAAGCCTGTGGAGGGCTTTTTTTTATGTGGCAAAATAATAGTGTATTTTATCAAATCTATCCTTTGGGTGCTTTGGGAGCTCCTTTTGAAAACGATGGAGTGTTAGAACATCGTTTAGATAGGGTACATTCTTGGATTCCTTCCTTATATAATATGGGAATCGATTGTATTTTGTTCAATCCTTTGTTTCAATCGCATACACATGGTTACGATACGATTGATTATAAACAAGTGGATGTTCGTTTAGGAGACAATGCAGATTTGAAGGATGTTATGGATGATTTTCATTCGCATTCGATGAAGGTGATTTTTGATGCGGTATTCAATCATGTTGGACGTGGATTTTTTGCGTTTGAAGATGTTTTAAAACATCGAGAACAGTCTATGTATAAAGATTGGTTTTATATTGATTTTTACAACAACAATAATTATGATGATCATTTGTCGTATCGAAACTGGGAAGGAAATAATAATTTGGTGCAATTGAATTTGCAAAATCCTGCGGTTGTCGAGTATATATTGTCTGTGATCGATTTTTGGATGGATACATGGGGTGTAGATGGTTTACGTTTGGATGTAGCGTATTGTTTGGATCGTGAATTTTTAAAAACATTACATAGACATGCCAAATCAAAAAATCCAGATTTCTTCTTATTGGGAGAAACATTGCATGGAGATTATAACCAATGGGTGAATGATGAAATGTTGGATTCTTGTACGAATTATGAATGTTATAAGGGATTGTATTCGAGTTTTAATACGAAAAACTTATTTGAAATTTGTCATTCGTACAATCGTCAATTCGGAAAAGAACCTTGGTGCTTGTATACGGGAAAGCATTTGTTTAACTTTGTGGATAATCACGATGTGGTACGGATTGCTTCGATGTTAGAAAATAAAAAACATCTGCCTTTAATCTATACGATGCTTTTTACAATGCCAGGAATTCCTTGTATTTATTATGGAAGTGAATGGGGCATAGAAGGAAAGAAGAATTGGAACGATACCGATTTACGTCCGGAAGTAGTCACGCTAGAGAAGAATGATTTAACGGATTGGATAGAGCGTTTGATTCGAATTAAACATGAAAATAAGGCGTTGAACCAGGGCGAATATGCTAGCGTTGTTTTGATGAATCAGGCTTGTATTTTTGAACGTAAATTTGAGGATCAAACGATTTGGACGGCGATTAACATGGATGAAAATCCTGTTGATTTACGAGTAAATTTTAGTGGAAATGCGTTGAATTTACTAAAAAATGAAGAGGTTTTTATTGAAAATTGTGTAAAAATGGATGCTTTTTCAGCTATGGTTTTGCGTTTGAATGTGTGATACATTCACACAATTTTTTGAAATTTTTACGAATTATTTTCTTTATATTTGGGCAAATTGTGTTAAATTTGCCTTTTTTAGTGGGAAATTCCTTTTTTTGCTAGACATTTTTTTAAATTTGAGGTAGGGTCATGATTGTGTGTTTTAGAAAACGACACATTTGTAGGGAAATAGGAGATTAAAATTATGAAAAAAATGTCAAAAGCAGGTATTGCCGCTGCATTCATCATGACGATGTCTTTTGTTTTCAGTCCTGTATATGCGGCTGAAAATAATTCGAAGGTTTCTACAACTGAATTTAAGACGATTTTAAAAGACAAAAAGGCAACGAAAGAAGTTGTCGGAAAGATTTTTGATAAAGATTTAAAAGGGTTTGAAGCACAACACGATCAAGATCAAATCGTATATACTTCAGATGATTTTAAAATTGAAGTAAAAGGTTTGGATATCAAAAAGCCAGGGGTACAAGAGGTGTCTATGGTGATGTCCAAAAATTCAAATTTAGAAAACTTAGGAGTGCCTGAAATGATCCGTGCGATCGTAGATGGACCTAAAGTAGAAAAGGAAGTTTCTATCGATGTTGTGGATACAAAAGGTCCAAGTATCGAAGTGGAAGATCGACTTACGACTGCATTGAATACACCTTTGGATTTGGAAAAGGTTGCTAAGGTGAGTGATGATCACAAAGTAAAATCTGTACAATTACAAGGAGATATTGATTATTCTCGTTCTGGTAAATATGCGGTACAAATCGTTGCCAAAGACGAGATGGGAAATACTTCAAGTAAAGATGTTACGGTTGTGGTTGGAAACATGAATCAAGTTATTGCCGATGCTGCTTTGGCTCAATTAGGAGCGTTTCAAGATTGCACGATGCTTGTAACCAATGCTTTAAAAGCAGTAGGAATCAACTTTCATGGAGCGCCTGAACAATATTTATCTTTGGGTGAATTAACAAACAATCCTGTTCCAGGTGATATTTGTGTATATGCAGGGCACGTGGCTTTATATGTAGGAAATGGACAAGCAGTACATGGAGGATGGTTAGGAAACCAAACTGTATTAACAACTGTGGCTTGTGATCGTCCATTCATCGGCTACGTACATATTGAACTATAAGATTCAGTTTTGAATCTTTTTTATTTTGTTTTATTTGTATATAAAAAAAGGAGCTAAATAGCCCCGTGCTAATAAGGATGTTTTTTAAGAATGACGGTGTAACCTCAGGAATGGGGTTACACCATTTTTCATTTTACGATGCTTTTGCTTTAATTTTACTCATTAAATCAATAAGTTGCTGTTTATAAACCTGTTAACCCCTTGACACGTGCGGGTAAAAATACACAGTGGGGTCAGGTACCATAAACTTGATTTTAGAGAAATTTAATTAAAGATTAATGGCACCTGTCCCCGTATATTTTGTTTTAGTAAAATTTAATGCAACTTTAATGGTATGTCATATTTTTAGTGATAAAAATATTTTTAAGGTGAGTATTGTCTTGCCGATACCGAATTATATGATAGAGGAGAGAAAGGATGAATTTACAGATGGAAAAAATAATAAATAAACTAATATTTAATATGTCTAAAATTGTGTTAACGATGACACTATTTACAGCATTTAGTCAATGTAGTGCATGCAACACCTAGGTGTATTATACCGTTTGGGGTGAAGACAAAAGTTGATGTAA
>SAMEA104404106__coassemble_1070_pt1 | contig 22673 bp, 27 predicted proteins | sample SAMEA104404106__metabat2_low_PE_012 | metagenome-assembled genome bin SAMEA104404106 (sample SAMEA104404106) | Balaenoptera acutorostrata | reverse complement strand
TTGAGGGATCGGCCTCAAATAGATCCGGTAGCAATAGCGGAGTGGACACACCTGTTCCCATACCGAACACAGAAGTTAAGCACTCCCGCGGCGAAGATAGTTGGACGCGCTCCTGCGAAAATAGCTCGCTGCCGGGTCCTTTTTTTTTACCCAAAAATCATGTATGATTAGAATACGACTCAGAAAGAAGGTTTAATATGTTTGAATTACAAGAACAAATTGTCAATTTTATTGAAAACGATGAATATGAAAATGCATTAGAATGTTTAGACACATACCATAGACAATATGAAAAAGATGATTTTTATTATTTAGCATATTCAGACGTTCTTTTTGCGATGGGATTGTACAACGATGTCATTGAAACTATGCTAGAATGCATTGACCAAGGATATGAAGCCTCAATTGTATATGAAAGATTAGCAGATGCCTATATCGCATTGTTTCAATTTCAAGAAGCATTACACTGGCTCCATCAATGTGATTTAGAAACGGACTCTCAAGAAGGATTGCATAATCTATTTTCTTTAGGGCACTGTTATATGCAACTTGAAGACTATAAACAAGCTGTTTCCTATTTTGAAGACGTATTGTTAGATTCCGATTCTAATCAAGCCAAATTCAATGCGGCAGTTTGCTACTGGAACATAGGAAAACAAAAAAGGGCCATCGAATATTTTGATGACCTTGTATATAATCAATACTTTATGATGCAAGTCTGTATGTTTTTAGGAAAACAAGAAGACTACAATTTACTATTGCATTATTTATCATATATACAAGATCCATTTTTTGTTCTTGTACAAAAAATTGAATTCTTTATCTATCACAAACAATATCACGATGCAATCGACCTATTAAACGAATTGTTAGCCGAAAATGAAAACGCATATCTATATGTTATATTAGGCGATACATACCGTTCATTAGAAAATTTTGATCGAGCTCAATTAAACTATCGAAAAGCATTACATACAGCAAATAATTTTGAGACAGAACCTGAAAAAATTGTAGGTCTTTATTTATATGCATTAGAAAATGCCAATTATAAACCATCCAGTAACCGAGAATATGTCAAAAAATTCTTAAAACAATATCCACAAGATGTGAATGTGTATTTCCAGATTGTTTCGTTCTATTTTCGCATGGAAGACTATTATGCAGTAAATCATCTGATGCTTCATCAAGAACATCCTGTCTTTTATAACAAAGAAGACGAACAAAAATTCTTTTATTATCAAATTGAATCTTGCTTCTATGTAGACCATTTTAAACAGGCATATACCTTATTGAAAACGTATAAACAAGAACGTCACGATAAAATGTTTGAAAAACAATATGCTATCGCCAATTTTTATACAAAACGCTATGAACAATGTATACACTATGCAAAAAAATGGTTACCCGATGGAATGCTTGCGACCCTATGTATATATTCTTTAAAAGAATTAAATAGAGAAGATGAAATTCAATCTGTCTTTGACATTATGGATGAAGCCATTGAAAATCAACAATTAATCGATGATATCGATGTATATTTAACAACCTTGGAAAATGAAAATGAACCTATTTAATAAAAAGAATACAATATGGATTCTTATACTCATTTTAATCTTTAGCTTTTGGACAGGAATAGCCTACATCGTTCAAAACCCTTTTATATGCCCATATCCTCTTGAAGTATTACAATGCATGCTTGAACAATCTCAAAGCGAAACCTTCTATTTACAAATTATGCAAACGCTAATGCGAGTTATTTTATCTTTTGGACTCTCTTTTATAGTTGGTATTTCTTTTGCTATGTTTACCTTCAAGAAAAAAAGATGGATTCCTTATATAGAAAAAATAATGCTCATCTTACGAAGTATACCCAATATCACGTTTATTATATTATTTTTATTTTGGATGCATCGGGAAACTACAATCACAGCCGTAGCCTTTTTATTGTTGTTTCCTATTGTTTATCAAAACAGTCTTGCCGCCTTACAAGAAATTTATGAAACATATCATGATGTACTTTCTATCTATCCACAAACTAAATGGGATACCATCCGTAAAATATACATTCCTCTCATGAAACCTAGCCTTTTTGCCAGTTCGATCACAACTTTATCCCTATCTTTTAAAGTGACAGTTATGGCCGAAATTTTAGCCCAAGTACCATATGGAATTGGAAGAAGCATGCAGTGGGAAAAATTAAATGTAAATCTAGCTGGTGTTATGGCATGGACCATCTGGCTATTAATATTCGTCTTCATAAGCCATGCCATCATGAAAAGAATAGGAGAGAAAATGTGCCATTAGTAAGTATTTTAGTCCCTGTATACAATGTTGAAAAATATATAGGGAAATGTTTAGATTCACTATTAAATCAAACGTATACCAATATTGAAATCATATTAATCAATGATGGCGCTACTGACTCTTCTTTAGATATTTGCCAACAATATGCCCAAAAGCATGAAAACATATACATTTATTCTTATCTAAACAAAGGAATTTCTACAACAAGAAATCGTGCTCTTGATCAAATGCATGGAGACTATCTAATGTTTGTAGATAGCGATGATTTCATTGGAAAAAGAATGGTTGAAAAAATGATGGAACGTATGCAAGAAACGCAAGCCGATATTGTTATGTGTGGATTTGTGATGGACTATTATAAAATCATTCCCCTTTTTCGGCCTGTTGCAAAAAAGAACGTATTCAACACCATTGAAACTTTACAACGCATGGTCTTAAACAAAGGAATCAATAATTATCCTTGGGGAAAATTGTATAAAAAATCTACTTTTGAAAACGTTCGTTTTCCAGAAAATACATATGGATTCGAAGATACACGAACGATTTTTAAAGCCATCATGCAAGCTGAAAAAATTGCAACTATGCCTAACCGATACTATCATTACGTTCAACGAAGAGGTTCTATTACCAATCGAATGAGTTTAGAAACGGTATTGGATATGAAAAAAGCTTACCAAGAACAACAAAAGTATTTAAATGAAAAATATCCAGACGAATATTTTGATTATACGATGAACTACTATAACTTAGACATGGTCATTATTTATACATTATTGTTCTTTGTAAAAAAAGAAGAGCAGCCATCTTTTACAAGCTCTATTCAAAATTGGAATCGAATCGCATTCCCACTTCAATTTGTCTATGTCGTATGGCTGAAATTGGCTTGTATTAAATTCGGATGGAAATTAAAAGAAATAGATTGGAATATAAAATGATACGAAAAGCAACAATAAATGATTTAGAAACACTTGATCAAATTTATGATGCGGCAAGGCAATTTATGATTGCCCACAACAATCCAAACCAATGGAACGATGGCCATCCGAATCATGAAGACTTAGAAATGGATATTCAAAAAAATCAACTCTATGTGATTGAAATTCATCAAACAATTCAAGCAAGTTTTGTATTGTTTGAACATGAAGATCCAACCTATGAATACATAGAAGGAAGTTGGCTGAACAATCACGAATATGTCGTCATTCATAAAGTAGCCACACGAAATGAAATAAAAGGGATGGGAACTCAAATTTTAGAATATGCTAAGGCAAAACAAAAAGATGTCCGAATTGATACGCATCAAGATAATATCCCTATGCAAAATTTATTAAAGAAAAATGGATTTCAACAAACAGGAACCATCTATTTACAAAATGGTTCACCGAGAATTGCCTTTCAATATGTAAATAAACAGGATTGAAAAAATATGTAAAATTCGATACACTAAGTACGTTTGAGGAGAAAATTATATGGCATTTGAATCATTAAGTGAACGCTTGAATAAAGCGATAAAAAATATTTCCGGACAAGGTAAACTATCCGAAAAAAATATGACGGACATGCTAAAAGAAGTGCGCATGTCTTTATTAGAAGCCGACGTTAATTATACAGTCGTAAAAGACTTCATTGAAAATGTAAAAAACAAAGCATTAGGACAAGAAGTCATGGACGCATTGAACCCAGGCCAAATGGTTGTAAAAATCGTACATGACGAACTACAACAATTATTAGGAGAAGAAGACGCAAAAATCCACTTTAAAAAACAAGGAATTACTACTGTAATGATGGTAGGGCTTCAAGGAACGGGGAAAACAACCGCATCCGCAAAAATTGCTCGCCACTTAAAAAATAAAGTTGGAAAACGTGTTTTATTAGTTGCCTGTGACGTAGTTCGTCCAGCAGCCATCGAACAATTACAAACATTAGGAAAAGATATCGAAGTAGAAGTCTTTACATTAGGCGCTCAAGTAAGTGCTGTTGAAACAGCTAAACAAGCGATGCAGTATGCACGAGAACGTCAAAAAGATACAGTGATTTTTGACACGGCCGGACGTTTACACATCGATGAAGCTTTAATGAATGAATTGTTGGAAATGAAATCATTCGTTCAACCCGATGACATTTTATTGACAGTCGATGCGATGACAGGACAAGACATTGTTACAGTTGCTAAAGAATTTAATGAAAAATTAGATATTACTGGATTGATTGTTACTAAAATGGATGGGGACGCTCGAGGTGGAGGATTGTTGTCCGTTCGCTCGATCACAAACGTTCCAGTCTTATTTGTATCGAATGGTGAAAAAGTCGATGATTTAGAAGAATTCCACCCAGACCGTATGGCCGATCGTATTTTGGGAATGGGAGACATTATGACTCTTGTTGAACAAGCCCAAGATAAAATGGATATGGAAACACAAAAACAAGTTGCAAAACGTATGCAAGAAGGTGTTTTCACATTCAATGATATGTTAACTCAATATCAACAAGTTCAAAAAATGGGCTCGATGCAAAATATGATGAAAATGATTCCAGGACTTGGAAAATTAGGAAAACAAGTCGATGACGAACAAGTCAATGAAGGGGTTAAGAAAAATCAAGCTATCATCATGTCTATGACACCATTTGAACGAGAAAATCCATCTTGTTTGAAAGCATCTCGTAAAACTCGTATTGCGCGAGGAGCGGGAGTGAAAGTGATGGACGTTAACAAGTTGATTACGCAACTAGAACAAATGCAAATGGTCATGAAAATGATGAAAGGTGGAGGAATGCCAAATATGTCCGCTTTACAAAATATGCAAAGAGGTGGAGGAGCATTCGGAGCTGGAAAACATGGTGGAAGTAAAAAGGTTAAGAAATCTAAAAAACAAAAAAAGAAAAAATAAGGTTCTGTAAAGCAAAAACACTTGACACCAATTTTTTAATTTGATATAGTTGAAAAGCATTAGAAAAGAATATTTAAAAGGAGTATATATTATGGTTAAATTACGTTTAAAAAGAATGGGTAAAAAAGGACGTCCTTTCTACCGTATCGTAGCAGCTGATTCACGTTTCCCTCGTGATGGACGTTTCATCGAAGAAATCGGAACTTACGATCCAGTTGCAAAAGAAAACCAAGTAAAATTAAACAAAGAAGCTACAATGAACTGGTTAACTAAAGGAGCTCAACCTACAGATACAGTTCGTAACATCTTATCTAAAGAAGGAATCATGAAAGAACTTCATGAATCTAAATTGGCTAAGTAATGGTAGACTTAGAAAAAACTTTATTTGATTTATGTGCGCCACTTGTTGACGACCAAAATGCATTGTCAGTAAAAACAATGACAAGCACAAACGAAAACGAAATCTTATTGTATGTATATGCAAGCAGTGAAGATGTAGCTCGTTTAATTGGACGCAAAGGAGTTATGGCAAGCAGCTTACGTCAAATGATGTCAATTGCAGCTCGTAATATGCGCAAGCGTATTTCAGTTAAATTTGAAGCATATTAGGATGTGAATTACACATCCTTTTTTTGGAGGAAAACTATGGTAAAAGTGGCACAAATCATCAATACCCACGGCTTAAAAGGAGAATGTAAAGTGTATCTTCTTACAGACGATGCAAAAAATCGCTTTAAAAAAGGACAACTATTGCATTTTGAAAACGGAGCCGACATTAAAGTTGAAAAATACCGTGAACAAAAAGGATTTGGATACGTATATTTAGAAGGAATCGATACGATTGAAAAAGCCGAAGAATTAAAATGGAAGTATTTAATGATTGATGAAGATGAGCTTCCACAATTAGATGATGGAGAATATTATTATCATCAACTGAATGCGTGCAAGGTCTATAATCAAAATCAAGAAGAATTAGGCGTTGTGACAGACATCTTAGAAACAGGAGCCAATCTTGTATTGCGTGTGAAAAATGGAAAAGAAGAGTTCTTGTTGCCATTTGTTCAAGCTTTTATCAAAGATGTCAATGTAGAAGAAAAGAAAATCTATATCGAAGAAATGGAAGGATTGCGATGAAAATATCTGTATTAACGCTCTTTCCAGAATATTTTGAACCGCTATTAAAAACATCCATCATTAAACGAGCGAAAGAAAAAGATTTATTTGAATTTGAAACAATCGACTTTCGTACATTCACCCATGAAAAACATGGCCATGTGGATGATACACCCTATGGTGGAGGCGCTGGTATGGTCTTAATGTGCCAACCGATTTTAGATGCATTAAAAAGCATTCGTACTGAAAATAGCACTGTCATTTTATTAACGCCCCAAGGAAAAACTTTCAATCAAAAAGTGGCAGAACAATTGGTTTTAAAAGATCACCTTATCTTTATTTGTGGACATTATGAAGGGTTTGACGAACGAATTCGAGAATATGTAGATCTTCAAATGTCTCTAGGAGACTTTGTCTTAACTGGAGGGGAATCGGCCTGTATGGTTATGTGTGATGCAATTTTACGATTGCTTCCTGGAACGATTCGAAAATTAAGTCATGAAGATGATTCTTTTTCGAGTGGACTTTTAGAATATCCACAATATACGAAACCTCCCGTATACGATGGAAAAGCTGTCCCAGACGTATTATTGAGTGGTCATCATGCAAATATTGAAAAATGGAGACATGAACAAGCTTTAAAGAAAACGGCCTTATATCGTCCGGATTTATTTGAACAAATGGAATTGAGCGAAGCCGATCAATTATATGTAGATGAAGTCTTGAACAATAATTAGAATTATGCTATCATTCTTAAGTATGTGTGGTTCCGCTAGCTTTAGGCTATGAATCTCAAAAAGCACATCGCAAGAAAATAGGAGGAAAAGAAAGATGAATTTATCATTAGTAAACGAAATCACTAAATCACAAATCAAAACTGATATTCCTGCATTCCGTTCTGGATCAACTGTACGTGTTCACGTAAAAATCCAAGAAGGTGACAAAAGCCGTATCCAAGTATTTGAAGGTGTTGTTATCGAACGTGTAGGTGGAGGAATCTCTGAATCATTCACAGTACGTAAAATGTCAAACGGTGTAGGAGTTGAACGTAAATTCCCAATCAACTCACCAATCATCGATCACATCGAAGTTGTACGTCACGGTAAAGTTCGTCGTAACAAATTACACTACTTACGTGGTCGTTCTGGAAAATCAGCTCGTCTTAAAGAAGTACACTACTAGGATGAAGAAAAGCCGGCAATCCGGCTTTTTATTTTGTCGAAAAATCGAGTATAATAAAAGCAATGATTTAGGAGGTCCCTATGAAAAAAGAAAAGAAAACACAATCTTGGTTTGATTTTTTCAAAACATTCTTAATAAGTGCGATTGTCGTATTATTTTTCATTCATTTTATTGCCCATCCTGTGAATGTCGTTGGATCGAGTATGTATCCAACACTTGAAGATGGAGAATATGGATTTACCAACATTTTAGGAGCTACTTTACATAAAGTGGAGCGCAATGATGTAGTCATCGTAACGGTAGAAGAGAGTCAATGGGTGAAACGAATCATTGGAATGCCTAACGATACGATCGAATGTAAAGACGATGAAATCTATGTCAATGGAAAAAAAATAGATGAATCTTCCTATATTGATGAGGAATATAAACAAAAAATGCTCGATACATATGGATATTTCAATCAATATCCAAAAGAAGTAGAAGTGGATGGTGTGGTTCAAAAAGTAATTTCAGATTGGGGACCGATTCAATTGGCCGAAGATGAATACTTTGTTATGGGAGATAACCGACCATATTCTTCAGATTCAAGAAATCCAGAAGTTGGACCGATTCATGAAAAACAATTATATGGAAAAGGCGTACTTGTTCTTTTTCCGATTGATAAAATGGGGTGGAATTAATGATATCAAGTAATATTCAATGGTTTCCAGGCCATATGACCAAAGCTAGACGTCAAATGGAAGAAAACCTAAAAAAAGTAGACTTTATAATTGAAATTCGAGATGCGAGAATGCCCGAATCTTCAAAAAATCCAATGATTGATGACATCATTCAAAATAAACCAAGATTGATCATCTTATCAAAAAAAGATAAGGCCGATCCACAAGCTACAAAAGTATGGATCCAACATTTAACCAATGAAAATGAAGAAGCCATCGCTCTAGATTTAATCAAAGAAAATTATAAAAATAAATTGATTGAAGCAAGTCAAAAATTATGTGCTAACTTTATTGAAAAACAAAAACGTAGAGGAATTCGGCCAAGAGCTTTACGAGGAATGGTCTGCGGAATTCCTAATGTAGGAAAGAGTACATTCATCAATACGATTTCTAGAAAGAAAATGGCACAAACGGGAGATCGTCCAGGGGTTACTAAATCGTTACAATGGATCAAATTAGGAAAAGAATTAGAATTATTGGATACACCTGGGGTGTTGTGGCCAAAGTTTGAAGATCAAAGAGTTGGATTCAATCTAGCTTTATTAGGATCGATTAAAGATGATATTGTCAGCATGGATGATTTAGCCATGTATGGATGTGAATATTTAATGGAACAAAAACCAGAAACGTTAGAATCGGTATATGGGATTCAAATTCAAGAAACACCGTATGAGACACTTTGTGAAATTGCTAAAAAACGAGGATTCTTACAAAAAGGGGAAATTGACATCAATCGTTTGATGAAAACATTCGTACGAGAGGTAAGAGACAATAAATTAGGTCCGATTACTTGGGAGTTACCTCATGTTGAGTGAACCTTTAGAAATCCAAGTTTGGCAAAATCACACATTTGTCTTAGGGATGGATGAAGCAGGACGAGGACCGATTGCAGGACCGTTAGTAGTCGCTGGTGTCATCTTTAACAGAGGATATGTGAATCCAAAATTGGATGATTCTAAAAAATTGAGTGAGAAAAAAAGAGAAGCGCTTTTTTATGAAATTTTAAAAGATGCAGTCGATTATAAAATTGTCTTCATCGACGAAAAGAAAATTGATGAAGAAAATATTTATCGAGCTACACAAAATGCGATGTCTTTTATCGCAAGAGAAATGCGCTGCGATTATATTTTGAGCGATGCGATGCCTTTAGTACAAGTGGATACGCCTTTTGAGGCTGTTGTAAAAGGGGATCAAAAGTCAATTTCGATTGCAGCAGCGAGTATTTTAGCAAAAGTGAGTCGGGATCGATGGATGAAACATTTAGATATGTATTATCCTGAATATGGGCTTGCCAAACATAAAGGATATCCGACTAAGGCACATATCGAAGCATTAGAAACATATGGTTTACAAGATTTTTATCGTCATAGTTATGGGCCTGTGCAAAAAATGGATGAAATTCGTTTATTTTAGAGACTTTGGTCTCTTTTTTTATTTTGATTCGTATATGAATATATGGAAAAATTACGTAAAACGATTCTTTATTATGCATGTTTGTATCAGGGAGATTGGCAAAAGATTGGCCAAGCCATTAAAAATAAAGAACCTTATCAACAAATACAAATACAAGAAAGTTATATAACAATCATGGATGAAAACTATCTTCAAGCGTTTAGAAAACTTCGATATCCGCCTTGGATTGTTTTTTATCCAGGAAATATAGACATTTTAAAAAGAGAAAGCGTGGGAATTGTTGGCTCAAGAAAATGTAGTATACAAGCTCTAGAAAATACGAAATATGTCGTATCGATTTTAAAGAAGAAATACAATATTGTTTCAGGGCTTGCAAAAGGAATCGATGGGATGGCACATTCTTGTAGCTTGGATCAACAAATAATTGGAATTTTAGGATGTGGAATAGATCAAGTGTATCCGAAAGAAAATAGGAGGTTATACGAATGTATGCAAACGTATCATTTGATTCTTTCAGAATATCCGCCCCATACACTTCCTTTGCGTCATCATTTTCCTTGGAGAAATCGTCTGATTGCAGTTTTATCAAAAAATTGAATTGTGATTGAAGCGACTTTAAAAGTGGAACGATGATTGCGGTTAATGTTTGTTTAGAGTTGGGAATTCTAGTGTATTGTTTGCCAACTGGCTTTGGTCAAAAAGAGTATTTAGGGTGTAATCGTTTGATTCAAAATGGAGCCAATATTATAGTAGATGCAGACGATTTAGAAGATATGTAATTGACAAATCTCTTTTTTTCGTGATTATATTATGCATAGAGCTTGGAGGGACAGAATTGAAAAAACATTTAGTAATTGTGGAATCTCCTTCGAAATCTAAGACGATTGAAAAATATTTAGGAAATGAATACAAAGTTGTTTCTAGTAAAGGTCACGTTTGTGACTTAGCAACGTCTGGTAAAGGTGGACTAGGAATTGATGTCGAAAATGACTTCGAACCAACATATAAAATTAGTAAAGAAAAGAAAGATACAGTCAAAGAATTAAAGGAACTTGTAAAAAAATCACAAGATGTATATTTGGCAAGTGACCCGGACCGTGAAGGGGAAGCCATCGCATGGCATTTGGCTCGGGTATTAGATTTGGATTTAGATGAGAACAATCGTATTGTTTTCCATGAAATCACAAAGCCAGCTATATTAGAAGCGATGGAACATCCAAAACACATTGATATGGATTTAGTAAAATCGCAAGAAACAAGAAGAATGTTAGATCGTATTATCGGATTTAAACTTTCAAAATTACTTCAAAATAAAATTCAATCCAAATCAGCAGGGCGTGTGCAATCGGTAGCGCTTCGTTTGATTGTGGAAAGAGAAAATGAAATTAAAAAATTTAAGTCGGAAGAATATTGGACCATTCATGCCCAAGTTAGCAAAGGTCGTAAAACATTTGAAGCGACGCTTGCGAAAGTGGAAGGAAAAAAGGCAAAAATTGCCAATGAAGAAGAAGCCAATGCGATTTTAGAACAGTGTAAAAATGATTTTGTGGTTGAATCGGTCACAAAACGTAAAAAGAAAAAAGCACCTAAACTTCCATTTACAACGAGTACTCTTCAACAAGAGGCGAGTACCAAACTTGGGTTTGGAGCAAAACGTACGATGAGCATTGCTCAAAAATTGTATGAAGGGGTTGATTTAGGTACTTCAACTGAAGGTTTGATTTCATACATGCGTACGGACTCGACTCGTTTATCTGAACTATTTGTGAAAGATGCAGAAAATTACATCTTAGATGAATATGGAAAAGAGTATCAAGGAAAAGCGCATCAAAAAAATTCAACCAATGCCCAAGATGCCCATGAGGCCATTCGTCCAACGAACATTTTAAATACTCCAGAAAAAGTCAAACCATATTTGACTGCGGAACAAAATCGTTTGTACGCATTGATTTATGCTCGTACGATTGCAAGTTTAATGAGTGATGCGGTATATGATGTGACGAGTGTAAAAATGATGAGTGGAAATTGTGAATTTGGGGCATCGGGACAAACGTTAGTTTTTGATGGATACTATAAGGTATATCAAAAATATGAAAAACAAACGAGCGAACTTCTTCCAGCGTTAGAAAAAGGAGAAGTTTTTACAAATGTTCCTGTGGAAAGTAAACAACATTTTACAGAACCACCAGCTCGTTATACGGAAGCAAAGTTGATCAAGGATTTGGAAGAAAAATCGATTGGTCGACCAAGTACATACGCTACGATTATTGATACATTGCAAAAACGTGGATATGCGACGTTAGAAAAAGCGAGTGAGACTTCTAAAACGAAAGTATTTACGCCAACGGAACAAGGAATTTTGACAGATGAAAAACTTCAACAATATTTTAAGAGTATTATCAATGTCGAATATACGGCCGATATGGAAAAAACATTGGATGTGATTGCGGAAGGTGAAAAAGATAACATTGCCTATATGCATGAATTCTATGATGCGTTTGAACCTTTAGTAGAAGAAGCGTATGAAAAAATGCCTAAGAAGGAATTAGAACGTATTGGTAGAACGTGTCCAAATTGTGGTGGAGAATTGGTTTATCGCAATGGTCGTTTTGGAAAATTCATTTCTTGTATTAATTTTCCAACTTGCCGATATACAGAAAGTGATGAAGTGCCAGAAGCACAAAATCAAGAAAAGAAAGTGTGTCCAAATTGTGGAGCGGACATGGTTATAAAAAAAGGTCGTTTTGGACCATTCTGGGCTTGTAGCAATTATCCAGAATGTAAGACGATTGTTTCTTTAAAAGAAAAACCAAAACCTGAACCGACAGGGGAAAAATGTCCGGAGTGTGGGGCGGATTTAGTGCGTCGTAAATCACGTTATGGGACTACTTTTGTAGGATGTAGCAATTATCCAAAGTGTAGATATATTAAAAAAGAACCGAAAAAAGAGAAAAAGGAAAAAACAGATGAATAATTCGAACAATCAAGTCACTATTATTGGTGCGGGATTGGCCGGATGTGAAGCTGCATATCAATGTGCAAAGCGGGGGATTCAAGTACGTTTGGTGGAAATGCGACCAAAAAAATATCCACCCGCTTTTCATACAGATATGTTTGGAGAGCTTGTATGCTCGAATTCACTTCGTTCCAATTCGTTAAACAATGCTGTAGGTATTTTAAAAGAAGAAATGAGAAAGTTAGACTCATTGATTATGAAGGCTGCCGATCTTCATGCCGTTCCTGCTGGAAGTGCATTGGCAGTGGATCGAGAAGGATTTTCAAAATATATTACGGAGACGATTAAAAATCATCCAAATATTGAAGTGGTGTATGAGGAAATGACAGAAATTCCTGAAGGACCTACTTTGATTGCGAGTGGACCATTGACTTCGGACGGGTTGGCACAAGCGATTAAAGAGTTTACGAAAGAGGATACGTTCCATTTCTTTGATGCGGCGGCTCCGATTATTGAAAAAGATTCCATTGATTTTGAGAAAGCTTACTTTAAATCTCGTTATGATAAAGGGGAAGCCAGTTATATTAACTGTGCGATGAATCAAGAACAGTTTGATGTTTTTTATGATGCGTTAGTGAATGCAGAATGTGCACATCTTCATGATTTTGAAGAAGATTTAAAAGTGTTTGAAGGTTGTATGCCTATTGAAGAAATGGCAAAACGAGGAAAGAAGACTTTGTTGTTTGGACCCATGAAACCGGTTGGATTGGCTCGTGAAGGAGAGCGTCCTGTAGCGGTTGTACAACTTCGTCAAGATAATGTGGCTGCTTCATTATATAACTTAGTTGGATTTCAAACGCATTTGACTTGGCCAGAACAACGCCGTGTTTTATCGTTGATTCCTGGTTTGGAAAATTGTAAGATTGCCCGTTATGGAGTAATGCATCGTAATTCATATATTGTTTCTCCGGATGTTTTAAATGAGACGTACCAAGCAAAAAATCGAGAAGATTTATTCTTTGCTGGACAATTGACTGGAGTTGAAGGATATGTGGAAAGTAGTGCGAGTGGATTGATTGCAGGAATTAACTTAGCACGCTATATGAAAGATCAAGAATTGATTGAATTTGGTAATACGTGTGTGATGGGAAGCCAAGCTTACTATATTACGCATTGTGATGCAAAACACTTACAGCCGATGAATGCTAATTTTGGAATTATGGTTTTGAAAGAAAAATGTCGTAAGCATGAGCGTAAAGAAAAATTAGCGCAACAAGCGTTGGATCGTATTCAAGAAATCAAAGATACATATCATGAATGATTTAGTGGAGCAATTTTTACAATATGTATATGTAAAAAATTCACAATCTAAACAAACGCAAGATTCATATCGTCGAGATTTAGAACAATTGTTAGCTTTTTTTCATGAAAAAAACATTACGGATTTAGAACAAGTAAAGCGGAGTGATATTTTAGAATTTGTGGCGGACCTTAGAATGAAGGAGACGATAAAAAATTCTACGATTGCAAGAAAATTGTCGGCGTGTCGTTCGTTTTTTTCCTACTGTAATGAATATATTGGTATTCAAAACAATCCGATGGAAAGCATTCATTCTCCTAAGTCGGGACAAAAGATTCCGGAGTTTTTATTTCTTTCTGAGATTCAAGAGTTTTTAAATACGTATGATGAAGAAAATCCGGCAGAATTAAGAGATAAGACAATGTTTACAATGATGTATGCTTGTGGTCTTCGTGTGAGTGAAGTTGTGAATATGAAATGGGACGATGTTGATTTGCATGAAAAAATCGTACGAATTACTGGAAAAGGGAATAAACAAAGACTGGTTCCTTTTTTTTCAAGTTGCAAACGTTTGTTGGAAAATTATAAAGTTCGATATTGGAATGTAAAAGTCAAAGAAGGAACGTATGTTTTTATTTCCAATCGAGGAAGTCAAATGACATCTCGGGGTATTCAATATGTGATGCAAAAGCATGCGGATGCGATTGGATTTCATATGCGGGTGCATCCACATATGTTGCGTCACTCGTTTGCGACCCATTTATTAGACAATGGAGCGGATATTCGGATTGTGCAAGAATTATTAGGACATGCAAGTCTTTCAACAACTCAAATTTATACGCATGTTTCGAGCAAAAGGTTACAGGAAGTATATGAGAGTGCCCATCCTTTGGCTCGGCAATAAAAAATTTTCTTCTTGAAAAGAAAATTAGAGATGGTATAATATATCAGCGCGTGTATGCGCAAATTCACACATCATGAATTCGAATGCCCGTGCACTTTGGTGTTGCATTCGTTAGAAATGATGGAGGAATAACGGAAAGGTAGGACTATTATGTCACAAATCGTATCAATTAAAAAAATGTTAGAAAACGGTGTTCATTTCGGTCACCAAACTCGTCGTTGGAACCCTAAAATGAAACCATACATCTACACAAGCCGTAACGGAGTTTACATTGTAGATTTAAACCAAACACAAGCTCAAGTAGAAGCTGCTTATGCTGAATTAAAAGCAATCTCTGAAAATGGAGGAAAAGTATTATTCGTAGGTACTAAAAAACAAGCGGCTGAAACAGTAGAAGAACAAGCTTTACGTTCAGGATCTTTCTACGTTAACAAACGTTGGTTAGGTGGATTATTAACAAACTTCAAAACAATCCAAAAACGTATTAAACGTCTAGTTGAAATCGAAGAAATGGAAGCTAGTGGAAAATTAGAAGTATATACTAAAAAAGAACAAGCTCAAATCTTAAAAGAAAAAGTTAAATTAGAAACTTCATTAGGTGGTATTAAAGAAATGAAAAAATTGCCAGATGCATTGGTAATTATCGACCCTAAAGAAGAACACAACGCAGTTGCAGAAGCTAAAAAATTAGGTATCCCTGTATTCGCTATGTTGGACACAAACTGTGACCCAGCTGATGCAGACTTCCCAATCGCTTCAAATGATGACGCAAACCGCTCAGTTAAATTGATTACTACAATCTTGGCAGACGCTATCGTAGATGCTAAAGGTGGATTGTTAGAAGTTGCATACTTAGACGAAACAGAAGAAGATTACACTATGGAAGATGTAATCCGTAACGTTGAAGCTCAAATCGCTGAAAACGAACGTCGTCGTCGTCAACGTATCGAAGAACGTCGTAAAAGAAACTTCGAACGTAACAAAAACCGTCGTCCATACAACTCAAACCGCCAAGGGGCTCCAAAAGCAAACCAAGAAGCAAAACCTGTAGAAAACAAAGAAGCTTAATTGAATCGGAGGAAAAAAATCATGGCAATTACTGCAAAACAAGTAAAAGAATTACGTGAAATGACTAGTGCCGGAATGATGGACTGTAAAAAAGCATTAACTGAATGTGATGGGGACATGCAAAAAGCAGTTGACTGGCTACGTGAAAAAGGAATTAGTAAAGCAGCTAAAAAAGAAGGACGTATTGCAGCTGAAGGGTTAACTCGTGTTGCGGTTGATGGAAACTATGCAGCATTGATCGAAGTAAACTCTGAAACTGACTTCGTTGCTAAAAACGAATCATTCTTATCTTTATTAGACACAATCGAAACAGCTGTTTTAGCTAACAAACCTGCTAACAATGACGAAGCTTTAGCTATCGTTACTGAAAACGGTACAATTGCTGACTTGTTAACACAAGCAACAGCAACTATCGGAGAAAAAATTACTTTCCGTCGTTTTGAAATCGTTGAAAAAACAGATGACCAAACTTTCGGAACTTACATGCACATGGGTGGAACAATTTCTGCTGTTGCTGTAGTTGAAGGAAGCGAAGAAGTAGCAAAAGACATGGCAATGCAAGTTGCTAGTATGGCTCCTAAATACGTTAGCCAAAAAGACGTACCTGCAGATGTTGTAGAACACGAACGTAACTTACAACAACAAATCATGGCTGCTGACCCAGCAATGGCAAGCAAACCAGAAAAAATCTTAGCTGGTATCTTAAATGGTAAAGTATCTAAACACTTCAAAGATGTATGTTTGATGGACCAAGAATACTTCAAAGACCCTAACGAAAAAGTAGCTAGCTTCTTAAAATCTAACAAAGCTAACATCGTATCTTTCGTACGTTTCCAAGCTGGAGAAGGTATCGAAAAACGCGAAGAAAACTTTGCTGAAGAAGTAATGGCTCAAATTAAAGGATAGTCAATGAATAAAGACGGCGTAAGTCGTCTTTTTTTGTGAGGAAACAATGAAATTTACAGATACAAACTTAGATGCCACTCTATTAGATGCATTGGAAATATTAGGTTATGAAAAAATGATGGAGGTACAAGAACGAGTGCTTCCAGAAATGTTAAAAGGACATGATTGTATTGTTCAATCCAAAACGGGAAGTGGAAAAACGGCGGCCTATGCACTTCCTATTCTTCAAAATTTAAAGATCAATGAACGGAGTCCACAAGCGTTGGTTTTAGTGCCGACTCGAGAATTGGCTTTGCAAGTGCAAGAAAGTTTTGATCAAATGGGAATTTATAAAATGGTTAAGACGTTGTCTATTTTTGGTAAGGTTCCTTTTCAATTCCAAAAAGAAGATTTAAAACAAAGATGTCATGTAATTGTAGGAACGCCAGGTCGTATTTTAGATCATTTAAATCAAGATACATTAAATGTGAATAAAATCCAAACGGTTGTTTTGGATGAGTCGGATGAAATGCTCAATATGGATTTTTTAGACGATGTAAAAGAAATCTTAGTTAGATTGCCTAAGCAAAAGACGACTTGTTTATTTTCGGCAACTTTGCCTGAAGAAATTAAAGAGTTGTCAAAACAATTTTTAAAGCATCCTAAAATGATTAATTGTATGCATGATGAAATTGTAAATTCACAAGTGAATGAGGTTTCGTATCGGGTGGCAGAAGAAGATAAGCTTTCTTTTTTAGAAAAAGTATTGGCTTATGAAAAGCCAGAATCTTGTATTGTATTTTTGAATATGCAGTCTAGAGTAGAATTGGTCTATGCTCGTTTGAAGGAATTGGGTCTATGTGTGGATCAAATTCATGGGGGTATGGAGCAAGAAGATCGTTTTAAAGCGATGAAGAAGTTCAAAGTGGGAAAGACTCGATTTTTGATTGCTACGGATATTGTTGCTCGTGGAATCGATGTGGAAAAAGTACAGCTGATTATTAATTATGATATGCCAAGTCCGGTAGAACAATATGCACATCGGATTGGTCGTTCGGGTCGTGTGAATGAATCTGGAAAAGCTATCAATTTCTTATATACCTACGATTCACCTCGGATTGAAAAGTTGGAACAATTTTTACAACGGAAATTGGAAGTGTTTGATAAAACTGAGATTGAAAATACGATTGTATCGCAGGATGTTGTAGAAGCTTTGTCAAAATCGAATCGTGTGATTGAAAATAAATCGAAGATGCTTCGTAAAGATATGATGAAGTTGTATATCAATATTGGAAAAAGTAAAAAAGTTAGAGCGGGCGATATTGTAGGTGCCATTTGTCAAATTGAAGGGGTCGATGGAGAAGATATTGGAGTGATTCAAGTGCAAGATCATCAGACTTATGTAGATATTGTCAATGGGAAAGGCAAGCGAGTTCTTTCTGGTTTAAAGAAGGTCAAATCGAAACCGGTTCGAGTTCAAAAGGCGAAAAGCTAATTAAAGGCGCAAAGCCTTTTTTTTTATGCGATTATCTTGTATAATTCTAATGATAACTAAAGGAGTCATATATCATGTATAAACGAGTATTATTAAAACTAAGTGGGGAAGCACTTTCTTCGAGTGAAAATGCATTGGATCCTCAAACATTGAAAAGATTGGCTTTGGAATTAAAAGAAGTACAAGAATCAGGAATTGAATTGGCAATTGTTGTGGGTGGAGGAAACTTCATTCGTGGAAAAATGATGGCAGAAATGGGAATGAATCGTGCACAAGCTGACTACATGGGAATGTTGGGTACGGTTATTAACGCTTTGGCTGTACAAAATGCTTTGGAACAAATTGATGTGGATACACGTGTTCAAACGGCTGTAGAAATGCAAAAGGTGGCAGAGCCATACATTTTGCGTCGTGCTTTACGTCATTTAGATAAAGGGCGTATTGTAATTTTTGGAGCGGGTACAGGTTCTCCATATTTCAGTACGGATACTACGGCAGCTCTTCGTGCTTCTGAAATTGGTGCGGATGTTATTTTGATGGCGAAAAATGGTGTGGATGGTGTGTATGATTGCGACCCTAAGAAAAATCCAGACGCTAAGAAATTTAATAAATTATCATACATGGATGTCTTAAATAAAGGGTTACAAGTCATGGATTCTACTGCAATTAGTATGTGTATGGATAATGACATTGATTTAGTCGTATTTAATATGAATGAACCAGGAAACATCGCAAAGGCTGTAAAACAAGCTGTAGATGGAACAATTATTTCTAAAAAATAAGGAGAATTAAAATGAACGAACATTTAGAATTAGCAGAAATGAAAATGATGGATGTTGTGGAAAACTTAGAGTCTAATTTCACAACGATTCGTACAGGGCGTGCAAACGCAACGATTTTAGATCGTGTACATGTAGATTACTATGGAGAACCTACTCCTATTAAACAAATGTCTAAAATTTCCGTTGTGGAGGGGACACAATTGGTTATTAAACCTTTTGATCGTTCTACAGTGAAAGATATTGCACATGCGATTCAAGCGGCAAACTTAGGTTTCAATCCGCAGGCAGAAGCGGACTGTATTCGTATTTTAGTGCCACAATTGACACAAGATCGTCGTAAAGAATTGGCTAAGGATGCTCAAAAATATGCGGAAGAAGCAAAGATTGCTATTCGTAACATTCGTAGAGATGTAAACGATACTTTGAAAAAAGATAAAGAAATTAGTGAAGATATCACAAAAGAATTGTTGGAAGAATCTCAAAAATTAACAGATTCTTATGTTAAAAAAGTAGAATCTTTAACAGAAGAAAAGAAAGAAGAAATTTTAGGATAAAATAAAAACCCAATGTATATTGGGTTTTTTCGATAGAAGGGAGAATACACATGAATATTCCAAAAACAATTGCTATTATCATGGATGGAAATGGTCGTTGGGCTAAAAAAAGAGGCTTGCCTAGAACAGCAGGACATAAAAAAGGGGCCGACACCATTCGTACGGTTGCTTTAGAAGCCAATCGTTTGGGTGTAAAAAAATTAATTTTATATGCATTCTCTACAGAAAACTGGAAGCGTCCCGAAGATGAAGTATCTTACTTATGTAAGCTTCCTGGTTTGTTCTTTAATAAATATATTAAAGAATTGATGGAAAACAACATTCAAGTGACTTTTGCAGGAGAATTGAATCGTTTTCCTCAAGATACACAGGATGTAATTAACAAGGCTGTAGAAATGACGCAACAGAATACGGGATTGGAATTATGTATTGCGATTAATTATGGTTCTAGACGTGAAATTTTATTGGCTATGCAAAACTATGCGAGTGAAGTACAGGCTGGAACACGTAAAAATGATATTACAGAAGAAGAGTTTTCTAACTATTTGTTTGTGCCAGAAGATATTGATTTAATGATTCGTACGAGTGGAGAACAAAGAATTTCAAATTATTTATTGTGGCAAATTGCTTATTCGGAATTTATTTTTACGCCGGTAGCATGGCCAGATTTTGATGAGAAAGCTTTGATGGATTGTATTGAAGAATTCAATTGTAGAGATCGTCGTTTTGGAGGGCTTACAAAATGAAGCAGAGAATTTTAACGGCGATTGCAATTATTCTTGTTGTTTCGATTCCTGTCTGTTTTGGAGGGGTTCCACTTCGTTTGTTAGCTTTGTTTATTCTTTGTTCGACTGGGTATGAATGGTTACGAATTCAGCCGAATGTACAAAAGTGGCCGTATTTAATTTTGATTGCGATAGCCATTGTGATGGGGGCTAGTCTGATTCCTGAAAGTTGGATGTTTGTCTATTTTGCTTTGGGAATTGGATTTTTCTGGGCACTTCCTGTGTTTAATGAAGATTTTACTGTGATGAATTCGAATGGATTTATTGCATATATTGTTTTATTTTCTTTATTTAATTTGTCGATGGTGGAATTGTTTTCGCATCATCAATATTTATGGACGATTGTTTTTGCAACCTATGGTTCGGATACAGGGGCTTATTTTACAGGAATGAAATTTGGAAAGCATAAGATGAATCCTCGCATTTCTCCGAAAAAGAGTTGGGAAGGATTTGTTGGAGGAGCGATTATTGGTTTTTTAATTAGTTTTGGTTTCTCTTTCTTATATGCAGATGCAATCAATCCTTTAGTGAATGTCGTTCTTTGTTTAATGTGTCCGGTTGTTGCAGAACTGGGGGATTTATGTTTTAGTGCTGTGAAACGGTATTATAAGATTAAAGACTTTTCTGATCTATTGCCGGGTCATGGTGGTGTATTGGATCGTGTCGATTCTTTATTAGCGAATATACTTTTGTTTGGAATTGTATTCCATATATTTGGTTAGGAGGAAAACAATGGGAATCCTTGCTTTTATATTCATGTTGAGCGTGATTGTCATCATTCATGAGTTGGGTCATTTTCTTGTCGCAAAATATTTTGGAGTGTATTGTCATGAATTTTCGATTGGGATGGGTCCTGCTATTTATCAGAAAAAAGGAAAAGAGACGACTTTTTCTATTCGTGCCATTCCTCTTGGTGGGTATGTGATGATGGCTGGAGAAAATGATGGTTCACAAGATGAAGATGAGGATGATTGGCTTCAAAATGTTCCGCAAGATCGTAGAATCAATGCGCTTCCGGCTTGGAAGCAAATTTGTGTAATGATTGCGGGAGTGGTGATGAATTTCGTTTTGGCGCTTGTTTTATTTGTTGGATTGGCAATGGCTAGAGGGTATGTGGTAGAAGAGCCTAAACCGATTGTTTATGAGGTTGTGGAAAATTCACCAGCTCAAATGGCAGGTATGCAAGTGGACGATGAAATCATTCGGATTGAGAATAAAAAAGAAACTATACAGCCAGAAACGCAAATGGATGTAATTGAATTTGTTCAATTTCATAAGGGTGTGTCTACGTATACGGTTCAAAGGGGCGATGAGATTGTTCAATTTGATATTGAACCTAGTTATGATGAAGAAATGCAAGGGTATACGATTGGAATGATTGCCCAAGCGTATGCAAGACCTATCACAAAATGGCAAGCAATCGGTGTTGGTTGTCAGGAGATGTGGGATTCTGGAACAATGATTTTCCGTTCGTTAGGAAAGTTGATTCAGGGAATTGGTATTGAAAATTTGTCAGGTCCTGTAGGAATTTATAAGATTACTCAAAAAAGCGCAGAAATGGGAATGATGTCATATTTATCTTTGTTTGCAATGATTTCTTTAAATATTGGGGTCTTTAACTTAATTCCGATTCCAGCTTTGGATGGAGGACGAATTTTAATTTTATTGATTGAAAAATTATTAGGTAGAAAAATTAATCAAAATCTTGTGGAAAAAATCATTATGGCTAGTTTCATTCTTTTATTTGGCCTAATGATTTATGCCACATTTAACGATGTGATGAGGTTTTTTATATGATGATAAAATATGAAAATAATTTTGAAGATGCCAAAATGGTTAGAGAACAAGTTTTTATGCAAGAACAAGGTTTTGAAAATGAATTTGATGAAATTGATCAAAAAGCCGTACACGTTACGATATATGAACAAGGAAATGTCGTAGGATGTGCAAGAACATATACAGAAGAGAATGAAAATGAAATTCATATTGGTCGTATCGCAATCTTAAAACCATATCGCCATTTAGGTTATGGTTCGAAAATTGTTAAAGCGTGCGAAAGTCAATATGATAGTCAAATGGTTGATTTCATACTTTCAAGCCAGTATGACAAAAGAGCCTTTTATCAAAGTTTAGGATATCAAGAACGTGGTGATATCTATTTGGATGAAATGGTTCCACACATTGAGATGATAAAAAAGCACAAGGATTGAATTCCTTGTGCTTTTTTACATGATTAGACTAAAAAATATAATAAGGGGTTGTAAAAAAATTAAAGCAATATACTTTATTTTTCTATTTTGGTCTAGTTTACGCAATCATTCTACA
>SAMEA104404106__coassemble_928_pt1 | contig 25535 bp, 20 predicted proteins | sample SAMEA104404106__metabat2_low_PE_012 | metagenome-assembled genome bin SAMEA104404106 (sample SAMEA104404106) | Balaenoptera acutorostrata | reverse complement strand
CTGTTGTGGAAGCACTGACTTGTTTAGCAGATTCTAAAGCGGATTGTAAAGCAGCAAAACTTTCTTCCGTATAAATAGTTGCATCTTTTTGTTCTGCTTCTTGAATTAAGGCATTCAATGTTTCTTTATTTGCACTTTGTTCTTTTTCAACCAATGCATCCATCGCATTTTTCAAAGAAGACACAGCCTGATCTACTTCTTCTTGGCTCGCTGAAGCATTCTCATCTACTTGTTTAGCAGATTCCAAAGCGGATTGTAAAACATCAAAACTTTCTTCTGTATAATGGGATGCTTCTTTCTTTTCTGCTTCTTGGATCGTTTTTACTAATTCTTCCTTATTGGCACTTCCTTGGTAAATGACTTCCATATGTACATCTTGATTCGGCATTTCAAAAGTTGTCTCTTTAGCATATGCATTTTCTAAAACAACGTCCGCCTTCCATTTATAGAAAGTTTGTTCTTCGGATTCATCCGCCACTAAAGTGACTGTCGTTTCAGGCACAATACAAACAACATTTTCTTCCGACTTTTTCATCTCTGTCTTATTTATAAAGGCTTTCCCATTTACGATAGTCGCATTTTGTCCTTTTAAAATTTGTACAGACGCGACACTTTGTCCTTCATCATTCTTTGTGATTTCTACCTTTAAAGAAGGATCTTTTACCGTATATCCTTTGGGTAATACATCTACATAATCTTCATACGCTAGTTTTTCTTTGCTACGTAAAATTTGTACATGCGCCGTACCTAAATTTTCAGTTTCGTCTTTTCCAACAAAATTAACAACAACATCTTTTACATCCGCATTGACTTTAAATACAACTTTATCCTCTTTTACAGCCACAGGCGTATCCGGATCGACAAACGTATGATCTTTTGGAAGCAATTGTTCAATCGTATGAGGAACAACATCTTCTAAACTTCCATCTTCTTTTACATTCACATACATAGTATCCCCTTGATCTAAGGCATTTTTAACAACTTTATTCGTTTTAGCATTCACAAATTCAATTGAAATCCGATGTTGTTTAGGATCTACAGGATTTACATTCAATAAATCTTCCTTACGCCAAATAGACGTTCCATAAAAGGCATTGGCCGTACCAATAGCCATCCATTTATTGTCTTCACTATTATTGGCTGCAAAAACTCGTAACCCTTGGTTATATGGATCTCCAAAACCATTCACCGTAATTTTATCAAAATGAATTCCATCCGAGCTAACATGCATGTCAAATCCAGCAATGGCCCCTTCCATGTTTTCTAAAATATATTGCACATCTTCGTACATACTTTGTTGAGATTCTTCTCCCGCAAAAGTTTGAGCCGCCCCTTGTAAATTCGAAGGAATTTCATCTTCTGTCGTCTCTAAATAAGTAGAAACTTCTTGATTCAATTTTAAATATTGAGAAACATGCGCAGCTTCTTCACGAATTCCTACTTCTTGGTTGGATTTTTCTAATTCATCCGCCTTCAACAACGCTTCATACAATGTTTCCACAGAATCTACTTTTACAATTGGCTTCGCCTCTACGATTTCTGCAGGTAACATAGATGGATTTTTTTCAGCATCAAAATAAGGTTCCAACTCTTTTAATAACCCTTTTGACGTATCTTCTTCTACTTTATTTTCGACTGTCGTATACAATGCAATCACTTCTTCATCATCTTCACCATCTGCTAAAGAACGTAAAGAAGCCGCTTCATGCATGGTGCTTTGAACTTGTTGCATTTGTTCACTAATTTGTTTGATCAAAGGACGTAAAATCATCGTTTCATCAAAGGTTCCTAAATATAATTTTCCATCATACACTTTCGATTGCCAAATATATTGTGTCTCTTTCGCCGTACGTTCGTTAGTACCAAATCCTGACAATGTATGCTCTCCAGAAACTGTGTTTGGAAAACTTGTCGTTGGATCTCCCATAATTTTGACAAACTTTTCATTTCCATTTTCATCAAAATCCATTCGATATAAGCTAACAGACTGTTCTAAATTTTCCTTTAAAAATGTAAATTGTTTTTGTTGCATGTTTTGGAAGGCAATTTGCGTATCGTTATATTCTCCAATATATAGCTTTCCATTGTATTTCACTAAATTACAAGCGCCGGCTCTTGTTCGCTCTTCATCAATTCCAAACGGATAACGAGCTCCATCTTTCGCATCTCCAGCTACGGGCGTCCACTTCCAACTTTCCATAGCGGTTGGATCCTCTCCAATCAATTCTCCTCGAATTAAGGCAAACGATTGCATTTCATCGATCACTTCAATTTCTTCGCCAGTTTCATTTCCGTTCTCATCCAATTTAGGTTCCATATGTGTATGTCCTTTTTCTTTGGCAATAGCTGGCGTTCCTGTACAAATTGCAACATACAATTTTCCATCCACTTCGGCCATTTCCCAAATGGAACCTCCAAAAATGCTATCTGGAATATGACAGGCCGGATATCCAAGCAATTCGGCAGGTGTCCCTTTCACAAACCGGCCTGAATCATCTAATTCTACATCTTTCCATGTTCGAGCAATTGTTTTAAATCCTTGATCTGGATCATCTGTAATAGCAATGTATGGATTTTCATCCAACCCTACACAACTGATGACTAAATATTCCCCAAAAGTTGTCAATCCACGTATAGTAGGGCAAATTAAGCGTTCGTTTCGTGCTACTTTCCATGCTTCTCCTAAACCTCCTGGATAATTGACCATGGAAGGATCTTGATATACACATTTAAATGCATCATTGGTCGGATCGACTTCATAAATGCTTGGTACATGATTGACTGAACCACAAAAATAGAGTTTTCCTTTATATTCAACCGAGTTACGAAATTGAGCGTTCAATCCATTTTCTGAAGCGGACATTAAAATTTGAACTTCTCCTGTTTTTACATTGATTTTTGATAATGTATTTCCAGGTTCTCCTCCGTCCTCTACACCAGAAAAGTAATCGCCCCCATAATTTTTGTCGGTTTGTTCTGGGTTGATGGGCGTTCCCATTAAGTCTCCTGTCAATCCTGCACTGTTGAATTGTGTACTGACATACATCCAATCTCCATAGGCGATTCCTGTCCATGAATACGATTGAGAGCGGTCTCCTGGATTTTCTCTAGGTCCTACACCTAATTTAGGTTCAGCCAATACTCCATTTCCGATATAGTCTAACAATCCGTCTGCCCATACTTCTGTTTCTTCATGAATTTTTCTTTCTTCTGCACTTTCAGTTGGATCATGTTCCATTTTATTTCCTGGATTTTCTGGATGGGAAATTTTAATAAATGTACTTTCTTGTACTCCGGCTGTAGATTCACTTTCTTCTAAGTCTTCTTGTCCTGTATATTTTCCTTTTGCGATTTCTGCAATTAAGGCTTTCGTAGGATTTTCTGCTTGTACAGCATATACGGGTAATGCATAATTGGCTACCATCGCCATAGAACAAACAACTCCAATAGCTTTTTTCATATAATAATAGTTTCTCTCTTTCTTTCTATGCAAAAAGAGTAGTTACACTTTTGACATGTTTATCCATCTGTTTTTGAGCCTGTATGTAACCACTCTCTTTAAATTTTTACGTGTTATTTTGTTTTTTTAGAACGACGTTTTACTCGACTGTATGTAACACCGGATGCAAGTGCTAATCCTGCATATGCGCTAATGCCTGTCGCAACGCTTGTTCCTGTATCTTTTTGTTCTGTTTGTGTTTTTTCGGAATCTGTTTGATTTGTTTGAGATGGTTTTGATTCGTTTGGATTTGTTTCAGATTCTGCTTTTTCTTCTTCTAGCTTCTTAGAAGCTTCTTCATAGCGTTGTTCTGCATCTCCTAATTTTGATTCCACTTCGGATAATTTATTTTTTAAATCTTCCAATTCAGCTTTGGCACGTTCATATTCTTCTGGTGCATCTTTCAATTCGTCTAAACGGTTTTGAGCTTCTTGCCATTCTTTTAACAATTCTTCATATTGTTTTTCGAATTCTTCGACTTCTGCTTGTTTATCTTTCAATGTTTCTTCCAATTCTTTGAATTGTTCTAAGCGTTTTTGAACATCTTCAAATTGTTTTTGAAGTTCTACCAATTGTTTTTGAACTTGTTCATTTAATTTTTTTAAGTTTTCGTATGCGATTTTAATTCTTTCGAAATCTTTATGATCTTTTTCTTTCTTTTTCAAATCTATACGAGCGGCTGCCAATCGGTCTTCTAAGGCTCCTACTTTTTTCAAAGCATCTACATATCGTTTGTGTGCACCGGATAATTCTTTAACTCGCGCTTTAGCTTGTTGTATTTTTTGCGTGTTTGCATCCAAGTCGGCTTGCGCTTCTTCCAATGCTTTTTGAGCTTTAGCAATTTTTTCTTCTAGATCTTTTTCATAGAATGCTAATTTAACATTCAATTGTTTGATTTTACGATTGTTATCTGCAATTTCACTCTTTAATTGAGCAATCAATGTTTCAAGTCGTTCTACTTCTGCTTTTGCGGCATTATAATCGTCTAATTTCGATTGTGCAGCTTTTACTTTTGCATTTTGAATAGACAATGCTGTTTTTTTAGAAGCCAATTGGGCTTTCAATTTTGCCAATTCTGCTTTATGACTTCCCGCATTTTCTGCTTCTTCTAATTGTGCTTCTATTTCACTAATTTGTGCTTCTAATTCATTCAATTCTGATTGAAGTTGAGATCCGGATGTTTCTAATTGTGCTTTTTGTGCTAGCAATGCCTCGTATTGAGGTTTGATTGCTTGAAGAGCTTGTAAGTTTGCAAGTGCTTGATTTTGTGCTTGAGCCAATTGAATGGTTTCTTGTTCTTTGGCATTTACTTCATTGACTAAATTGTTGTAGGCATTTTGAATAGCAAGTTGTTCATTAAATACATTTTCTGCTTGTGCGACTTTGTTTTCTAAGTGTCTAATTACTTGTAGAATGGGTTTCGTTTGAATCGGATTCAATCTTTTATAAATTTCTAATTTTCTTTGCGCATCTAATAAATCTTCTCGTGCTTCTTCTACATTTCCTACAGGAGCATTTTCTAATTCGGCTTGAAGTTGTGCATGTTGTGCTACCGCTTGCTCATAGGCTGCTTGGGCTTGTTCATAAGATGCTTGGGCACTTTCAATTTGTTCTTCTACATTTCCTAATTCTTCAATGGATTGATTTACTTCTTGTAATGAAGTTTGTTTTTGAGTAAGTGCCTTTGAAGTTTCTTCTTTTTTAGCTTCTAATTGTTTCAATTCTTTTTTAATCGCATTGACTTGTCCTGGTTTAGAAGATGTATTTTCCAATTCTTTGATTTTGTTTTCAATTTCTTGAATGTCCGATTGTAATTGGGCTTGTAAAGCCACGGCTTCATCGTAGTCTTTTTGAGCATCTTTTTTAATGGATGCTTTTCTTTGTGCGACTTTTAAATCTTTTTCAGCTTGTGCTAATTGTTTATTTAGTTTTTTATTTGCTTCTTTTAATTCGTTTACTTTAGCTACATCGGCTTCTTTGGCTTCTTTTTGATTTTGAAGCACTTGTAAGCGAGATTGTGTCGCATTTACTTTTGTTTGTAGACCAACTTGTTTTGCTTGCAAGCTTTTTAAATTTGCTTGTGCTTCGTTATATTCTTTCAATTCAAGAGATGCTTCTTTGAATTCTGCTTGTGCTTGGTCAAATTCTTTTTGGAGTTGTTCTACTTTTGCTTTTTGTGCTTGATATTCTTGTTCTTTGACTAAAAGTTCATTGTATTTCTTTTCAACTTTATCAAAGCTATCTTGCATTTCTTTTGCATATTCTTCATAGAATTCCAATTGTCCTTTGATAGTTTGGTATTCTTCTTTGACAGATTTTAATTCGTTATACTGTTTTTCTAACTCTGCTAATTCTGCTTTAGCTTGTGTTAGTTTTCCTTCCAATTCTACTTTTTGTTGATCCAATCGTTCGAATTCTGCTTGGGCTGCTTCATAGTCTTCCAACTTTTGTTTAGCATCTGCTAGCTTTTGTTCTGCTTTTTGGATATCTTCTTTCAATTGATTTTGTTGTTGAAGAAGACTTTGATATTCTTTTTCCGCTTCTTCAAATTGCTGTTGCAAAGATATAGCGGCTTCTTGTTGATTGGCTACTGTAGTGTTTTCCATCGCAAAAACAGGATTCGATGCTCCCACGCTCATAGCTGTACCAAAAGATACAACCCCAATTGTCATCTTACGAATACAGTTTTGAACTGGCGCAATGCTTTTTGTTTTCTTTTTCATATATAATCTCCTCTAGTCCCTTAACATACTTGTTATGTTATATAACATGATACCATCATTGTAATATAATTCAATACATATAACATAGAATGTTATAACAAGTTGTATACTTTTGATAAAAGCAATAAAAAAGAGTCTCTTTCAAGACTCTATAAATATATTATCTTCATATTTACTATTGAGATTGTTATTAAATTGGTTCAATTCATATTAGAAAAAGTCCACTTGATTTTTGGATGTATAATTTTCCCTCACCTCTTTGTACTCTTCTCTTTATTAAATTACTTCTTAATTATTGTAAATTTAGCATGACCTTTATTTTTTCTATAGGAGATCCAGATACTTCTTAAATCAAATCTAAATCATGAATTCCTTTTTTCCATAAATTGATTGTTGTTTGAATCTTTTCTTCTGCTTTTCCCTCTTCCTTTCCAAGCTCTATTCCTTCTGCTCTACCTTCTTGACGGACATCATCCTAAATCTTACACATAGTTCGAATTCCTCCCTCATCTTCTTTATAATATCGTACTCGATTTCTTAATGTTTCATAATACATATCCGATGCATTTGTGCAATTGAAATCATGCATCAAACATCCAATGGCTGTATTTTCTTGTTTACTTGCATTGACATACACAATATGCATCCCATGATTGAAATCTTCTTTTATTTCTTTCGTTGTACGTTCTATATGATAGATTGGTAAAGCTTGTTTAAATACATCCGTCTCTGTTATGAATACGACATGCATATCTTCCAACTCTTTAAATTCTCTATGAAGCAAACTTGTATGTGTATCCATTAAACTCGCATGATAGCGAGCCCTTCGAGGAGGTGCCCCCTTTTCATTCCTTTGTACTTCCACATTAATCGTTTCGTTTTGATTTGTATGAATCCATACATCCAAACAAATCGACTTACCATATAGGTTTTTAAAATCTTTTTGTGTCTGTCATTCGACAATTTCAAAATCTTTATGATCCAATATCACTTCTAGAAGAAGTTGACAACAGTCTTCATCTTTAAACACGACACGCATAAAATCATCATCTAGCAAATGCAATCTTTGGATACGTTCTATATCATTCACGTATGTATCCTCCTTTCCATCTATATACCTATACGAACCAAATTAAAAAGTTGTTCAAAAAAAAATCAAAAAAGGCATAAAAAAAGAGTCTCTTTCGAGACTCTAACTGTTTGTTTTAATCGATTATAAATTAAGCAATAATGTTTTGAGCGCGTAATACTTCTTCGATAGCAGCTACAGCAGCATCTTCGTCATCCCCTGAACAAGAGATAGTGATTTCAGATTGTGTAGGAATACCTAAAGACATAACACCCATGATTGATTTCATGTTAACTTCGCGTCCTTTGAATGCTACGTTAATGTCACTTTTGAATTTACTAGCAGCATTAACAGCTACAGTTGCAGGACGTGCGTGAAGTCCTACTGGGTCGATTACAGTTACAGTTACTTGTTTCATTTAAAATGTCCTCCTAAAAGTTCTACTCTATTTTATTCTATTTTATTTAATAAAACAATACCTAATCCATCTTTTCTGCATCCGCTTCCAAAACCGAAATTTTCAGTTCTTGCAGCATCTGCGCAAACGTACCTTGCCCTGAAATTAAATGACCAGAAAACGTACCGTCGTACACTTGCGAATTTCCACAACTTGGAGACCGCTTTTGAAGAATGATTAAATCACAATCTCGAACCATATCCAAAGCCTTTTGACTCCCCTTCATATAATTCAACGTATAATCCATTCCATCTTTTCCAATCACTTTGCCATTCACAATTTCACAAGGCGTTCTTGGTGCAGGAAGACCACCAAACATCTCCGGACAAACCGGAACAATCTCATGACCTTCTAACAATGCACATAAGGAAGAGTTGAAATTATTTTTTCCATTATACTTACAATTTCTTCCTAATAAACAGGCACTTACACCTATTTTCATTAACGCATCACTTCATCGTATAGTAACGAATATGTCTTCGCACTATTTTGCCAAGAAACATCCGAATTCAATGCGTTCGTTTGAAGCATATCCCAATCTTCTTTACGGTTGTAGTATACATCCGCAGCATAATATAAAGTATGCATCAAATCATTGGCATTATATGCCGCAAAGCTAAATCCATTACCACTCTTATCATATTCGTTGTAAGGATTTACCGTATCTTTCAATCCACCCGTTTCACGAACCAATGGAAGCGTTCCATAACGAAGTGAACACAATTGAGACAATCCACAAGGTTCAAATAAACTAGGCATCAAGAATAAGTCACAAGAAGCATATACTCTATGCGCTAACGATTCATTATATCCCTTATAGAAAGCAATCTTCCCTTTATTTTGGTTTTCTAAATCACGGAAAGCACCTTCAATTTCAGCCTCTCCACTACCTAAGATAGCCAATTGAATTGGAGCATTTGCCAAAGCTTGCAACTGTTCCATCATCAAGTAGAATCCCTTTTGCCAAGTTAGACGTGATACACATCCCACTAACATAACATCTGGATTCACTTCCAATCCCAGCTCTTTTTGTAAAGCTTCTTTATCCAATGCTTTTCCAGCCTTGATATTCACTTTATCAAAATGATATGGAATCTCTGGATCCGTAGCCGGATTCCAGTTTGTTGTGTCGATACCATTTACAATACCCCACAAATCGTATTTACGCATATTCAATACAGCCTCTAAATGTTCACCATATTGAGGCGTTAAAATTTCTTGCGAATATGTAGGAGAAACTGTTGTAATCTTATCCGAATATAAGATAGCCGACTTCATAAATGAAATACCACCATCAAAACGAACATTCCCATTATCTAACAAATAGTAAGGAAGCCCTAGACAAGAATCCAACATTTCCGGACCAAAGTTACCTTGGAATGCAAGATTATGAATTGTATATACAAAACGAATTGCACGATAACGAGGATCATGACTATGTGTTTCTTTCACCATACAAGGAATCATACCTGTATGCCAGTCATGACAATGCATAATATTTGGCCAGTAATTCAATTGATTTAACATTTCAATAACAGCCTTTTGGAAGTAAGCAAAACGTTCTCCATCATCCTCATATCCATACAAAGTATCTCTTTCAAAATAACCTTGATGTTGTACAAAGAAGAAACAAACATCACCTACCATCTTTGAGTAAATGCGAACAGGCACCTCTTGATAGTTGATTGAAACTGTATATTCGCAACAGAAATACAATTCATTCATGTACTTGTCAGCAATCTTTTTATAAAGTGGCATAACCACCTTAACCTCATGTCCAAGTTGTGTTAATGACTCTGGCAAAGAACCGATTACATCCGCCAATCCTCCGGTCTTAATGAAAGGTAGCCCTTCACTAGCAACCATTAAAATTGAAGCCATTAAACAGTCTCCCTTCTGTTAATATAAATTGGAGCATCTTTAGAACCAATAATTTCTTTTTTATGAACAATGCGAACCCCTTTATCGACGATCACATTTTTCAATACTGCATTCGGTGCAATATGAACACCCGGTAAAATAATACAATCTTCTACAACAGCACCTTTACCAACAACAACACCACGACCAATAATTGAACTACGAATCTTACCAGAAATTGTACAACCATTAGAAACCAATGAGTTCTTAGCACAACCTTCTTCTAAGTAAATAGTTGGTGCCGAGTCGTTTGTACGAGTATAAATAGGCCAATTTACATCAATGAACTCTTTCATATTTTCATCTTCCAACATTTTCATGTTGCTATCATAGTAAGATTTCAAATCATAAATCGGATATACTTTTCCACGATAGTTAATACCACGAATATCTAAATCTTCACAACTGTCGTTCAACGCATCTTTGAACCAGTACATAGAACTTGTCGAATGTGCTTTTTTGATCATTTCTACAAACATTTCTTTTGATAAAATATAAGTTTGTAAAGATAAAACTTGGTTTTTCTTGTTACCTAAGTTCATACCAAAACTTTGAACACCCTTTTGTGCATTTAAATCTAAAATGTCACAATTAATAAATTCTTCTTTGGCATTATCAACACGTTGATATAAAACAGAAACATCCGCTCCACTCTCAACATGTTGTTGTAAATATTCCGCATAGTTTACTTTATAAATATAGTTAACCGGTGCGATAATTACATATTCATTTGTATCTTGTTCAATTTGATATAAATATTTATAGTATGTAGCTACATCACTAATACGAGCTGCTCTTTCTCCATCAGGAAAAACCGGAACAATTCCTAAGTGACCATGTTTAGAATTGATATTGTATTGACGACCTGAACCAATATGTTCAAACATAACCTTAGGATCTCCATTGACAAAAATATCAATATCGTTCATACCAGAGTTTGTCATATTCGAAATAGGAAAGTCCATCAAACGGTAACGACCAATAAATCCAAAAGCGGCAACTGGTCTATATTTTTCCAAACCTTCAACATACACATTTGCATCGTTGTATGCAATAATACCTAAAGCGTTATACATATCTCTCACCCTTATTCACCTTTCTTTACACGTTTAGAAACCAATGCGATTTCTTTGCTATCTAAAGAACCAACAACTGCTTCTGGGTCAACCTTAACGTTTTCAGCAATAATTGCACGATATACTTTTGCACCCGCACCAACAGTAACACCAGGCATCAATACAGATTCGCGTACATCTGCCCCTTCTTCGATGGTAACACCATTAAATAATACAGAATCTTTTGCTTCTCCACGAATGATTGCCCCTTGGTTAATGTAGCAGTGCTCTACACGACCCGTCGGACTTACATAGTGAGGTAAAGCAGGAATATCAGCTGTATAAATCTTCCAATTTGGATCATCTAAATCCAATTCATTATTTTTGTTTAATAAGTCCATATTAGCTTCCCACAATGAATCGATTGTACCAACATCTTTCCAATATCCATCAAAACGGTAAGCCAACAATTTTTTACCTTGTCCTAATAAAGAAGGAATAATATCTTTACCAAAGTCATGAGAACTTCCTTCTTTTTTCATATCGTCAATTAATTCTTTACGTAATAATTTCCAGTTGAAAATGTAAATACCCATACTAGCCAAGTTACTCTTTGGTTCAGCAGGCTTTTCTTGGAATTCAATAATATTGTCATTTTCGTCACAATTCATAATACCGAAACGACTTGCTTCTTTCCAAGGTACTTGCAATACGGCAATCGTTGCATCTGCATTGGCCTTCTTGTGTGCAGATAACATTTTGTCATAATCCATTTTGTAAATATGGTCACCCGATAAAACCAACACATACTGAGGATTAAATGTATCGATGAACTCAATGTTTTGTGTAATCGCATCTGCCGTACCACGATATACATCAAATTTTGTTCCATCCTTTTCACTCGGTGGCAATACATAAACACCACTTCCACGGGTATCGAGTCCCCAGCGTTGTCCAGCTCCTGCGTACGCATTTAGTTCCACTGGCTCGTATTGTGTTAAAACACCCACAACATCAATGTTTGAATTGGCACAGTTACTAAGCGGAAAATCAATAATACGATATTTTCCACCAAAGTAAACTGCAGGTTTCGCTGTTTTCTTTGTTAAATCAAACAAGCGAGTCCCACGCCCACCCGCTAGAATCATAGCGAGCATATTATTTTGTTCCATAGTCATCCTCCTATAAATTATTACTACTTAATGAAAGTATAGCACTTTTATAACAATTTAACATTGAATATTATCGAAAAATACGAAATTGTAATCGTTTTCAATTGAAAAAGAACAAAACATTACCATTTTTTCCATCTCTATACTATAATTTGAACCATGAGCATAATTATTCCCTTTAAAAAAAACATGTATAAAGTTGAATTAGGAAAAATGGACGAAACCCAATTTTATGAAAACATTCAACTCTCTAAAGAAAAAAGAAAAAAATTAAACATTCAAAAAAAGAGAAGCACACTCTACATTACAGACAATCAAACCTATAAAGAAGAAAGTTATCCAGGAACGATTGACATCATATACGAAGACAATTATTGTATCGCCATCAATAAAAAACCATACCAACTCATCCATAGTGACGGACACACTCAAGATACACTCCAAGCAAGAGTCAACCATTATCTCAAACAAAACAATTGGCCCTACCATGCCCAAGCCATCCATCGAATCGACTATGAAACAAGCGGCATCGTCCTCTTTTGTAAAATGCCCCTTCTGCAAAACTATTACGACCAACAATTTAGAAACCATACAACCATCAAACAATACATCGTACTCGTCGAAGGAAACTTTCCACACAAACAGATTGACCTAAAATTTTCCATTGCCAAAGACCGCCATCAAGCCAATAAAATGCGCGTAGGAAACACAGGAAAAGAAAGTTGGACCCACATTGAAAAAATTAAAACCATTCAAAATGAAACCTTCCTTCTAGCCACACTTCACACCGGCAGAAAACATCAAATCCGAGTCCACCTTAGCCACATAGGATACCCCATCAAAAACGATCCTCTCTATGGACATAAAAAAAATCAACAAGCCCTATGCCTAGAAAGTCACAGACTCTCTTTTCAACAACCCCTTAACCAAGAAGTCATCGACCTAGTCATCCCTGTTGATTCTCGATTCATGCCCTTTTCAAATACACACTTAAAAAATACCAAACATACGCCAAATAATACGAAGTAAGATGCAACGATTTGATTGCCTCCACATACAAAGGATACACACCCTGGTTACGAACCAAAATATGATAAAACTGGGATAACGTATCCCCTTTTTTTTGTGACAATTTTACGTTCAGCACCCTCAAAAACTCATCATAACGCCACAGACGAACCGCATCCAACTCACATATCCAAGCTAAACACTCCACCCATTTACCAAAAAAGTAATCTGAAGAAAATCGATTGTTTAAATTTGCCACACGATAGCCAAACACACTATCCATCAAATTCGCAATCACATCTACATCCTTCTCAATAAATTTCAACTTTAAATATTGCTCCACCATATACATCTCCGACCAATCTTGTACATCAAACGAATACATATAACCACAATATTCACCTAAAAACTTCATCGTCTCAAAATATCCCATCTCCAACGTACGAACTCCATTCTTTTGGCTAAAATCCAAAACATGACCCATTGGAAGTAACGGCTCAAACCGAAATTGTTTACAATCTGAATCCACAAAACGAACCAAACCAATCCCATGCACATCCACTACATACACTTCTTCGGCCCCCATATCCAAAGCCAAAGAAACCGGTAAATTATCCGCATATCCACCATCTATATATGTCTTACCTTCAATTTGAGCCATCGGAAACGCTGGAAAACAAGAAGCCGAAGCCATCAATATATCCACCGCATTTTCTCTAGTAAAATCTTCCTTATAAAAAGGAACCCCACGATGTGCATCCACACTATACGTCATACAAGCAAAATCAATATTCGAAGCCATAAACGCATCCCAATCAAACATTCGTTCAATCTCACTACGCAAAGGAGAAACATCCAACCCATCTCGAACATACGACTTAAACAAATCAAACAACTCCTGTTTATTTTTGACAACATCCTGCCAATCATAAATAGGATCCACCATATCCGTTACAATCTGCTCAGGCGAAAGATGATATACAAACTCTAACAAAAGCTTCAAACTTTGCTGCGTATACATAGCCCCCACCAAAGCTCCAATACTCGTGCCACTCACCACATCAAAATGAATACCACACGATTGAAACGCAATCCAAGCCCCAATTTCATACATTCCACGAGCGCCACCGCCCCCAAGGACAAGTCCTCTTTTTTTCTTTACTACATCCATGCCATCAGTATACCATAAATCGTATATCCTCGAGCCAAAGCAACCATAAAGCCCAAACCCAAAAAGGAAACAAACGGAATATAACGACGCTTATACACAAGCACAAAAAGAAAACTAAAACCAATCGCCAACAATAAACAAGCAATCATACGTTCCATACCTAATATACAAGCAAACAATCCAATATAAAAAACATCTGCACTCTCAATACAATCAAGACAAAACCACTTTAAACAAACAACCGGCAAAAGAAAACTAAACAAAGCCATACCATCTAGTCTTTGTCCTGCCACGAAACCACACGAAAGAACCATCCAAAAAGGAGGAATATAATATTCTTTCCAATCCATATACGCAATATACAAAACAAAAATTCCAATTAAAAATATCTTCATACTATCCTATACGAAAAAAAGTCCAAAAACTGGACTAAATTTCAAAAATAGTTTTTGACAAAGGTAAATCTACCTCACTCAAATCCAAACGATATGCCTGTAAAAAATAATTCCCCTTCTTTTTCGAACCATATTTAAAATCATGACACAATGGATGACCTATATGAGCCATCAACGCTCGAATCTGATGAAAACGTCCCGTCAACAACTCCACCTCAATCAACGTACGAGAATTTTGACGCTCCACTACACGTACACGCATATCCGCACGTACAAATCCATCTGCCTTATGATCTTTTACAACTGCAAGCGTATTCGACTTCTTTAAAAAATAATGCATAGAAAGAACATCATCCTTCACAATACCATCAACCCAAGCCTTATAAAACTTATGTACTTTTCGATTGGAAATCGCCTCATTCACAACCCGTAACGCTCGTGCGTTTTTAGCTGCCACAACCAACCCTTGTGTATTTCGATCTAACCGATGACAAATCGTCGGTGCAAACGCATGTTCTACACTCGGATTCCATTGTTTAGATGCAAATAAATACGATTGAACCCTTTGCACAAGACAATCTTGCCCATTGTTAGCATCACTTTGTGAAAGCAATCCTGCCGGCTTGTTCACAATTAAAAGATTATCATCTTCATACACAACATCTAAAGGTAAAGCATCTACCACTTCATGCTGTTTTTGTTCTAAAACATCCGGTGGTAAAAATAATAAAATATGATCTTCTTCCATCAACATTTGATTAAATTCACACCGTTTTCGATTGACTTTAATTTTCTTATTGCGAATGGCCTTATACATCATCGACTTACTCATAAGTGGGAAAGTCTTTAAAATAAACTTATCCAATCTCTGATTTGCATCATTTTTTGTGATTATAATTTCTTTCATGAATATACTCCAAACATTCTTTCGTATTGTCAAAGACAGGAACTCCACACTTGAGTAAACGATCCCTTGACTGATGTCCACTCGTAACCAGAATACAATGCGCTCCTACACTATGTGCCACTTCATAATCGTGAATACTATCCCCAACAAACCATATCTCATCTTTTTGATTGCAACCTTCCACAAACGATTGGGCCAACTTTTGTTTAGAATTGGCATAAATATCTTGAATGCCCAACACACCATCCACATATTCTTCAATCGAATATTGTTGTACTTGTGCATCCAAATATTCTTTTTTACTCGCTGAAAGAATCGTTTGTGAATACCCTAACTCTCTAGCCAACGCCAATGTCGACACTGCCATATCAGTTAAATGACATGAATAACTTTTCTCTTGATAATCAGCCATATACGATTGAGCCAATGTCGCATAGCTTTTCTTAGAAAAATCAAACCCTACTTTTTCATAGTAAGATTGGATTGGAAAATCAAACACATTCCGATATGCTTCCAAGCTAGAAAGTGGCTTTAAATCATTGTTTACTAATAAACGATTGATACATTGAAAACTAAGATCTACATCATCCAACAATGTACCATTCCAGTCCCATATAATTCTTTTCATAGATTTAATTATACTACATATGTCAAACGAATAAATTCACAAAGTAAGCGCTTTCGTATATAATAAGATTGTATACAGGATCAAAGGAGTAACAACTATGAGAGGAATTTATAATTCAGTCACAGACATTCGTCGTCAAGTGTTTACTGAAATCGCAAAAATGGCTTATGCCGACAATATAGATTATGTAAAACGAATTGAAGAAATCCCCTATGAAATTTTGCCAGGTACGAAAGCCAAATATCGCAACAGTATCTTTTTAGAACGCGCTATTATCGGAGAACGTTTACGACTTGGTATGGGGTTGCCATTACGTGAAATGGACGAATATGGAGCTTTAAGCGATGGAATTGAAGAAAGTGTTATCGCTACAAAATACTACGACGCCCCATTGATTAACGTAATTAAATTTGCTTGCAACGCATGTCCAGAAAAGAAAATTATGGTCACAAACGCTTGCCAAGGCTGCTTATCACATCAATGTACAGAAGTTTGTCCAAAAGATGCCATACATATCATCGATGGACACAGTTTCATTGACCAAGACAAATGTATTAAATGTGGACGTTGCCTAGAAGCATGTCCATACAATGCGATTGTAAAAATTGAACGCCCATGTGCCGCAAGTTGTGGAATGAATGCAATCACAAGCGATGAAGATGGAAAAGCAACCATCGACTACGACAAATGTGTAAGTTGTGGAATGTGTCTCGTCAATTGTCCTTTTGGAGCAATTGTAGATAAAGGACAAATTTTCCAAACTATTTATTCCATGAAACAAGGAGATGAAGTCATTGCAGCTGTCGCTCCAGCTTTTGTTGGTCAATTTGGACCTAGTGTCAGTCCTGAAAAATTAAAAGGAGCCTTAAAAGAATTAGGTTTTGCAGATGTTGTCGAAGTCGCAATTGGAGCTGACTTATGTACAATTGAAGAAGCGGCCGACTTCTTGGATAAAGTACCAGAAAAACAACCATTTATGGCTACTAGTTGTTGTCCAGCGTGGTCTGTTATGGCAAAGAAAGAATTTCCACAATTTGCTTCATATATTTCAATGGCTCTAACTCCTATGGTATTAACAGCTCGTATGATTAAAAAAGATCATCCAAACGCTAAAGTTGTCTTTATTGGACCTTGTGCAGCTAAAAAGTTAGAAGCCTCTCGTAAATCCGTACGTTCTGATGTCGATTTTGTACTTACTTTTGAAGAAGTGATGGGTATGTTTGAAGCGAAAAATGTAAATCTAAAAGACATTCGTCAAGTCGATCCTTTAGAAGAAGGATCGAACGATGGTCGTGGTTTTGCAGTCAGTGGTGGAGTGGCCCAAGCGGTTAAAAATTTAATTCAAAAAGAACACCCTGGCATGGAAGTAAAAGTGCAAGCTGCAGAAGGCTTAAAGAACTGTAAAACAATGTTAATGATGGCGAAAGCTGGACGATTGAATGGATATTTATTAGAAGGTATGGCTTGTCCTGGAGGTTGTGTTGCAGGAGCCGGAACATTACAACCAATCGCAAAATCGAGTGCGGCTGTAAAACGATATGCAACCCAAAACGAAAGAAAAAATGCCGATGAGTCAGAATATGGTCATCGTCTTCATGAATTAAGTCATGAATAATTTATAAAAAATAAAACCAGCATCGAGATGTTGGTTTTTTTGATGTATACTTATTACATTGAGAGGTAAAAAACAATGAAACGTTTTGATTATTATACAGTAGCGACAGCTACCTTAGATGTGCAAATTGCCAATCCAAAAGAAAATGTGGATGCGATTTTAAACATCATCCAAAAAGCCAAAGATGATACGCAATTGATTGTATTTCCAGAACTTTGTATCACTGGATATTCTTGCCAAGATTTATTTTTAGAAACAAAGCTGCTACAAGAAGCAAAACATCAATTGATTCGTTTAACAAAAGAAATGAAAGACAATGTGGCAATCGTGGTAGGACTTCCAATCCAAATTCAAAATCATTTATACAATGTGGCCGCATTTATATCTGACCACAAAATCTTAGGAATGTATGTAAAAAATAACTTAGCCAACTACAACGAATGTTGTGAATCTCGTTGGTTTTCTACATTAAAAGAAGACACAACCCTAGTTTTACATGGACAAGAAATTCCAGTATCTAATCGCATTCTTTTCCAAGATGAAACTAGCCAAGCAACCATTGGTATTGAAATTGGAGAAGATGCTTCCACCATTCTTCCTGAAAGTAGTTTCCATGCTTTAGCAGGTGCTACAATCATCGTTAATCCTAGCGCTACTAGCGATACAGTAGGTAAAAAAGCCTACTTACAAAACCGAATTTGTCAACAAAGTCAACGTTGTATGACTGGATATGCATATGTTAGTGCTGGAAACCAAGAAAGCAGTCAAGATTTTGTTTTTAGTGGCTATAGTATGATGGCTGAAAATGGAGAATTGCTTGCTGTATCCAAAAATGAAGAATTAACCTATGCCCAATTTGATTTACAGCATGTACAAACCGATCGTATTCATTTTCAATCCAGTTTTGCAAGCAACAATCCATACGAATATATGACAGTTTCTTATTCAAGCCATCCAACAGAGGAAATTGAACTTTCAAGAAATATTTTGGCATATCCTTTTGTTCCAAAAGATCAAAATGAAAGAATCCATCGTTGTGAAGAAATTTTACACATTCAAGCCCAAGGTTTGGCCACTCGTTTGAAAAAAATTCATTGTAAAGATGTTGTGATTGGGATTAGTGGAGGTTTGGATTCTACTCTTGCTATTTTAGTGGCAGATTTAGCCTATGATCTTTTAGGGTATGATAAAAAAGGCATTCATGCCATCACTATGCCTGGTTTTGGTACAACCCATCGTACAAAGTCCAACGCTCAAATTTTAATGGATGTTTTAGGTGTTTCAAGTGAAGAGATTTCCATTGCTGCTTCGGTTCGTCAACATTTTGCAGATATTTCTCATGATGAATCGGTACATGATGTGACCTATGAAAATTCTCAAGCTAGAGAACGTACCCAAATTTTAATGGATTTAGCAAACCGCTACAATGCGATTGTAGTAGGTACAGGAGATTTAAGTGAATTGGCTTTAGGATGGTGTACATACAATGGAGACCATATGTCCATGTATGCGGTCAATGCTTCCGTTCCAAAAACGTTAGTTCGTTTTATATGTGAGACGCAATCCATTGTATCAAGACGAAAGGGAAATATAGAGTTGGCCGATGTTTTACAAGATATTTGTGACACGCCTGTATCTCCTGAATTGCTTCCACCAGATCCTAGTGGTAAAATTCAACAAAAGACAGAAGAAGTGTTAGGAAGTTATGATTTGCACGATTTCTTCTTATATCATATGTTGCGTTTCCATGAAAGTCCTGAAAAAATCTATGCGTTAGCTCAATATGCTTTTAAAGATGTTCCTGCAAATATCATAAAAAAAGCTATTCAAACATTCTATTGGCGTTTCTTTACTCAACAGTTTAAGCGAAATTGTATGCCCGATGGTATAAAAGTTGGTTCCATTGCTTTTTCAAGTCGCGGAGATTGGCGTATGCCAAGTGATGCAAACCAAGCGATTTGGAGTGAAGAAGTCAAACATCTACAATAAGAAAAAAGGGGTTCACTTTTAAATGAACTCCTTTATTTTTGCGATAATCTCATCCAATCCTGTTTTTTCTGTGCTACTAATAGGCACAATACTGCGAACAGGGATTTGAAGTTTTTGAGATATTTTTTTTATGTTAGAAAGTCTTTTTGTTTTAGGAACCTTATCAATTTTGGTAGCTCCTACCACAACTGGAAATTTCATTTCACGAAAGAATTCCACCATGTCCACGTCATCAGCGCTTGGTTCATGACGAGAATCCACAAGAGAAACAACACATTGAATATTTTTTCGTTCTAAAAAATATTCATCCATCATCTTTCCTAATTTTTTTAATTGAGCTTGTGACATTTTAGCATATCCATATCCGGGAACGTCGACAAGCATCCATGTTTCATCAATCATAAAAAAGTTGATCAAACGAGTTTTTCCTGGTGTGTTTCCTACGTAGGCTAGTTTTTTCTTATTCGTCAATGCATTGATAAATGAACTTTTTCCTACATTGCTTCGTCCAACTACGACCACTTCTGGAAGATTGGATTCTGGCCATTCACTTTTTTGCGTGGCACTCGTAACAAATGTACTCTGCATATTATTTCACCAAGGCGTGTTCTAATACTTCGCTCACATTCGATACAGGAATGTAATGAATCGCATCTTTTACTTCTTGTGGAATATCATCTAAATCTTTAACATTTCCTTTTGGAATTAAAATTGTTGTAATTCCTGAACGATGGGCTGCTAAAGATTTTTCTTTCAACCCACCAATTGGAAGTACATTTCCTCGCAATGTTACTTCTCCTGTCATAGCTAAATCCGCTTTAACAGGCGTATTTGATAGACAAGATACTAAAGCCGTTGTCATCGTGACTCCTGCACTTGGTCCATCTTTAGGAATGGCTCCTTCTGGTACATGTACGTGAATGTCAATGTCTTCGAAGTTTTCAATTTGAATTCCATAGTCTTTAACATGGGCACGAACATAATCTAAAGCGATGCTTGCCGATTCTTTCATAACATCCCCTAGTTGTCCAGTTAAAACAAGACGTCCTTTTCCTGCAAATTGGTTAGCTTCGATTTGAAGAATATCTCCACCAAAGGAAGTATAAGCAAGTCCTGTCACAGTACCTACTTGATCGGACATTTCTTTTTTACCATATTCTACTTTTTCATTTCCCAACCATTTGTGGATGTTTTCTTTATCAATCACAATTTTTTCTTCTTTATCTTTTAATACGGCCAATACTGTTTTACGAGCTAATGTAGCAATAGTACGTTCTAATTGACGCACTCCCGCTTCTCTTGTGTAGTAGCGAATCAAGTAAAGAAGCATATCGTCAGAAATAATCATTTGCTCAGATGTTAATCCATTTTCTTTCAATTGTTTTGGAAGTAAATGTTCACGTGCAATATTAACTTTTTCAACATCTGTATATGAGCTTAATTCAATGATTTCTAAACGATCGCGCAATGCAGCTGGAATATTTTCCAAATAGTTTGCGGTTGCGATAAATAAAACTTTAGATAAGTCATACGATTCTTCAATGTAGTGATCTGAGAATACGTTGTTTTGTTCTGGATCTAACACTTCAAGCATTGCACTTGAAGGATCACCTTTATAGTCGCTTGCCATCTTATCGATTTCATCTATTAAGAAGACTGGGTTAATCACACCCGCTTTTTTCATACCTTGAATGATACGTCCTGGCAAAGCTCCTAAATATGTACGACGGTGTCCGCGAATTTCAGCTTCATCACGAACGCCTCCTAATGACATTTTTACAAATTTACGATTTAAAGCATGAGCAACTGATTTAGCTAAACTCGTTTTCCCTACTCCTGGAGGCCCTACTAAACAAATAATTGGTGCTTTCAATGAATTTGTCATTTGTTTTACACCTAAGTATTCTAAGATTCTTTCTTTGACTTTTTCCAATCCATAGTGGTCATCGTCTAAGATTTCTTGGGCTTGATTTAAATCTTCGTTATCTTGTGTTTCTTGCCACCAAGGCAAGTCCATCAACCAGTCAATGTATGTTTTGATGACACCCGTCTCTCCACTCGCTTGTGGTAATGTTTCATAGCGCATCAATTCTTCTTTGACTTTATTTTTAATGTATTCTGGATATGGATTTTCGTCCAACCGTTTACGAATTGCTTCTGCATCTTTATCAGTAGGAACCACATCGCCTAATTCTTCTTTAATAGCGTGCATTTTTTCACGCAAGTAATAATCTTTTTGTCCTTGATCAATTCGATCTTTTACTGTTTCGTTGATCCGTTTTTCAACTTCGGCCATTTTCTTTTCGTTTTCAATATCTTGAAGCAACATAACCAAACGATCGTTGATTCCTAATGTTTCAATATATTCTTGTTTACGTTCTAAAGACAATGGGAACATTTGAATGGACTTATCTGAAAGTTGGTCGGCTCCAATTCCTTTTGATAAATCTAACATCAATTCTTTTGTTAAGAATTTTTGACCAGAATTCATAGATTCAAACGCTTCAGCAAGCATTCTTACTAAGGCAACTTCTTCTGTTTCATCTTGTTTTTGACTGTCGAGTAATTCAACCTGTCCCATTTCGCTAATGTCATGGTTTACATCCAATAAGCGAACCCGTTCCAATCCTTTGAATTTTACACGCAAAAATTTATCAAAACGACGAACGTGACGGATTTCACATAAAACTCCAACTTGATATATATCATCTACAGATGGATTTTCGATGTCGATTTGTTTTTGAGAAAATAAAACAACTTGATCTTCAAAATTTTCTTGAGCATTTTCAACCGATGCCATAGATTTTGGGCGTCCTACATCAATCACTACTTCTTGATTTGGGAAAACGACAACGCCGCGCGTACAGATCAACGGGTATTTTCTTGTTTCCATGTTCGACTCCTCCTTCTATATTGAAAAAGACGCTAGGCGTCTTTTTTTCATTTTCATTTACTTTTTAAAAACTATTTTGCTGATTCTTTTAAGAATTCAACTGTTTTACCTTGTTTCAAATCGTATTCGATGCTTGAAGGGTTAATCAAAGATTTGATTTGTTCAACAGGCATTGAGTACATTTCAGACATTGTTTTGTATTCGTTTTCTACAGCGTCTTCTTCTAATTCGATGTTTTCAGCTTTGCAGATAGCTTCTAATACTAATGAAGTGTATACACGTTTTTCAGCTTCTGGACGCATTTGGTTACGTACGTCTTCTACTGTTTGGTGAGTAGCTTCTAAGAATTGAGCAGCTGTAAATCCTGAACCTTGCATTCTTTGTTCCAATTGTTGGTACATGCGGTCTACTTCAGATTCAGTCATAACTGCAGGAATTTCTACAGTACATACTTCGTTTACTTTTTCTAATACTTCTTCAGTAAATTTGTCTTCTGCTGCTTTTTCTTTTTGAGATAGTAAGTCAGCTTTTGCTGTTTCTTTAAATTGTTCTACAGTTTCAACACCTTCGCGTTTTAATTGTTGAATCAATTCGTCATTAACTTCTGGTAATTCTTTGTATTTTACTTCGTGAGCTTTTACTTTGAATACAACAGGTTGTCCAGCTAAGTCAGCTGCATGGTAGTCTTCAGGGAATGTAACATTCACGTCACGGTCTTCTTCTGCTTTAATACCAATTAATTGTTCTTCAAATCCAGGAATGAATGTGTGAGAACCAATTTCTAATGGGTAGTTGTCTCCAGCTCCACCTTCGAAGGCTACACCATCTTTTTCACCTTTGAAGTCGATTACAACTTGGTCACCCATTTGAGCTTCTTCGTCTTCTTCACGGATTACCCATTCAGCAAAACGTTCTTGAACACGTTTTACTTCTGCTTCTACTTCTTCTTCTGTTACTTCAACAGCGTCTTTTGCAACTTTGATTGCTTTGTAGTCTCCTAATTTAACTTCAGGAACAACTGTACATTCAAATTCTAATACAACTTGGTCTTTGTTTGCTTCTTTAATGTTCAATGCTGGACGAGCTACCAATTCCAATTCGTATTGTTTCATACCTTCTTGTAATGCTTCTCCAGCTACTTCTTGAGCAGCTAAGATGCTTACTTCTTCAGCAGGAATTTGTTGTTTTGCGATTGCGTTAGGAACTTGTCCTTTACGGAATCCTTTAATGTTTAAGCTTGCTTTTGCATTGTTGAATGCTTTTGTTTGTGCTTTTGCCCAAACATCTCCATCTACAGTTACCGTTAATACTCCGGTAGAATTTTCATTTAATGTCCAACTACAGTTCATGATTTTCTCCTCGCTTTTCAATAGATAATATGTAGTTTTCAACTTGATCTAAATTATGTACTTTATAAAATAAATCAAGTTCTTCTATTTGTCCCATGGCCTTACTTACCAAACGTACAATTGCTTTGGCAAGTGCTGTGCTATCTAGTCCTTGAAAGTCAAAAGGTCTTGTTTCTAAGACTTCTTGCTCAAGCAAACGTAAACAGAAGTTATACATTGCTGGATTGAAACTAGAAAACCATGTCTCAAATATCTTTTTGGTTTGTACGATTGTTTCATCTTCCGTACTTGGAAGAATCGCACTCGGAATAAATGTGACTTCCATCCCTGATTTTTCAATACGATATGGTGTATCGATTTTTTGTTCCATCAAGGCCTCAATCAATTCTCCTTTAAATTCCATTAACATATCAGAATCCAAAAGAGTTTGCACTTCTTCTTCATATAAACGCAAGTTCATCGTCACTAGCATACTACATGCTTTAACTTGTTGAACGTCCGTTCCATGGACCCATTTTGCCAAATCTGGCATCGTTTGTCGATTCCCACATTTCTCAATATGAGGTGCAATCTCTTCTTTTTTATCATGAAGAATGTCTAGCACATCTTGAGGAACGTATGGAAGCGCCAATTCTTGCTCGATCATATCGTTGGCTTGTTGATACTTGGAATCATTGATTAATTCCTGAATTTCTTGAACAAATGATTGATAATATGGATTCACAAATTCTCCTTAAACACTTTAGCATTATAGCACAGCGATTGCTAGGAAGCAATGTTATAGCTTTTGAAAACGTGCGATAAAATGCTTGTTTCCTAAGGAATGACGCTCTATTGCAAAGACTTCTTCCTCTCTAGAATCATACCATCCTAAGAACTTGTATCCTTTTTTTACAGCTGGCAACAAAGGAATAGAATCCATAAAATATGTATATTTTTTAGGATTGCTTCGTGCAGCAAAACCCCCATCACAATCGTATGTAATCGCATATTCAATCACATTCCACTTAGCATATAGCGTACAAGATTGGTGGATTGGTTGATCAAAATCATACGGCAATTGAAAATCTCGATCCCAATACCAACCTGCAAATTCACTTCCCATACGCATAGGTGCTCGAAACGGCTCTAACAAACCACTTGGACCAACTTCTTTAGCTACGATTTGTCCGCCTCCAAACGTTTCAAATCGAACAACATCATAATCGGAAAACAATGCCTCCAACTCAATTGAATGACAAATACGAGCCGGAAGAATTTCAATGGGTTTTCCCTCATATAACCAAGTCACAAATTTTTGTTTCGGTTTCGTAGCTGGATACAACATTTGCGCACCCGATTCAACAGTCACCCTTCTAGGATTCTTTCTCGAATTCACACCACCATGACATATATAATGAACAGGATATAAAATTGGAATCCATTTATCATAAAGAGTCACAACATGAGGAAGTTGTCCTCCCGGATTGATTCGCTTACGACGTTCTGGATCAATATACCATCCAACAAATCGATATCCATTTTTTTCTATATTTTGATTTTTATTCATTTTTTTTAAACACCTCATTGCTTTTTAAAAAATACTTTGCTATAATTTCAGTGTTGTCCTCGTAGCTCAGCTGGACAGAGCATGCGCCTTCTAAGCGCACGGTCGGGGGTTCGAATCCCTCCGAGGACGCCATCTA
>SAMEA104404106__coassemble_898_pt1 | contig 26260 bp, 38 predicted proteins | sample SAMEA104404106__metabat2_low_PE_012 | metagenome-assembled genome bin SAMEA104404106 (sample SAMEA104404106) | Balaenoptera acutorostrata | reverse complement strand
GTCGAATTACTCGACATTTATCGCAGATTGGTTTTACAGATGGTCTTACTTTCATCTTTTTTCCTCCTGTGTCCTGCCACGTATTTTTTCTTACCCTGCTAAAATGCGTATAAGCTTATGCGGATTTTAACAGAAACGTGGTCTTATGTATTAAATACGCAAATATTGCGCTTATATATTATAAGCGCAATTGATTACTTTTTCAAGACTTCTTGAATAGAAGGCCAAATATCTTCCATATTTCTGTTTGCATCAATATGAGATACCATGCCTTTTTCTTCATAATATGCAATTACAGGTTCTGTATTCTTTGCATATTCACCTAAACGAACGTTTAAGCTTTCTTCGTTATCATCTTTTCTTTGAGATAACTCAATTCCACATGTGTCACAAATTCCTTCTTGTTTAGGAGCGTTTGTGTAAATGTTGTAGATTGCTCCACATTTTTTACAACTACGACGACCTGTGATACGACGTGTTAATTCATCAAATGGTACATCCATAGCTAAGACTAAGTCCACTGCTTGATCTGTTCCTTTTGTCATTTCTTCAAATGCTAAAGCTTGATCAAGAGTTCTTGGGTACCCATCTAATAAGTATCCATTTTTCTTTTCTTCTAAGTTAGCTAAATAGTCAGCTACCATTTTGTTTGTGATTTCATCAGGAACTAAAAGTCCCTTTTCTGTATAAGCTTGCGCTTGTTTACCTAATTCAGTTTGATTTGCGATATTTGCACGGAAGATATCTCCCGTAGAAATATGGTTCAATTCAAACTCATCTTTAATGCGGCTAGAGAAAGTTCCCTTACCTGAACCAGGTGCACCCATAATAAAGATGTTCATTCTATATCTCCTTTGACATTAGTCAAAATATTTTTTATAAGCTTTTTGAGTTATTAAACCTTGGATTTGGCGTACTGTTTCAATCGCAACACCGACAACAATGATCATTCCAGTTCCACCCAATGCCATAGAACCAGGCAATTCTGGCCAAACTAAAGGCATAATATGTGGCATAACAGCAATGGCAGCCAATGCAACTGCTCCTAAAACAGTAATACGAGATAATACTCGGTCTACGTAGTCTTTTGTCTCAGATCCTGGACGCACACTTGGAATATATGCCCCTGATTTACCTAAGTTTTCACTGATCTTTTCTGGGTTGATTTGCATCTTCGCATAGAAGAAAGTAAATAAGATAATTAAGACTACATAAATTGCTAATGAATACCACGTTCTTAGACCCAACCAGTTTTGCATGGTTGCCATCCAATCTTTTTGTGGGAAGAAACTAGCAATTTGTAATGGTGCCATCATCAATGAACTTGCAAAAATAACAGGAATTACACTTGCTGAATTTATCTTCAAAGGCAAGTAGTTCATTTTGCTATTTTTTGTCATTGTCACAGAACTTGAAGTATATTGAATTGGAATTTTTCTTTCTGCCGTATTAATCAAAGTAACAAATACGATAATCAATACGTATACAAGAATGTAGCTAGCAAATAAAAGAGTTCCATTTGCTACTTGGCTCGTTACCAATGATGACCATGCTGCAGAAAATTGTTGTGGCATTCTCCCGACAATACCTGCCATGATGACCATGGAAATACCATTCCCGACACCTTTTATTGAAATTTGATCCCCAATCCAAACTAGAAACATTGTTCCAGCAGTAAAAATAGTTGCAATATACATCAATTTAGCAACTGTAACTCCTCCAACAATCAATCCTGGATATGAGTGTGAGAACCCATAAACTAAAGAGAAAGATTGTACAAAACCGAAGATTACAGCTAAGTAACGAGTATATTGATCTAACTTTTTACGTCCTTTAGCACCAGATTTTGATAATTCGGTTAAGTGTGGAATAACATCCATACTTAACAATTGAATGATAATTGACGCTGTAATATATGGTGTTACCCCCAAAGCAAAGACAGAGAATTGTTCCAATCCTCCACCACCCAATAGGTTTAACATCGCAAACAGTGAATTGTCACCCAACCCAGCAACTAAATCTGTTGTGTTTACATCTGGGACTGTAATCGCACATCCCAGACGATACACAAGAAAGGCAAAGAGGGTAAACAGGATTCTGTTACGAATATCCTTGTTTGTCCACATTGCCTTGATGTTTGAAAACATTAAATTAGCAAACCTCTACAGTTCCGCCTGCGTTTTCGATAGCTTCTTTTGCTGACTTAGAAAATTTTGCTGCTGTAACATTTAATTTCTTAGTCAATTCACCATTTCCAAGAATTTTTACACCGTTTAATTCTTTTGTAACCATTCCACATTCAATTAATAATGCAGGAGTTACGTTTGTTCCGTCTTCGAAACGGTTTAAATCTTCAACGTTGATGATAGAGTATTCTTTACGGTTGAAGTTTGTAAATCCACGTTTAGGTAAACGACGAGCAATTGTTGTTTGCCCACCTTCAAATCCTAAACGAACTCCACCACCACTACGTGAGTTTTGTCCTTTTTGTCCACGAGCAGAAGTTTTACCTAAACCACTTCCTGGACCACGTCCTACACGCTTTTTGCTTGTGCGAGTAGTAGTTTGATGCATTTCATGTAATTTCATTCGATTTACCTCCTAATTACCCGCGAATTTCTTCAGGTTTTTTACCACGAAGTTCAGCAACTTCTTCTACAGTTTTCAAGCTCTTCAATGCTTCTACTGTAGCACGTACAACGTTGATTTTTGTACGAGATCCTAAACATTTTGTTAGGATGTCACTGATCCCTGCAAGTTCCAATACGGCACGTGTAGCACCACCGGCGATAACCCCAGTACCTTCACTAGCTGGACGCATAAATACGCTTCCTGCTCCGTATGTACCTACTGTTTCATGAGGAATTGTTGTTCCAATTACTGGTACTGTGAATACGTTTTTCTTCGCATCTTCAACAGCTTTGCGGATTGCATCAGGTACTTCTTTTGCTTTCCCTGTTCCAATTCCGACTCTACCTTTATGGTCACCAACTACAACCAAAGCAGCAAAGCGGAAGTTACGTCCACCTTTAACTACTTTTGTTACACGGTTAATAGCTACGACTTGTTCGTCAAATTCTTTTTGGTCTCTTCTTGGTTTACGTTCATTTGCCATTGATGCGACCTCCTAAAATTCTAAACCAGCTTCACGAGCTGCTGTTGCAAGTGCTTCTACACGACCTGCATAAATGTAACCACCACGGTCAAACACTACGTGTTTAATGTCTTTCGCTAATGCGCGTTTAGCAAGTTCAGCACCTACTAATTTTGCAGCTTCAACATTTCCACCGTTTGCCAATTTCATATCAACACTAGAAGCACTGACCAATGTGTTCCCGTTGACATCATCGATAATTTGAGCGTGGATGTGTGCGTTACTTCTGAATACATTTAAACGTGGGCATTCAGGAGTTCCACTAATTTTAGCACGAACACGTTTGTGACGACGGATTCGTTGTTCATTACGTGATACTTTATTTAACATATTTTTTCTCCTCTCCCACTATTTCTTACCAGCTGTTTTACCTTCCTTACGACGAACAGCTTCACCTTTGTAGCGAATACCTTTTCCTTTGTAAGGTTCTGGTTTACGTACAGCACGTACGTTAGCAGCGAATTCACCAACTAATTGTTTGTCAATTCCACTAACTTTGATTGTAGTAGCACTTGGACAAGTTACTTCTAATCCATCTACTAAATCTAATTCAACTGAATGAGAGTATCCAACATTCAATGATAATTGGTTTCCTTTAACAGCAGTACGGAATCCGATACCTACTAATTCAAGTTCTTTTGTGAACCCTTCAGAAACTCCAACAACCATGTTGTGTAACAATGCACGAGTTGTTCCGTGCAATTGTTTTGTGTGTTTTTCGTCGTTTGGACGTACAACAGTGACTTCGTTTTCACTAACGTTAATTTGCATTAAGTCAGAGAAAGTACGAGTTAAAGTTCCTTTAGGCCCTTTAACAGTCACCTCATTCCCAGGTTTTACATCGATTGTAACACCTGCAGGAACGGTAATCAGTTTATTCCCGATACGTGACATTTATTTTTCCTCCTAGTTTATTACCAAACGTAAGCGATAACTTCTCCACCTAAGTGAGCTTTTTTCGCTTGTTTGTCAGTCATCATTCCTTTAGATGTAGAAATGATAGCGATACCTAATCCGTTTAATACGCGAGGTAACTTGTCGCTTTGTGCGTATACACGAAGACCAGGTTTAGAAATACGTTTTAATCCAGAGATTACTTTTTCTCCGTTTGGACCGTATTTAAGATCGATAGTTAATGTTTTCTTAACATCACCTTCGATGTTGAAACTGTTGATGTATCCTTCTTCAACTAAGATTTCAGCGATAGCTTTCTTTTCTTTGCTGGCAGGCATAGAAACAGTTGTATGTTTTTGTTGCAATGCATTGCGGACTCTTGTAAGCATATCCGCGATTGGATCTGTCATAATCATTGTAAATATGCCTCCTTATTACCAACTTGCCTTTTTAACTCCAGGAATTTGACCTTTGTAAGCCAATTCACGGAAGCAAATACGACAAATTTTATATTTTCTTAAAACTGAATGTGGACGACCACAACGTTCACAACGAGTGTACTCACGAACTTTATATTTTTGAGGACGTTGTTGTTTGATTTTCATTGCTGTTTTTGCCATTTTACGTTCCTCCTACTTTTTGAAAGGCATTCCCATTGCTTTTAGCAATGCTTTAGCCTCTTCGTTTGTTTTTGCTGTTGTAACAATTACAACGTCCATACCACGAGTACGGTTTACTTTATCGAAATCAATTTCAGGGAAAATGATTTGTTCTTTAACACCCAAAGTGTAGTTTCCACGACCGTCAAAGCTTGTGTCACTAACACCACGGAAGTCACGAACACGTGGCAAAGATACGTTGAATAATTTGTCTAAGAATTCATACATAATTGTTGAACGTAAAGTAGTTTTACATCCAATAGGCATACCTTCACGAAGTTTGAAGTTCGCGATAGATTTTTTTGCACGAGTGATAACTGGAGCTTGACCAGTTACAGCAGCTAATTCTTCAACTGCTTCATCTAATAATTTTGAGTTTTGGATTGCGTCCCCAACACCAATGTTGATAACAACTTTTTCAATTTTTGGCACTTCCATTACTGAAGAATAGTTAAATTCTTTCATTAATTGAGGGACAACTTCGTTTTTGTATTTTTCGATTAAACGGTTCATATTACCCTCCTATTACTTAACTTCTGCGCCTGATTTTTTGAAAACGCGCACTTTCACTTGTTTACCGTCTTTGTCTGTTTTAGTTTCCATACGAACACGGCTAGCTTGTTTAGCTTTTTCATCGTAAAGCATTACGTTAGAAACGTGAATTTTTGCTTCTTTATCGATGATTCCACCATCTGGATTTTGTTGAGTAGGTTTTTGGTGTTTTTTAACCATGTTAACCCCTTCAACGATTACTTTATTTTCGTTAGGGAATGCTGCTTTAACTTCCCCGATAGTGCCTTTGTAAGCACCTGTAATGACTTTTACTTTATCACCTGTTTTAATTCTCACAAGACACCCCTCCTATAATACTTCTGGCGCCAATGAAACGATCTTCATGAAATCTTTTTCACGTAATTCACGAGCAACTGGCCCGAAAATACGAGTTCCTTTTGGCGTTTTGTCATCTTTAATAATTACAACTGCGTTGTCATCAAATTTGATGTAAGTACCGTTAGCACGACGTACACCACGTTTTGTACGAACGATAACTGCTTTTACAACGTCACCTTTTTTTACGGAACCACCAGGAGTAGCCTGTTTAACAGTACATACAACGATGTCTCCAATGTTTGACGTTTTTCTTACGGATCCACCTAAACAACGGATAACTAAAACTTCTTTAGCTCCTGTGTTATCGGCAACACGTAAACGACTTTCTTCATGAACCATTGTGTTTACCTCCTAGTTTAACCTTGTGCTTTTTCAACAATGCTTAATAAACGGAAACGTTTAGTAGCAGATAATGGACGAGTTTCCATAACTGTTACGATATCTCCCATTTTTGCTTCGTTGTTTTCATCATGTGCTTTTACTTTTTTTGAGTATTTAACACGTTTCCCATATAAAGGGTGTGTTTTTTTAGTTTCGATTACTACAGTGATTGTTTTATCCATTTTGTCAGATACAACTTTACCACGTAATACTTTACGAGCATTTCTTTCCATCGACTAGCCCTCCTACTCAGCTGCAGCGTTTTTACGCTCAGTTAATACAGTTTTGATACGAGCAATTGTCTTTTTAACATCTCTTAAACGAGCTGTGTTTTCCAATTGTCCTGTTGCTTGTTGAAAACGGAGAGAAAATAATTCTTCAGTTAATGCATCGATTTCCTTAAGAAGCTCTTCACTTGTTTTTTCACGAATTTCTTTAGCTAACATTATTTACATTCTCCTTTTCTAACAAAACGAGTTTTTACTGGCAATTTGTGAGATGCTAAACGTAATGCTTCACGTGCTACTTCTTCACTTACGCCACCAACTTCGAACATTACACGTCCTGGGTTAACTACGGCTACCCAACCTTCTGGAGCACCCTTACCAGAACCCATACGTACTTCTAGAGGTTTTTTCGTTCTTGCCATGTGAGGGAAAATACGAATCCATACTTGCCCACCACGTTTCATATAACGTGTCATCGCAATACGAGCTGCTTCAATTTGACGGTTACTGATGTAGTTACCAGATTCCGCTACTAATCCATATTCACCAAAGCTCACTTCACGACCAGCTTTACTACGTCCTTCGTAGCTTAAGCGGTGAGGTCTACGGAACTTTGTACGTTTTGGCATTAACATTATTCGTTACCTCCTTTGTTTGCAGGAGCTGCTTGTTCAGCGTTTGCTGCTTTAGGAGCGCGGTTGTTAGGACGACGGTTGTTGTTACGACGACCTTTACGCATTGGACGTTGTTTTGGAGCTTCTGGTTCTTTAACCATTTCACCAGGTAATACTTCTCCACGACAGATCCAAACTTTAACACCTAAGCGACCATATTGAGTAGCTGCTTCTTCCCAAGCGTAGTCGATATCGCTACGTAATGTATGTAAAGGTACAACTCCTTCAGAGTAACCTTCAGTACGAGCCATATCAGCTCCACCTAAACGACCAGATACAGCAGTTTTGATTCCTTTTGCTCCGGCGCGCATAGAGTTTTGGATAGCTTTCTTTTGAGTTGCACGGAAACTTTTACGGTTTTCCAATTCGTTAGCAATCCAACGAGCAACTAAACGAGCATCCAAGTTAGGGTTTGCAATTTCAACGACATTGATTTGTACGTTTTTAACTGCAGTCATTTTTTCAATTTTCTTTTTCAATCCTTCGATTGATTTACCATCTTGACCAATTACTACACCAGGGTGAGCAGTACGGATGATAACTGTTAAACGGTTTTGAGTACGTTCAATTTCAATACGTGAAATTTGAGGATCTGCTTTACGTTTGTCAGGTGCATCATTTGACAATTTTGTATAGTAGTTTTCGATAAATTCACGGATTTTAACGTCTTCCATTAATAATGTTCCGAATTGTTTATCGTCAGCGTACCATCTTGATTGCCAATCACGAATTACACCGACACGCATACCGATCGGACTTACTTTTTGACCCATAGCGAACCTCCTACTCTTTCTCAGCCACTACAACTGTGATGTGGCTTGTACGTTTGTTGATTGGACTAGCGCTACCTTTAGCACGTGGTGTGAAACGTTTCATTGTTACACCTTCGTTAGCCCAACAAGCTTTTACATATAATTTGCTTTCGTCTAAATCATTGTTGTTTACTGCATTAGCTACGGCTGATTTCAATACTTTACCAACCATTTCTCCACCTTTGTTAGGCAAGAATTTACAAATAGCTGCTGCTTCTTCTACGTCTTTTCCACGGATCAAGTCTAAAACAAGTCTAGCCTTACGAGGTTGAATGCGTAGAGTTTTTGCTGTTGCTTTTACTTCCATCATTAATGCCTCCTATTTTCTGCCTTTCTTGTCATCTGATGCATGACCAGTGTATTTACGAGTTGGAACAAATTCACCTAATTTGTGACCAACCATGTCTTCTGTTACATAAACTGGAACGTGTTCCTTACCGTTGTAAACGGCAAATGTGTGTTCAACGAATTGAGGGAAGATTGTTGAACGACGGCTCCAAGTTTTAATAACTGCTTTTTTTCCAGCGGCGTTCAATGCGATAACTTTGTTCATTAAGTGGTCATCACAGAAAGGGCCTTTTTTCAAACTACGACTCATGTCTTATCCTCCTTCTACTTACCGTTGCGGCGACGTACGATCATTTTCGTACTAGATTTCTTAGTTTTACGAGTTTTAACACCAAGAGCTTTTTTACCCCATGGAGTCATTGGTGCTTTACGACCGATAGGTGTACGTCCTTCACCACCACCGTGAGGGTGATCGTTAGGGTTCATAACAGAACCACGAACTGTTGGGCGAATACCTTTCCAACGGTTACGTCCAGCTTTACCAATATTAACTAAGCTGTGGTCTTCGTTACCTACTTGACCAACAGTAGCACGGCAAACACCTAATACTTTACGAACTTCACCAGAAGTTAAACGTAATGTAACATATTTTTCTTCAATACCTAAGATTTGAGCAGAAGCACCAGCACTACGTGCCATTTGTCCACCCTTACCAGGTTTTAATTCAACGTTGTGAACAATTGTACCTTCAGGCATGTTACGAAGTTCCATACAGTTACCAACACGAATGTCAGCTTCAGCACCTGAGATAACTTTTTTACCAACTTCCAAACCTTTTGGAGCGATAATGTAACGTTTTTCACCATCTACATAGTTTAACAATGCAATGTTTGAAGAACGGTTTGGATCGTATTCGATTGCAGCAACAGTTGCTGGGATACCATCTTTGTTACGTTTGAAGTCGATGATACGGTAAGCACGTTTGTGCCCTGATCCTTGGTGACGTGTTGTAATACGTCCAGTGTTGTTACGACCACCTTGGCTTTTTAATGGAGCTAACAAGCTTTTTTCTGGAGTAGATTTTGTAATCTCTTCGAAAGTTAAAGATGTCATCCCACGACGACCTGGTGTCGTTGGTTTATACTTTTTAATTGGCATAAACTTTAATTTCCTCCTATTCGCAATATTTATTCAGGAAATAGCGTCTTCTCCCTGATTATTCTTCACCAAACAAGTTAATTGATTGGCCTTCTTTAATTTTAACAATTGCTTTGTGTACAGCACTTGTTTTTCCAACATAACGTCCAACACGACGTGTTTGTGGTTTTGTGTTTAAAATGTTAACTTTTACAACTTCAACGTTGAATAATGCTTCAACGGCTTGGCGTACTTCGATTTTGTTAACACCTTTTGCAACTTCGAAAGTTACTTTGTTGTCTTCGTCCAATAATTTCATTGATTTTTCAGTGATGATTGGACGGATAATTACGTTTCTGTAGTCAGTCATTATGCCAACGCCTCCTCTACTTCTTTAACAGCAGCGCTAGTCATAACCACTTTGTTTGCGTTTACTAAGTCGTATACGTTAATTCCTTTAGTAGTCATCATTGTAACTCCTGGAAGGTTACGTGCTGATAAGTAAGCATTTGTGTTGTCTTCGCTTTCAGCTACAACAAACAATGTTTTCTTAGGCGCTTGAATTGCTTCAACGATTGCCACAAATTCTTTAGTTTTTGGAGCAGCCATTTCAATTTTGTCCATAACGCTCATTGCAGAGTCAATTACTTTTTCGCTTAATGCTGATTTAAGAGCTAAGCGACGAACTTTTTTGTTAATACGGTAAGAGTAGTCACGAGGTACTGCACCGAAAACAGTTCCTCCACCAACAAATTGTGGTGCACGAGTAGAACCTTGACGAGCACGTCCAGTTCCTTTTTGGCGGTAAGGTTTACGACCTCCACCAGATACTTCAGAACGTCCTTTAGTAGCAGATGTACCTTGACGACGTCCAGCTTGTTGCATAATTAATGCGTCATATAAAGCTTGTTGGTTAGGTTCAATCCCGAAAACTGCATCGTTTAATTCGATTGATCCGACAACCGCTCCAGCTTGGTTAATTACATCTAATGTAGCCATTATTCGTTAACCTCCTTGTTTGCAGTGTAGTCAACTAAAGTAACAGGTGCTTTGTTTCCTTTTGAAGTTTTAGCTGTACGAATCATCACTAAACCTTTCTTAGGTCCAGGCACACAACCTTTAATTAATACATAGTTGTTTTCTTTATCAACTTTGATAACAGTTAAGTTAGGGTTTGTTGTACGGTAACCACCTTCTTGACCTGCCATCATAGTACCCTTCATAATACGTCCTTGACGTGAAGTAATACCGTTTGTAGCTAATGAACCGATGTGACGAATGTTTTTAGATCCACCGTGAGATTTAGGTCCTTGGTGCGCATTGTTACGAACAATTGTACCTTGGTATCCTTTCCCTTTGCTAGTTCCGATAACGTCAACTGTTTCACCAGCTTCGAAAATGTCAACGCTGACTAAGTCACCAACGTTAGCATCTAATTCCCAATCACGTACTTCTCTAACGAATTTTTTAGGAGCAGTGTTAGCTTTTTTACAGTGCCCGATGTTAGCTTTAGTAGCGCGAGAGTCTTTGATATCTTCAAAACCTAATTGAACAGCGTTGTAACCATCTGTTTCCGTTGTTTTCTTTTGAAGAACAACGTTTGGTGTAGCTTCAATCACTGTTACTGGAATCAACAATCCATCTTCAGTGAAGACTTGAGTCATTCCTAATTTTCTTCCTAATAGTCCTTTCATCTTTGACACCTCCATTAAAGTTTAATCTCGATGTCAACACCACTAGGAAGTTCAAGTCTTTGTAAAGAATCAATTGTTTCCTTGTTTGGTGCAACAATCTCAATCAAACGCTTGTGCGTACGCATTTCAAATTGTTCACGTGAGTCTTTGTATTTGTGAACTGCACGTAAAATAGTTACTACTTGTTTTTCAGTAGGTAAAGGTACAGGACCAATTACTTTTTTAGCCCCGTGTTTTGTAGCTGCATCTACGATTTTCTTTGCACTATCGTCTAAGATGCGGTGCTCATACGCTTTTAAGCGAATTCTCATTGTGTTATTTGCCATGGTTTTCTCCTTTCGTTTATTCTAGATAAACATGCTCCATGCGAATTACCTGACTCACCCATGACAACGCTTCTCAGTGGGTCAGCAACCTCGCACTTCTTCGCAATGCTCATGAATAATACCATAAAAAAATAGAGGAATCAACCCCTATTTTCCATTTTTTAAAAATTAATCATATTGCTTAATTTCAACGTTTTCTGCATCAAAATCAATGAAAATTTGGAATGCATTTCGATCCTTATCCTCATCCCATATTTCAACAAAACGAGGCGTTACTTCGATCAAAATCTCCGTATCCACATGTGAGTAGGCGTTATATGACTGCCATAAAAACTCTTTATACTTCTTTTCAAACACACGATCAGGCTCATCCACAACCAGACCTACAATCTTAGCATCTCCTTCAACTTGCGTACCATTCCAACACATAGCCACTCGAGAATTCTCATACAATTGTTGCGTCTTTCTAAAATTCTTATCCGTTTTAAAATAAATCTTATCATTATAGAATAAGCAACTTACATTACGTACCATTGGATAATTATCTACACAAGAGGCCAACGCCATAATTTTCCAATCTCCTAATTTGTTCTTCATAATTTGAACCGCTTCATTCATTTCCATAGTCAATGTCTCCTTTATATAATCCCATTAAACCCTAATACAAATAATACTAAAGTAACCAACGTAAATAGTCCAGCCACAAACATTGGCTTAGAAAAAGGATGTACTTCCCTTTCTGCCTGCACTAAACCACCACAACGCAACGCTCTTACAATCGGCTTATACACCATCATAATCACAGCCGCATTTAAACCACACTTCAAAACATTAAACAGTGCAATCGCCGGCAAAAGAGCTACTACCGCTTCTCTAGGCATTTGAAAATAAATAGGATCCATTATATAGTTCCAAACAACCATCGAAAGCGTCGAACAAATCAGCCCTAAAACCAATCCTACAATAGCTCCCTTCATCGTATGCTCTTTCTTATATATATAAGCAGCCACACACACAAACGTACAAGTAGAAACGACATTCATAATCACATCAATAATCGTCCCTCCCCGAAAGAAAATTTCCAAAACAGAAACTAAAGTAGAAACAATCATCGCCGCCAAAGGACCATAAATAAATCCTCCAATCGCAATCACAATATCTTTCGGATCAAAATTTAAAAATGGCACCGTAGGCACAAGAGGAAAATGAATCACTAACGTGACAACAATCGACATGGCCACAAGTAATGAAAGAGTTGTTATTTTCTTTGTTGACATATTCATACAATCACCTTCCTAACCCAAAGAAAAAAACGTGCCTAAAATAAAAAGACTTCTAGGTACGTTTTGTTTGAATTATAAAAGATAATTAAAAACGTCTTCTTTCATCCAGACTATAACTGTTGCTACTGGAATTTCACCAGTTCAACCCGAAGGCTCGCGGAGTATACCGCCAGTAGAGAATTTCACTCTGCCCTGAAGATTTATTTTATGCACGCTCATTATACATCACTTGTTAATAAAATCGCAAGTAAAACTATTTACAAATAAATGCAACCCCAAACGCTTCCGTTCCAATATGACATCCAATCGTAGGCCCTACTTGCACACGATCTGTAATATTGACATTATTTTCTTTCACTTTCTCTTCTAACTTCTCCATATTCTTCGTTCCCTTAGTATATAAGGATAAAATCGAATAATTCGGATCAGCATCCAAAGAATATTCTGCAATCTTGGCCGTCACCTTTTTAAAACCAATCGACTTAGAAATAGCTACAATTTCACCCGCCTCATTCAAATGAATCAAAGGTTTTACTTTTGCAATCTCACCAATCGAAGCTACCGCCTTAGAAATACGACCTCCACGCTTTAAATATTCCAACGTATCCACCGAAGCATAAATCATTACACGAGATTTTAACTCTTCAATGTGAGCTACAATTTCTTCACAAGACATTCCAGCATCCACCATTTTCATCGCCTCTTCAACAAGCAATTGAATCCCTGCTGTAGCCGTTTTCGAATCAATAACATAAATAGAATCATAATCGACCATTTGCTTTGCTAAACACGCACTCTGATATGTTCCACTCAGGGCCGAAGACAATAAAATACAAATCATTTCATCCTTTGCTTCTTTTACCTTTTCAAACTCTTCTACAAAACTTTGAGGCGAAGGTTGTGAAGTTTTAGGAAAGCTAGAACTTGCTTCTAAACGCTCATAAAACTCTTCAGATTGAATTGTAACACCCGAAATATATTCAGTGTCATCCCAATTGATATGCATAGGAATATACGTTAAATTATTTTGTTTTAATTGTTCATTTGTAAAATCTGCAGTTGAATCCACTAAAATACGAATCATACTTTTTCTTCTTGCGCAATCTTTGAAATATAATCAAACAATTGAATAATATCTTCTATTTTATCCACACCAAAATGATCAAGCAATCGATCCACATATTTTACAATCCGTTCATGCTCTTGATAATATGGATTGTCTGAAGCATCATTCAACACAATGATAATTTGACGCTTATCCGACAAAGACCGATTTCTTTGAATCATCCTTCGCTCTTCCATCGTTGTTAAAGTACGGTTCATTTGAGATTTTTGCATTTTCATAATATGACATAAATCTGTCGCCGTAATCTCTTGTTCTGCATGCATCAATACATTACAAATCACTGCTTCATTGTATGTAATATTTGTAACAGCCCTTTCTCCATTGACTGAAATCAACATATGAATCCAGGATTTTAAAACTCTTTCACTCGTAGACATATTGCGCTTCCTTTCTTAGTTCACTTTGTGAACTGTTCATATTATAAACTATTCGTTTTCTTTGTCAATCGAAAAAAAGTAGGAATCAATCCTACTTATAAATAAATGCATCAAATTTTTTCTTTTGTAAAAAGTATGAAACTGTAAAGACAACCAATGAAAAATCCAAAGCTGGAAGGACAGTTCTTAATAAAATAACCATCACGATACTCAAAGCATCCATCATCACAAAATCTTTCGATTGTGTCCATTTTTTAATCATGCGATATTTTGCGCGTACATTCACAAACAATACTACAGCCGCAATTGTTCCTACAATCGCATCAATAGAAAAGTTAAATAAATAGCTTTGTGCAAACACTTCATAGAAGAAGAATGTAAGCAGTGTAGCCATCATAATGATGATGACACCACTCACTTGAAATTTCCCCTTTACATTTTGAACAACCGACTGTTCAAACTCTACAAACGCATCTTCCTTTGACCATGCGCTCACATTCGCCAAAGTCAAATTAAACTTAGACATATGACCATTTTTCATATGTGTTTCTAATTGGTTTAAATAATATGTAGCATACAAGTCCTTTTTCCAAGGAAGCCATTTTTTATGATCCAAACCATTTAAAACTTTTTCAATCCGTTGTTCTTGACCTTCTGGAATTGGAGCTGTCAACCAAGAATATGTCTTCATTATTCCATCACTGCCGCTTCGGCTTCATCAATTTGAACATTTGTATTAAAGAATTCTGTCAAACTTGCAATCGCGTACGCTGTATCTTTAATACCACCCGTTTCGTAGCAAGAGTGCATTGCCAATTGTGGTAATCCAAAATCAACCGCATGAACACTTACTTGCGTATTCGATAAGTTTCCTAAAGTAGAACCGCCCAACACGTCAGAACGGTTTGCAAACGTTTGAACTGGCACGTTCGCTTTTTGGCAAATAGCTGTGAAAACAGCACGAGAGAATGCATCTGTTGTATATTTTTGGTTTGCACTTTCTTTAATAACAATACCACCATTTACATAAGAGCAGTTTACAGCATCTGTTTTTTCAGGGTGATTTGGATGTACAGCATGTGCATTGTCACAAGATACTAAGAATGATTTAGCAACAGCTTGGTAGTATTCTTCAGCTGTTTTTCCTAAACCAGTGTTAATACGTTGTAATACATCATATAAGAATGTAGACATTGCACCTTGTTTTGTATTCGATCCAACTTCTTCATTGTCAAATACAGCACATACACTCACTGTATGAGGGTTGTTTGAAACTAAGAAAGCTTTCAATGAACTAAACGCACATTGTAAGTCATCCAATTTAGGACTAGATACAAATTCGTTTTCATATCCCCAAACACAAGGGCGGTCACGATTTACTAAGAATAAGTCTTTCGCAAGAATGTCAGAAACTTCGACACCTAATTCTTTAGCAACCATCGCATCAAATCCACCAACTCCCATTTCTCCTGCAGAGAATAATGGCTGTAAGTCAACTTGACGGTTGTATTTGTATCCATCGTTTACTGCGCGATTGAAGTGAATCGCAACATTAGGAATTAATAAAATATCTTTATCGATATATAACAAACGGCTTTCGATTCCTTTTTCTGTTTTAACAAGAACACGTCCTGCAACAGTCAATGGGCGGTCAAACCAAGTGTTGTCAATCATTCCACCGTATGCTTCTACATCTAATTTAATATAGTTTCCTTGCCCTTTCATTTCAGGAACACTCTTCACTTTGTATGTTGGAGAGTCTGAGTGAGCAGCAGTCATTTGGAAGTGATAGTCATCTAATGTTTCTCCCACTTTAAATGCAATTACACTTGAGTGGTTACGAATAGTATAGTAGTTTCCACCTTTTTGAATATTCCAAGCTTTTCCTTCTGGTAAATAAGTAAATCCTGCTTCTTCTAAATATGTTCGAATTGTTTTTACAGAGTGGAACATACTTGGAGAACTTTGGATAAATTGAATTAGTTCTTCTGAAATTTGAATTTCATTCATGATCTTTCCTCCATCATCTTTCATATATACATATACTAATATAATACAAAATTAGTAATAACTAAATAACTAAATATAAACTAATCAAAAAAAGGATTCCAAAGGAACCCTTTCATACACTTATTATTTGCTTTCCTTAGCGTCTTGGCTAGCACGGATTTTAGGCATAATCAAACCTAAAGCAATTAATACGATTGGAGCACAGATGTTTAATAATGTTTTGAACATGTTTCCACCATCATCAACAACACCTAATGCACAACAGAATGCTGTAACAAAGAAACACCAGCAACCGAAGAATAATGCAAGTCCGTTGTTTTTAACAAATTTGTATTCTCTTGGGAATTTGTCTGAAGCTTTACGCAACATAATGTAAGCAGCGAATACCCATAAGTAACGCATTGGCATACATACAGAGTTCAAACGGTTCAACCAAGTAATAATTTCTTTAGCGTCAGAACCTAACATTTGAATAACGATAATAGAACCTGATAATACAGCGATCATTTTAATACCGTTAACGTAAGCACCAAATTCGTTTTGTTTCAATAATCCTTTAGGAACGAATTGACGAGCGTTTTCGTCGTCTAATAACATTCGTAATGGAGCATCAATACTTAATACTAATGTAGACAATTGTCCAATAGCGTTACATGCACCATATAATACAGAGAATGTGTTTCCTACACCATAGTAAGCACCTAAACGTTGGAACGCCATGTATCCACCGTTAGCTACGAAGTTGTTGAATCCTTCACCCATGTATTCTTCAGGACTGAACATCATACCCATAGCGATTGTACCTAAAATAGCACAAACCATAACCATGATTGCTAATGAAATCATACCAGCAGGGAAGTCTTTTCCAGGTTTTTCCAATTTGTTAACGTATGGAGAAATTTTTTCACATCCACCCACAGCGAATACTAAGATAGATAAAGAAGTAAAGTATTGCATATTGAATTGTGGAATTAAGTTTTCCCAAGACCAGTCAAGTGGTACAAAAGATGCACTAGGGTTGATAGCAGGAGCTGCCATCATCATAATAATGTAAAGAATTGACATAACAAATGTAGTTGATCCAGCCAAAGTAGTTAAGAATTTAACTGGTTTCAAACCACGAGATGCAATCCAACAGAAAGTTAAGAATACGATACCGATTGCAATTTGAGTTTGCCATCCTGGTAATGAGTCATACCATTCGTTCTTTTGGAACATCCAAGAAATCGCTTTTAAAGCACCGTTTCCTTTTGAAGCAATGTAAGGAATGTGTACTACCCAGTAAGTATAACCAGCATAGTAAGCTAATTTAGGATTTGTAGTTTCTAGAATCCAAGAAGTTACTCCTCCACCTGCATTTTTGAAAGCTGAACCCAATTCCCCTACCATTAGAGCATATGGTACGAAGTACAATGCGAACATCATGATCCAAGAGAAAATTACTTGAAGACCGTTAAAGTATCCGAATCCGTTTACAACGTTACCAAATCCCCAAACAGTTGAGAAAGCCATGAATGCTAACATGTACCATGTAATCTTCTTATCAGAAGCGGCTGGGTTATTTGTTTTGTTGGCCATTTTTAAAACCCCTTTCCTATGTGTGTAAAATAAACCGTCGTTAGTATCTCACATTTTTTCACATTTTTCAAGCGTTACTGAAACTTTTTTTCAAAGTTACAAAACCATGTAACAAATTTAAATGAATTTCACTGCGTTTCCCTTCAATTTCAGTATACGCTTACATTAAATTGAGTGAAAAGTACAATTTTTCACTCATATTACTTCATTATATAAAATTTAAGCTCAAAAAAAAGCTCCCTAATGGGAGCTTTGAATGTATTGATTAATTAAAATTAAGCAATGATTTCTGTAACATTACCAGCACCAACTGTACGTCCACCTTCACGGATAGAGAATTTAGTTCCGTTTTCGATAGCGATTGGAGCGATTAATTCTACGTGCATTTCAACGTTGTCACCAGGCATTACCATGTCAGTTCCTTCTGGCAATGTAATAACACCAGTTACGTCAGTTGTACGGAAGTAGAATTGAGGACGGTAGTTAGAAACGAATGGAGTGTGACGTCCACCTTCTTCTTTACTCAAAACATATACTTGAGCTTTGAAAGTAGTGTGAGGGTGTACACTTCCAGGTTTTGCTAAACATTGTCCACGTTGGATTTCATCACGAGAAACCCCACGTAACAATGCACCGATGTTGTCTCCAGCTTGAGCAACGTCTAATTGTTTGTGGAACATTTCCAATCCAGTTAAAACTGTTTTACGAGTTTCTTTGATACCAACGATTTCAACTTCGTCTCCTAAGTGAGCTTCACCACGTTCAACACGTCCTGTAGCTACTGTACCACGTCCAGAGATAGTCATAACGTCTTCGATAGCCATTAAGAATGGTTTGTCGATGTCACGTTCTGGGTCTGGAATCCAAGCGTCAACAGCATCCATTAATTCGTCGATAGCACCAACGTATTTAGCGTCTCCGTTAAGAGCTTGTAATGCAGAACCACGGATGATTGGAGTTTCGTCTCCGTCGAATCCGTATTCGTTTAATAATTCACGAACTTCCATTTCAACTAAGTCAACTAATTCTTCGTCGTCAACCATGTCACATTTGTTCAAGAATACTACGATGTAAGGAACACCTACTTGGCGAGCCAATAAGATGTGTTCACGAGTTTGAGGCATAGGTCCGTCAGATGCAGCTACTACTAAGATAGCTCCGTCCATTTGAGCGGCACCAGTGATCATGTTTTTAACGTAGTCGGCGTGACCTGGACAGTCAACGTGAGCGTAGTGACGTTTTTCTGTTTGGTATTCTACGTGAGCAGTGTTGATAGTGATTCCACGTTCTCTTTCTTCTGGAGCACCATCGATAGCGTCATAAGCAGATGCTTGAGCCATACCTTTTGTTGCTAATACGTTTGTAATAGCAGCAGTTAAAGTTGTTTTCCCATGGTCAACGTGTCCGATTGTACCAATGTTAACATGGGTTTTACTTCTGTCAAATTTTTCCTTAGCCATTTAAATTTTCCTCCTAAATGCTAAACATTCCTATAATAAGTCGGTTTAATTTTAAAGCACAAGTGCTTTAAAATCAACCATATTTAATAATAATTATTCGTTTCCGCTTTCTTTAATGATTTTTTCAGCAATTGACTTAGGTACTTCAGCGTAGTGGTCAAACTTCATAGAGTAGTTTCCACGACCTTGAGTAAATCCACGTAAGTCAGTTACGTATCCAAACATTTCTGAAAGTGGTACCATAGCACGAACAATTACAGCGTTTCCACGTTCTTCTTGATCAGTAATTTGACCACGACGACTAGAAACGTCTCCCATAACAGAACCTAAGTATTCAGTAGGTGCTGTTACTTCAACAAACATAACTGGCTCTAAAATAACTGGTTTACATTTTTTACCAGCTTCACGTAAAGCCATACTTGCTGCAATCTTATATGCCATTTCACTAGAGTCGACATCGTGGTAAGATCCATCGAACAATGTTGCTTTAACATCGATAACTGGGTATCCAGCAATCATACCATTTTCCAATGCAGCTTCCAAACCTTCTCCAGTAGGTTTAATGTATTCACGAGGAACTGTACCACCAACGATAGCGTCCACGAATTCAAAACCTTTTCCTTCGTTTGGTTCGAATTTAATCCATACGTGACCATATTGTCCACGACCACCTGATTGACGGATGTATTTTCCTTCACATTCAGCCGCTTGACGAATTGTTTCACGGTAAGCAACTTGAGGTTGTCCTACTTTTGCTTCTACTTTAAATTCACGACGTAAACGGTCAACAATGATGTCTAAGTGTAATTCACCTACACCGGCAATGATTGTTTGTCCAGTTTCTTCGTTTGTATATGTTTTGAAAGTTGGGTCTTCTTCAGCCAATTTTGAAAGTGCCAATCCCATTTTGTCTTGGTCAGCTTTTGTTTTTGGTTCCAATGACAATTCGATAACTGGTTCAGGGAATTCCATTGATTCCAAAATAATTGGGTTCTTTTCATCACATAATGTATCTCCAGTTGTTGTGTTTTTCAAACCAACAGCTGCAGCGATATCTCCAGCATATACTTCAGTGATTTCAGTACGTGCGTTAGAGTGCATTTGAACAATACGTCCAAAACGTTCTCTCTTATCTTTAGAAGAGTTTAATACGTAGCTTCCTGCAGTTGCACAACCTGAGTACACACGGAAGAAAGTTAATTTTCCTACGAATGGGTCAGCCGCAACTTTAAATGCTAATGCAGAGAATGGTTCGTCATCAGAAGCGTGACGTTCAGCTTCTCCACCATCTAATAAAGTACCAGCAATTGAAGGTACATCTAATGGTGAAGGTAAGTAGTCAACAACAGCGTCCAAAACCATTTGAACCCCTTTGTTTTTGTATGCTGAACCACATAATACTGGGAAGAAATCCCCATTACATACAGCAATACGTAAAACACGTTTAATTTCTTCTACAGAAACTTCTTCCCCTTCAAGAATTTGCATCATGAAGTCTTCATCGTAATCAGCTAAGTAATCACATAAAACTTCACGTTTTTCTTCTACTAGATCTACTAAATCAGCAGGGATTTCAATTTCTTCAATATCCGTTCCCATATCGTTTTTGTATAAGTAAGCTTTACGAGTGATGATATCAACGATACCAGTAAAGTCACTTTCAGCTCCGATAGGCAATTGGATAGGGCAAGATTTTGCTCCTAAACGGTCAACAATTGTGTCACAAGACATTAAGAAGTCTGCACCAATTGCGTCCATTTTGTTACAGAATACGATACGAGGTACGTTGTATTCTGTTGCTTGACGCCAAACAGTTTCAGTTTGAGGTTCTACCCCAGCTTTAGCGTCCAATACTGTTACAGCACCATCCAATACACGAAGAGAACGTTCAACTTCTACAGTGAAGTCAACGTGACCCGGAGTATCGATAATGTTTAGACGGTGACCTTTCCAGAATGCTGTAGTGGCAGCAGAAGTGATTGTAATACCACGTTCTGCTTCTTGTTCCATCCAGTCCATTGTAGAAGCACCATCGTGTGTTTCACCCATTTTGTGGTTAACACCTGTATAGTACAAAATACGTTCAGTAGTTGTTGTTTTACCAGCGTCAATGTGCGCCATGATACCGATGTTACGAGTATCTTTTAATGAAACGGTTCTAGCCATTCAGCACACCGACCTTCCTACCAACGGTAGTGAGCAAATGCTTTATTTGCTTCAGCCATTTTGTGTACAGATTCACGTTTCTTAACACTAGCACCACTGTTGTTTGCTGCATCGATAATTTCAGCAGCTAAACGTTGTTCCATAGTTTTTTCGTTACGTAAACGTGCGTAGTTTACAATCCAACGAAGACCTAAAGTTAAACGACGTTCGTCACTAACTTCAACTGGTACTTGGTAGTTTGCTCCCCCAACACGACGTAATTTCAATTCTAATTGAGGCATTACGTTTTCTAATGCTTGTTCGAAAACTTCCATAGGTTGTTTTCCTGTTTTTACTTCAATAATATCAAACGCGTTGTATAAGATATTTTGAGCAGTCCCTCTTTTACCATCAATCATGATTTTGTTGATTAAACGAGTAATCAATTTAGAGTTATAAATTGGGTCTACTAATACATCACGTTTAGCAATATGTCCTTTTCTTGGCATGTTTAATTTCTCCTTTCACGATTGACTTATTTTTTAGGTTTTTTAGTTCCGTATAAAGAACGAGATTGTTTACGGTCGTTAACACCAGCACAGTCCAATGTTCCACGTACGATGTGGTAACGTACCCCTGGTAAGTCTTTAACACGACCACCACGAATTAACACAACACTGTGTTCTTGTAAGTTGTGTCCAATACCTGGGATGTAAGCTGTAACTTCCATTCCGTTTGATAAACGAACACGAGCATATTTACGAAGTGCTGAGTTTGGTTTCTTAGGTGTCATTGTACCAACACGAGTACAAACTCCACGTTTTTGAGGAGAAGACAAGTTAGTTGGTTTAGATTTCAATGAGTTGTAACCACGGTTCAAAGCCGGAGACTTTGACATGTTTTGACTGGCCTTACGACCTTTACGAATCAACTGGTTGATTGTAGGCATAAGATCCTCCTTCCAAATTTTTTCAATTTTTTAAATACACGAATCCGGGTGGTTCATTCCATCCCATTTTAATAAGGTCCTTGCGGACCTCGATTACGTGCACTAGTAATTTATCCTATATTCAAACAATTGTCAACTATATTTTTTTATTTTTTTCTTGCTATAATAAGAATAGAAACGAGGTATACACATGAAACACAAAATAGCCTTTATTGACATGGACGGAACCTTATATCAAACAGAAAATGACATCATACAAGAATCCAGTCTCCACGCCATTCAAGCATTAAAAAAAGCCGGATACACCGTATGTGCCGCAACCGGACGGCCACTCAACCAAATGAAGTTGATACTAGAAAAAATTCAATTCGATTATTATGTTCTCATCAACGGAGGATACGTTCTAGACAAAGAATTCAACCTCATTCAATCCTATCCACTATCCAAGCAAGATACAGAAGGATTGATCCAACTTGCCGAAGAAAACGAATACGGACTCATGATCCACTTTGGAGATGCTACATACATATACAACAATTTCTACCCTATGTACGACTTCTGCAAATATTGTAACGTTCTAGACTCTCTATTCTATGATCCAACAAAAACATATCACAAACGGCATGACGCCTATAATTGCGTCATCATGTTAAAAAAAGACAAACCCCTCAAAGAATATATGGAACAACATCCAGAACTTCGTAGCGACATGATCAAAGTTCAAACAGACGGATTCTGCTTTGACATCTTCAGCAAAGACAACGACAAATCTAGAGGTATTGAAAAAATCTTAGAACGAGAAAATTTAACATGGAAAGATGCCATCTGCTTCGGAGATAGTACCAACGATATCGGAATGTTTGAAAAAGCTGACATTGCCGTTGCTATGGGAAGCGCAACCGATTATGTTAAAAGTTTTGCAACCTTCTCTACAACCGACGTCTACAACAATGGAATATATAATGCCGTACATAAAATTTTATCTGAAGACAAAGAGTAAAAACAAAAACAGCAAAGAAAAAAGGAATATCCCCCCCACCAATAACAGGCGGAGGACTATCTTCCTTTTTTTATAGTAACAAATAATAAAAAAAAATCGTGAAGAAAAATATGTAAAAAAAACAAATATTATTTTAAATATTTTTAGAAAAATCTTTATCAAATTTTTATCACGCTACGATAATTTATCATTCAAACATTAAAAAAAACCCTTATGTAAAGGGTTTTTTGATTACTTAGCTTTTTACAAAAACTATTTAATTTCAACAGAAGCTCCAGCAGCAACCAATTTTTCTTTGATTCCTTCTGCTTCTTCTGGAGAGATGTTTTCTTTAATAGCAGCAGGTGCTCCGTCAACCAATTTTTTAGCGTCAACTAAACCTAAACCTGTGATTTCACGGATTGCTTTAATTACAGCAACTTTAGTTCCACCAACTTCAGTTAATGTAACAGTTACTTCGCTTGGTCCTTGAGCAGCTTCAGCTTCAGCTGGAGCAGCAGCTACTGCAGCAGCAGCAACTACACCGAATTTTTCTTCGATAGCACTTACTAAATCGTTAAGTTCTAAAATTGTTGCTTCTTCTAAGTAAGCAAGAATGTCTTCATGAGTTAATTTAGCCATTTTTATGTCCTCCTAATGTTTTACTATGCAGCAGTTTCTTCTGCAGCAGGTGTTTCTTCTGTTTTAACAGTTCCGTTTTCTTTAGCTTCTGCTAATGCTTTAATAGTCATAGCAAATTTAATTACTGGAGCGTTCAAACAAGAAGCGAATTTAGCCAACATACCTTCTTTGTTAGGTAATGCTGATAATTTTTTGATTGTTTCTTCGTTAACGACTTCACCGTCAACTACACCAGTTTTTAATACCAAGTGTTCGTGAGTTTTTGCAAATTTAGCTAATACACGAGCTGGTGCAACTGGATCTTTACCGAATGCTAATGCGTTAGGACCAACCATTGCGTCTGCAAATGCGTCAAATCCACAGTTTTGAGAAGCACGGCGAGCTGTTGTGTTTTTGTATACTTTAAAGTCTACATCTTCAGCACGTAAAGCACGACGTAGTTCTGTAACTTCTTTAACAGTCAAACCACGGTATTCAACTAAAACCATTGAACTAGCAGCTTGCATTTTTTCAGTTAAAGCATTAACGTCCGCTTCCTTTTGAGCAAGGATTTCTTTGTTCATTCGATCCACCTCTTCTTTCTTATATTGTAACAATATTCAAAAGAAAAGCCCGCAGAGCGGGCTTACATACAAAAAGTAATGTGTGCTTACCCCTCGGTAACATTATTAAGCATACGCCGTTACTGTCTTTGGAATATTGATAACAATCCTTATAATACTTATTTTTCTGGTTTTGTCAAACTAAAATTTAATAAAATTAGCGTTCAACGTGGATACCAGGACCCATAGTTGTTGTAAGAACTAAATTTTTTACGTAAGTTCCTTTAACTTTAGTAGGACGAGCTTTCAAGATTACATTGTATAATGCTTTGAAGTTTTCTACTAATTTTTCGTTTTCGAAGCTAACTTTACCGATCAATACGTTAATGTTACCTTCTTTGTCAACACGGTAAGTAATTTTACCTTTTTTAACTTCGTTAACAGCGTTTTCGATATCCATAGTTACTGTACCAGTTTTAGGGTTAGGCATTAATCCTTTAGGACCTAAAACACGTCCTAAACGTCCTAATTTACCCATCATGTTAGGTGTAGCAATTAATACATCAAAACCGAACCATCCACCTTGGATTTTTGCGATCAAGTCATCTGCACCAACGAAGTCTGCACCAGCAGCTTCTGCTTCTTTTGCTTTGTCTCCTTCAGCAACAACAGCAACTGTTTGAGTTTTACCAGTACCGTGTGGAAGAACCATAGCACCACGAATTTGTTGGTCAGCGTGACGTGGGTCTACATTTAAGTTGAAGCTTACTTCAACAGTTTCATCAAATTTTGCAGTAGATACTTTTTTAGCTAATTCAACAGCTTCTTCGATTGAATAGAATTTTTCACGATCTACTAATTTTTTAGCTTCTGCAAATCTTTTACTAACTTTTGCCATTATCGTTTACCTCCTATTCGAACCCTTCTACTTTAATACCCATGTTACGGGCAGTTCCAGCTACAATACGCATTGCAGATTCAACGTCGTTTGCGTTTAAGTCTGGCATTTTGTATTCAGCGATTTCTTTTAATTGATCAACTGTAATAGTTCCAGCGATTTGTTTTTGGTCTCCACTAGCTGTAGAGATTCCAGCAGCTTTTTTCAACATGTTTGAAGCTGGTGTTGTTTTTAATTCAAAATCGAAAGATTTGTCTTCGTATGCTGTAATGATTACAGGGACAACATCTCCACGACGTTCTTTTGTTGCATCATTGAAAGCTGTACAGAATTGAGGCATGTTAATTCCGGCACTAGCTAATGCTGGTCCTGGTTTAGCTCCTCCAGCCATGAACTGCAACTTACAAACTTTTGTTACTTTTTTCTTGCTCATAAGACGCACCTCCTATTTATTTTGGTCTTATGCAGTGGTTTTTGAGTATACACTCTCCCACGCATGCTAATTTATAGTACATGACTTACTCCAAAAAAACAAGGACTTTCGCTATGTTTTTGCTACACTCTATCCCAAAACAACAAAACAGATTTCACAAACAAAAAAAATAAACCAATCCAATCACAAAAAAGCAGGAAAAAATTAAAAATAATAAAAAAATAAATTTTTTAAAAAAAGACTTGCAAAGCATCCAAAGCCATGATATATTTATCAGGCACTTGGCAAACGCCAAGTTTAACATATACGGCGCGTTGGAGAAACGGTTAACTCACATGCCTTTCACGCATGCATTCACGGGTTCGAATCCCGTACGCGTCACCATTTGATTACACACCTCAACAAAAACGTTGAGGTTTTTTTCTACAAAAATGAAGAAAAATAAAAATAATAAATTTTTTAAAAAAAAGCTTGCATCCTTCAAAACACCATGGTAATATAAGTGAGTACTTGGCAAACAAGTTCAAAAGTAAATCTGGCGCGTTGGAGAAACGGTTAACTCACATGCCTTTCACGCATGCATTCACGGGTTCGAATCCCGTACGCGTCACCATTTGATTACACACCTCAACAAAAAACGTTGAGGTTTTTTTCTGTCATTTTCTTATCAATATTATATACATGAAAAAAGAGGTTCAAAC